>Ga0315291_10005412_pt1 | contig 16025 bp, 16 predicted proteins | sample YL17G12_20_MG_FD_203070 | JGI IMG/M metagenome (GOLD analysis project Ga0315291, IMG submission 203070) | Sediment microbial communities from Yellowstone Lake, YNP, Wyoming, USA - YL17G12_20 | ecosystem: Environmental > Aquatic > Freshwater > Lake > Sediment | place: USA: Wyoming | collected...
CCAGAGCCGGCTCCCCTTGCCTTTCACAAAGATCAAGGGAACTTTGGTGTAGGTCGGCATTACATATTCTTTATACGACTGAAATATCTCTTCGGCTTTCATCTTATTTTACTATCTCGGTACCGATTCCTTTATCGGTAAATATCTCCAGGAGAAGAGCGTGCGGTATTCGGGCATCGATAATGTGCGTTTTTTTTACCCCTTTATCCAAAGCTGCTACGCACGCTTCGACTTTGGGAATCATGCCCTGCTGGATTACTTTGTTCTGTATGAGCGCCCGGGCTGCCTCGACCGTTAAGGTTGAAATAAAAGAATTGGGGTCGTCGGCATTACGCATGATGCCCCGAACATTAGTCAGCAATACCAGTTTTTCGGCTACTAAAGCGCCGGAGATGCTCGCCGCGGACTCATCCGCATTGACGTTGTAGGCCTTGCCGTCGGGGCCGGCCCCCATAGGCAATACCACCAGGATATGCGAAGATTTAAGTTCCACCTCTAACGCCTGCGCATTAATCTTCGTAACCTTTCCTACCAACCCTAAGTCTATTTTCGCTTTTTTCTTTTCCGCCTGGATTATTCCGCGGTCTTTCCCGTTTAAACCAACGGCCTTACCGCCCAGTTCCGTTATCTCTTTGATAATAATACTATTAAGCGTCTTTAATTCCTCTTCAACCACGCCCAGGGTCTCCTCATCGGTCACCCGCATGCCGTCGACAAACTCGGTTTTCTTACCGGATGCGCGCATGCGGTCGCTGATGTTCGGGCCGCCGCCATGGACCAGGATAGGCCTCAGACCCATAAAACTTAAAAAGACGATGTCTTCGAGGACCCCCCGCCGTATTTTATCTTCGCCTAAAATGCTGCCGCCGTATTTTATCACCACGATTTTCCTATGAAATTTCTTGATGTACGGCAGCGCCTCAATCAAAACATCGGCTTTCTTAATCGCTTCTTCCATCTTTCACCTGTTAGCTATTAGTTATACTCCGTATTTATCTTAATATATTCGTGGGTCAGGTCGCACGTATACACCATTGCCTGCGCCTTGCCGGCATTAACCGAAACATCGATGGTAATTTCTTTTTTGCGCAGGGAACTCGCCTTTATTTTTATTGCCTCTTCTTTTACCTCAACGCCGCTCGCCCCTGCTGCCGCAACCACCCTACCGAAACAGTTGGGGCTTTCTCCGTAAAGAGCGGTTTTAAACAGGTCGGAATGAGCGATGCTTAACGCAATCCGCCGGGCATCGTGAACAGTTTTTGCCTTGTCAACTCTGACCCGGATAAATTTAGTTGCGCCTTCGCCGTCTTTGACAATCATTGTTGCCAACTCCAAACATACGGCACTGAGCGCCTTCGAAAATGCATCAAGGTCTTTTCCGCTTTCAATCCGCTTATTTTGGCTCAGACCGTTGGCTAATACAATCACCGTATCATTAGTGCTCATGCAATTATCCACGCTGATACAGTTAAAGGACTGTTCCACTGCCTCTTTTAAGGCGCTTTGCAACGCCTTTCGCGTAATATCGGCATCGGTAAAAATAAATGCCAGCATCGTTGCCATATTCGGAGCAATCATGCCCGAGCCTTTGGCAACTCCGCAAATAGTCACGGTGCGGCCGCCGATATTGACTCTTGCCGTGATTTCTTTGGGAAAGGTATCCGTGGTCAATATCGCATACTTTGCCCGGGCTATATTTGCAGCGGACAATCCTTGCACAAGCGCAGGCATAGCTCCTTGAATCTTGGCCAAGGGCAATCTTTTCCCGATGATGCCGGTAGAGGCAACTAAGACATTCTCTTTCTTAATGCCTAGAGACTCCGCTGCCGCAAGCGTCATCCGGCCGGCATCGCTTAAACCGACCCTGCCGGTAAAACAATTGGCATTCCCGCTGTTAACCACTATCGCCTGAAAGGCATTATTTCGCTTCAGGTATTTTTGATTAATCTTAAGCGGCGCGGCCTTTATCGTATTGCTGGTACATTCAACCGCGGCCCGCGCAGGCTCAGCCGAAAAAAACAAAGCCAGGTCCGGTTTGCCTGATTTTTTTATGCCGGCGGGTATGCCGTTGGCTGCGAAACCCAGAGGGAGAAACGCCTTTTTGTATATCTTCATAGCAAACCCATATGTTCCGGAATGCCATACATGATATTCATATTCTGCACCGCCTGGCCCGAGGCGCCCTTCAATAAATTATCGATGGCGGCAATGATAATCAGCCGGTCATTCTCTTCTTTTATGCCAATGTCGCAGAAGTTTGTTTTTACCACATCGGCAAGCGACGGGTATACCCCTTCTTCCCGGATTCGCACAAACGGTTCTTTTTTGTAAAATTTGTGATATAACGCAATGATCTTTTGCGCGCCCTTGGTCTTCGTATTCTTTTGAAGATAGATCGTTTCAATAATACCCCGGTTGAGAGGTAAAAGATGCGGCACAAAAGTGACCTTTATCTTTTTCCGGGCTAAGTGCGAAAGTACCTGGTCGATCTCAGGGGCATGCTGATGCACGTTTACCTTATAGGCCTTAAAATTTTCGTTAATCTGGACGAACATAAAATCCTCTGCGACCTTTCTTCCTGCCCCGCTTACGCCGGACTTGGCATCGATGATAATGGAATCAGGCTGGATGAGGCCGCAGGCGATAAGCGGCGCCAAAGCCAATATCGCGGCCGTAGGATAACACCCCGGATTTGCGATAAGGCGTGCGCTTTTTATTCGGGCGCGATAGAGTTCCGGCAACCCGTATACCGCCTCATCCAAATTGGCTTCATCCTTGTGAAGCGTCTTATAGAATTTTTTATAGACATGGGCGTCTTTGAAACGATAATCTGCGGAAAGGTCGATGACTTTCTTCCCGGCTTTTAAAAGTTTGGGGCAGATATCCATGGAAACGGTATGCGGCAGCGCAAGAAACACCAGGTCGCACAAAGAACCGATAACCTTTACGTCCGGCTCGGCGCAGACCAGATTGATCCGGTTCTTAAACTGCGGGAATATGTCGGCGATGGCCTGCGGCGCATCGATCTTCGCGGCCACGTAGGTTATTTTTACTTCGGGATGTTGAAGTAAAATCTCAATAAGCTCTTCCCCTGCATAGCCGGTGGCACCAATAATACCAACCTTTATCATCGCAAACTCCTTATTTTAAGGCATCACTCATATTAAGGTAAAATAATTCGATAGTCAAGCATTTTCTCGTCGAGTCATCGACGGACAAACTTCTTACTCCAACTCGCAAGCACAGCCGGGTAATGCCTCAGGGACATTTCTACTTCGGCTCGCAAGTTGTGCTTGCGAGCCGAAGTATTTGCTTGCCGGAAGTTACGGCAAATAAAAAATCCCGCTTTCCAGCGGGACTTTTGTTTTGTAAAAATGTGGGATCTATTTTTAAATCATATTTTTACCTCTTGGTCCACTGGAAGCGTTTACGCGCCCCTTTCTGGCCGTACTTCTTGCGTTCTTTCATGCGCGGGTCTCGGGTCAAAAAACCCTGCTTACGCAATAAATCCCTGAGTCCCGGCTCAGCCAATACAAGGCAGCGGGATATGCCGTGCCTCAGCGCTCCGGCCTGGCCGGTTAAACCGCCGCCCCTGATGTTGGCAACGACGTCGTATTTAGTCGCCGTATTGGTTGCCTGCAGAGGCTGGGCAGCTATGATCCTGTCCGTCTCGCGGAAGAAATATTTCTCATAGACTCTTTTATTAATCATGAACTGACCTTTGCCGGGTAAGAGACTTACCCGCGCTACCGATTCCTTGCGTCTTCCAACTGCTTTATACGCTACTATTTCACTCATGCTTCACTAAACCTCCAAAGGCGCGGGCGCCTGGCTTTGATGCCCGTGCTTATCGTCGCTATACACCTTTAACCTCTTGACTATCTTATCGCCTAAAGTACCCCGGGGCAGCATGCGCCGGACTGCCAGGGTAATAACCGTTGCGGGTTTGTTTTTCAACATATTTTCCAGCGTGATCTCCCGCAGGCCTCCCGGATACCCGGAATAGCGGCGATACACCTTCTGCTGGAGCTTCCGGCCTGTCACCCTTACCTGGGAAGCGTTAATGACAATGACCCCGTCGCCGGTATCCATATGCGGGGTAAAGATGGGTTTATGCTTGCCGCGCAAAACAACCGCCACCTTGCTGGCAAGCCGGCCCAGGATCTTATCCTTGGCATCGACAAGATACCATTTATGCTTAATTTCCTCTTTTTTAGCCACGTATGTCGTCTTCATCATAGAACTTAAAGTTTAACATATTTTCAGGATAAGTCAAATAAATTTTTCAATGAGCACATAACTTACGAACACCGAAGGTGTGAGTAAGTTATTGTGCGAATTGACTCCGAGCCTACACAAAAAGTGCTTCGGTCAACCTCAAGCACTTTTTGAGTGCTTAGGCCCGGAGCTAGGTTTTTATTCCTCAATGAGCGCTTGAATTAAACCCTCAAGCACTTTTTGAGTGTTTAGGCCCGGAGCTCAGATATTACTATTTTTTAAGCAGAAAGGGTACGAAAAAGGCCCCCAGCATCATCGCGAACAAAGCCGGGGTCGGGATAAACGCGGGCGGAATAGATTTTTTAGCGGTAGAGGCGGTATTAAGGTAAATATAGCAGAGTTCGGTTTCTTTGATTTTAGACAATCCATACCGGGAGATAAGTTCGTTCGGCTCGCCGGGTTGGCCGGGGGTAACATTTCTAAACCAGATAATGAGCCGCGCTGCGCCAATAGGATCAAAAGGGGCATAGGGTTTGATTTCGGGAAAAATGGCATTGGAAGTGGCGCGCCTGGTGATAACCGATAAATAGCAACCGGCAGAGGCAACATTGGAATAAATGATATCATCGAATGCCGAATGGCCTACGATTGCCTTTTGGATAGGCGCCATAAAACGCGGCTGGTACACCGACGTCTCGCCCTCGTCCGCTTTTACTTGATTCGCCAGCAGGTTCATTGCTGAAGAGTCAAAGAAGTTAATGCGCGTATTTTTCATCGCCCGGATAAACGATACCGCAGGATTGAGAACGGAAAAAAATAAAAATGCCGCGAGGATAAAGAACAACCTGCGCCAGTGCCCGGAATCAGGCCGCATTATCTTCTGATAGAGATATTCAAGGGCTGATGCTGCTAAAAGAATAAAGCCGAGAAGGCCGTGCCCGCTCAAATACCGGCTGAAATACGCAATCTGCAGCAGCGACATGGCCACGACCAGGGCAACTGAAAAATAAGCCGGGCCCTTACGCTTAAGGGTAATTGCAAATGCGGCGAGAGCAAAGACAAAGACGAAAATGCTGATCTGGATAGTGGCGAATGACGGCGGTGGAACAAACGCAAAATAGCGCCGGTTAAAAAACTGATACGCCACCATAGGCAGGCCGAGAAAAAAAGAAGTCAAGGTAACCGTCAAAACATATTTCCTTCGTAGCGGCTTCCTTTGCGCGAAAGCGCAAAGGATACAGTAAAGCGCGATACTGATAAATAAAATCCAGGCCATCAGCATGTGCGTATAAAAAGCGAGGCCTAACAAAAATCCGGCTGTAATTGAGCGGCCTTTTTCCAACGCCCAGAAACTAAAGAGCCCCAGCATGCATACCAGGGTGCAGGGAATAAGGTTAGAACAGGATGAATAGAAAGAATAGCTGCCGGTTGCTATCAGTACGGTAAAAAAAGCCTGGCGGTTACCAAATACGCCCCTGATGACAAACCAGATAGTTCCCAGCAAGGCGGGAAACACGATTACTTTCGTTAAGCGCGCTATCACTATCGGGTCAAGGCCGGCCTTAAACAAGCCAAGCAATATGCCATGAAATAAAGGCGGGTAGAGGTGCACGCGGCCAACGGGCGCGTATTGAAGAAAATCGCGCAGCGCTAAACCGCCGGCTTCCTGGAACCCTAACATCACCAGGAGATGATAGTAGATGTCAGTGAAACGGGGCAGTACATTCCAGGAAAATAAACCTAAAATAAAAAAAATGGCTATGAAGAGGATGGAATATATATCCCAGGAGGACTCACGGCTTTCTGCAAGAATGGAACGCGTCATGGCTCAGTAATTCACTTTCATCAGATAGAGGCCGCAGGCGGCAGCCGTGGGCCCGGCGCGCCTGCGGTCTTTTGAGGACAAAATCTTCTTCGTGCTGCCGGCGGGGAACCTTCCCCTGCCTACCTCAATGAGGCTGCCCACGATATTCCTGACCATGTTGTACAAAAATCCGTCGGCTTCTATATCCACGGAAATCAGGCGCAAGATATCTCCCGGCGACATTCCCCACATCGCGCAGGATATCTTTTTTATGGAAATGTTTCTTACGGTGCGCACGGTAGTTTTTGCGCTGCTTCCGCTGGCACAAAACGCCCGGAAATCATGCTTACCCACGAGGCACTTCGATTCCCTGCGCATTAAAGCTACATCAAGCGGAAAAGGACAGAATGCTGCCTTTTCTTTTAAGAAACTCGAGCGATAGGGACGGTTCAGGATAACGTAACGATATACTTTCGAGCGGGCATGGCGGCAGGCATCGAAATCAGAATCCGCCTCTTCTCCCTTGGTTATGGTAATATCCCGGGGTAAGAGCGCGTTTAACGCCAAGCGTAGTTTCTTAAGAGGAAGAGCCGAATTGGTTTTGAAATTTGCTACCTGGGCTACGGCGTGAACTCCGGAATCGGTGCGGCCGGAACCTGCAACCCTGACCTTTTCAGAGAGGATTTTATGGAGTGCCTTTTCTACTGTTGCCTGGATGGTCCGGTGTTCTTTTCTTTGCGTCTGCCAACCGAAATAATGCGTCCCGTTGTATTCAAGGGTTATTTTGATATTACGCATTCGGCTATTTGCACTGCGTTGGTTGCGGCCCCCTTACGCAAATTATCCGCTACTATCCACAACCACAGCCCATTTTTGACAAACGGGTCCTTGCGGATACGCCCCACAAACACCTCATCTTTACCTTCGGCATCCTTGGGCATAGGATACAAATTATTTTCGGGGTCGTCTATCACTACTACCCCCTCAGCCTTGGAAAGGATGTCTCTTGCCTTTTCGGGGGCAATCGCTTTTTCCGTCTCGATATATGCCGATTCGGAATGCCCGGTCCTTACCGGAACCCTGACAGTGGTCGCGGAAATCTTGATTTTATCGTCGTGCATGATTTTGTGAGTCTCTTTAACCAGTTTCCATTCTTCATTGGTATAGTCGCAGTCGGTGAACGAGCCTATGTGCGGAAAAACATTGTAGCCCAGTTGTTGAGGCATAGTTTTGTGCGCCGCCGAAACGTGCACGTTATTATAACCTGCGGCTGCGATAAGCATGTTTTCTTCCCTGAGTTGATCCACTGCCCCGCGGCCGGCTCCGGAAGAAGCCTGTAAGGTGGTAACGACCACTCTTTTTAAGCCCGCCTTTTTATAGAGAGGCCATAATGCCACCACCATCTGGATGGTTGAGCAATTAGGATTGGCGATAATGCCCTTATGCTTACGCACGTCTTTGGCGTTTACCTCGGGTACCACTAAGGGCACCTTGGGGTCCATGCGGAAGTCGGCGCCGTTATCAATAACCACCGCGCCCCGTTTATTTGCCTCTTTGGCAAAGGTGGCGGCCGCGCCCTTTTCGCCTTCGGTGCCGGCAAAAAGTGCGATATCAATACCGTTAAATCCGTCAGGGGAAATTGTTTCCACCGCGTATCTATCCTGGTCTACGGTAATCTCCCGGGCCGAACGCGCAAAAACGCGTAACTGACCTGCGGGAAATTTCCGCTGCTTTAAACAACGCAACATCTCAATACCTACCGCCCCAACTCCGACGACTGCCACATTATATTTTTTCATTTGAGCACCTCGAGCGAAATGCCGCGTAAGCGGCACTCCGTAGTTTATAGATTCTGAAGCACCAGATCTCCTACCTCGCTGGTAGAATACCCCATCTTGCCTGCAGCCAATGATTTCAATTTTGACTGAACAACTTTAATGACCGTGTTTTCAACCGACTGGGCCGCTTTTATTTCACCCAGGGTCTCCAGCATCATCCCTGCCGCGCATATCGCAGCCAAGGGATTGATTACATTTTTGCCGGTGTATTTGGGAGCGCTCCCGCCGATAGGCTCAAACATGGAAACACCGCCGGGATTGATGTTTCCGCCGGCGGCAATACCCATGCCGCCCTGAATCATCGCGCCCAAATCGGTAATAATATCTCCAAACATGTTATCCGTAACAATCACGTCAAACCACTCCGGATTCTTCACGAACCACATGGTGGTAGCGTCGACATGAGCGTATTCGGTGGTGATATCGGAATATTCCTTGGCTACTTCATCGAAGGTCCTCTGCCAAAGATCCCAGGCATAGGTTAAGACATTGGTCTTTCCGCAAAGAGTAATTTTTTTTCGTTTGTTGCGCTTGCGGCAATACTCAAAGGCATAACGGATGCAGCGCTCAACGCCCTTACGGGTATTATATGAAATCTGGATCGCAACCTCCGCCTGCGTGCCTTTTTTCTGGAATTCGCCCATGCCTTTATACAGGCCTTCGGAATTCTCGCGCACCACCACAAAATCGATTGCTTCCGGCTTTTTATCTTTCAGGGGACAGAAATCAGCATTATAAAGTTTTACCGGACGAAGATTGATGTACTGATCGAGGCTAAACCGCAATTTTAGAAGTATGCCTGTCTCTAAAATCCCCGGCTTGACATCCGGATGGCCGATAGCTCCTAAGTAAATGGCGGAATATTTTTTCAGCTCCTCTATATCGGCGTCATCGAGTGTTTTCCCCGTCTTTAAATAGCGTTCACCGCCAAAATCGAAGATTTTGGTTTCATATTTAAAGCTGAATTTCCTGCCGGAAGCCTCCAGCACTTTCAAACCTTCATTAACGACTTCTGGTCCCGTGCCATCGCCGGGTATGACTGCTATTTTGTACATTTGGAGCCCTTCCTTTTGGTAACGTACCGTATCAGACCGCCTTCCTTGACTATTGCCTGCAGGAATTGCGGAAAAACCTGCGTGGTATACGTCTTATGTTTGGTCACATCTTTAATGGCGCCGATTGACAAATCAATTTCCAATTCATCGCCCTCGGCAATTTCACCGGCATTCTGCAATTCCAGAAACGGCAGGCCTATGTTAATAGCGTTTCTGAAGAATATCCCGGCAAAACTGGGGGCCAACACCGCCGCTATCCCGCAGCCCTTAAGCGCTAAAGGGGCGTGTTCGCGCGAAGAGCCGCAGCCAAAGTTCTTGCCCGCGACAATAATGTCTCCTGGCTTCACTTTCGCCGAGAAATCAGCGGCAATGTTTTCCATGCAGTGCTTGCCCAGTTCCTTCTCATCGGTCGTAACCAGATACTTAGCGGCGATAATATCGTCGGTGTTGATGTCGTTGCCGAATTTATGGACATTACCTTTGATAATCATATGTATTCGGGGTGCGTTATTCTACCGGTAATCGCTGAAGCTGCCGCTACTGCCGGCCCCGAAAGATAGACAAACGACGCGGGGCTGCCCATCCTGCCGATGAAATTCCTGTTCGTGGTAGCCAGGCACGTTTCGCCTTCAGTCAAAATCCCCATATGCCCGCCCAAACACGGGCCGCAGGTAGGTGTTGAAAATACCCCGCCTGCCTTGACAAATATTTCAACCAACCCTTCTTTTAACGCTTCCAGATAGATTTTTTGAGTCGCCGGGATGATAATTAACCTTAAACCGGACCGCGCTTTTTTGCCCTTTAGAATTTTGGCAGCGGTCCTTAAATCGCTCATCCTCCCGTTCGTGCAAGAGCCGATGACAACCTGAGTAAGCGCCACTGCCTTTAACGCACTTACCGGCTTGACATTGCTGGGTAAATGCGGACAGGCAACCTGGGGCTTAAGTTTCGAAACATCGAATTCGTATATTTTTTCGTACACCGCATCTTTATCGCTTCGGTATATCTTAAATTTACGCGGTGCAAGACGGCAATATTTCAAGGTTATCTCATCCGGCTCAATTATTCCGGCCCTCCCGCCTGCCTCAATAGCCATATTTGACATGGCAAAACGGTCATCCATGCATAACTTTTTGATAACAGGGCCGGTAAACTCCATGACCTTATACAAGCACCCATCGACACCGATCCTGCCGATGGTATATAGGATAAGGTCTTTGCCGCCGACCCATTTGTTGAGTTTTCCTTTATATACAAATTTAATGGTTGCCGGAACCCTGAACCAGCATTTCCCGTCGATGAAAAAGCGGGCCAGGTCCGTAGAGCCCACGCCCGTCGCGTATGCGCCCAGGGCGCCGTACGTACAGGTATGCGAATCCGCCCCGATAATAAGGTCTCCCGGTAACACCAGTTTCTGTTCGGGCAGGAGCACATGCTCAATCCCCATGCACCCTACCTCGAAATAGTTTTTGATCTTCTGTTCTTTTGCAAAGTCAGCTAAAATTTTGCACTGGTTGGCGCTGCGCAAATCTTTTGCCGGAGCAAAATGGTCCGGGACCAGGACAATCCTGTTTTTGGCAAATACCTTTTTGCAACCGGACTTTTTGAATTCCGCAATTGCTAAAGGAGCGGTGATATCGTTGCCTAACCCGACATCAACCCTGGACTCGATAAACTCACCCGGATGAATATCTTTTTTATCGGTATGAGCCAGTAAGATTTTTTCTGCTATCGTATAACCCATATACGTTTGGTTTGTTGATATCGGTAAACGAAATTAACGACAATAACGAAACCAACAAAATTAACGATCTTATTTAAACTTTTTTATCGCGAGCGTTGCGTTATGACCGCCGAAACCAAGAGAATTGGAAAGGCAGGCGTTGACGGTTGCCTTCCGGGCAACGTTCGGCACGTAATCCAGGTCACAGTCGGGATCGGGGTGTTCGTAATTTACGGTGGGGTGTACAACATTATCGCGAAGCGTAAGGCAACACGCCACAAATTCTATCCCCCCCGCAGCACCCAGGGGGTGGCCTGTCATCGATTTGGTCGATGAAACCATAACCTTCTTGGCGTGAGGACCCAAGGCCTTCTTTATCGAAAGTGTCTCGACCTTATCGTTCAGTTTAGTAGAGGTGCCGTGTGCGTTAATATATTCCACGTCTTCCGGATTAAGCCGGGCGTCCCGTAACGCCGCGGTTATAGCCCGGGCTGCGCCCGAGCCCTCAGGGTCGGGAGCGGTGATATGGTATGCGTCGCAGGACATACCATATCCGGCGAATTCCGCATAAATATGTGCCCCTCTTTTCCTGGCATGCTCCAGTGTCTCTAAGACCGCGATACCCGCGCCCTCTGCGATTACAAAACCGTCACGCTCCAAATCGAATGGACGGCTGGCTTTTTGAGGTTCATTATTTCTCATGGAAAGCGCCTTCAAGGCGCAAAAACCTCCCACCCCCAGATTTACGATACAGCTCTCAGTGCCGCCGGCGACCATAACATCCGCGTCTGAGCGCTGCAAAATTTTAAAGGCATCGCCAAGGGCGTGCGAACCGGAAGCACAGGCAGTCGCAACGCAGGAATTCGGGCCTCTCAGGCCAAAAACAATCGCCACCTGTCCTGCCGCTTCATTAACGAGCAACATGGGAATAAGAAATGGCGACAACCGCGAAGACCCTTTCTCCAGAAAGAGCTTACATTCCCTTTCCATGGTGTCCAGGCTCCCGATGCCGGAGCCGATTAAGACGCCGATCCTGTCCCGGTTTTCCTTTTCAAGGTCTAAACCCGCATCTTTTATCGCCTCTCTGGTGGCGGCGATGGCAAATTGAGCGAATTTATCCATGCGTTTTGTATCTTTGCTCGAAATTCCGTAGGCCGCGGGGTTAAAATTCTTGACTTCGCCGGCGATACGGGAATCAAACGCAGTTGCATCCATGTTAGTAATGGGACCGATGCCGCTTTTGGAATTCTTAAGCGACTGCCAAAAGGCAGGGACATCATTTCCCAAAGGGGAAATGATCCCTAACCCCGTAATGACAACTCTTTTATTATCCATATTGTATTTACCCGTTATAAAGTTTACCCCGCCGAGGTACAAAGGCGGGGTACTTTATAATTCGCTATATAATTAAGGTATTATTTATTACCGGCTTTTTCTTCAATATATTTGACAGCATCACCCACGGTGATTATCTTTTCTGCGTCTTCATCCGGTATCTCAATACCAAACTCTTCCTCTAGAGCCATAACCAGTTCGACCGTATCAAGGGAATCGGCGCCTAAATCGTCAACAAACGACGCTTCAGGAGTAACCTCTTCTGCCTTTACCCCCAACTGTTCCGCGATAATAGACTTAACTTTGTCCTGCACTGACATTCTCGTTCCTCCTTCAATGAGTAGACGACTTACGGCAGCGAAGCAGCGTAAGTCGTAGGCCGCAAGGCCGTCTGCGAATTAATCCTTGACAATTTTAAAAATATCGATGATTGGAAATTGTCAAGGATAAGTTCGGCCTTATAACTTATGTCGCGCGCCGTGCTCCATAAGTTATGGCCTCACTTACATCACCATTCCGCCGTCAACCACGATCGTCTGTCCGGTAATATAGCCGGATTCTTCACAAGCCAGAAACAGACACGTATACGCAACGTCTGCGGGACTTCCCAGCCTGTTGAGCGGAATCGCCTCCAGCATCTTCGCCTTCAATTCCTCTGGAAGCTTGGCGGTCATATCGGTCTGGATAAAACCGGGTGCTACGGCATTGACCGCAATATTACGGCTGGCTAATTCTTTTGCGGCTGTTTTTGTCAACGCAATGATGCCAGCCTTTGATGCCGAGTAATTTGCCTGTCCGGCATTGCCGATTATACCAATGATCGAAGCGATATTTATGATCCTGCCGCCACGCTGTTTTATCATTACCTTGGATACGGCTTTAGTGCAATTAAACGTGCCTTTGAGGTTTACGTTAATGACCGCATCCCAGTCTGCTTCGCTCATGCGTAGCAGCAAACCGTCTTTGGTGATGCCTGCGTTGTTAATTAATATATCAACCTTTCCAAATTTGTCAAGGATTTTGTTTACCGCTTCTTCAACGCTGGCGTAATCGGTGACGTTTAGCTGTAAAGCCAGCGAACGGCGGCCCAGCGCTTCAATCTCTATGCTTGTTTTAGCGGCCTTTTCCATATTAATATCGCTAATGATGACGTCTGCGCCTTCTCTGGCAAAGACCAAGGCAATCTCCCTGCCTATCCCCTGGGCAGAACCCGTCACTAAAGCCACCCTATCTTTAAGGCGCATCTTATGCCTCCGTCAATTTGGGTAATATATCTTCTTTATGCTCTATATTCACAACTTCCGCGCCGGGGTCAATGCGCTTCATGAGGCCCTTAAGGACCCGGCCTGGACCGAATTCAATAAAATCCCTTATCCCCCGGGAGAGTATATAGCGCATGGAATCCTCCCAGAGCACCGATGAGGCGACCTGCTTAATTAACGCTTCTTTGATTTCATCGGGGGAACGAATGGGCTTGGCAGTTACATTACTGACAACCGGCACAAAAGGCGTATTGATTTTTACTTTATCTAATTCCCGGGCTAATTTCAGGGACGCGCCTTTCATAAATGACGAGTGAAACGCCCCATTTACCTCCAAAGGAATGACCTGTTTTGCCCCTTGGGCTTGAGCCATTGCTTTAGCCTGTTGAATTTCTTCAAGGCCGCCCGATACGACTGTCTGGCCGGGACAATTCAAATTGGCAATTTCAACATGCGCCTCGGCGCAAATCTTCTGCACTAAAGAAGCTTCGAGCCCGATAATCGCCAGCATCCCTCCGGGATTCTGGCGCGCCTCTTCTTCCATAAACTGGCCCCGGCGCCTCACTAGATACACGGTATCTTCGAAATTCATCGCGCCCGCTGCCACCAATGCCGAATACTCACCAAGGCTTAAACCGGCCGCATAACTTGCCCCCTTCGGGGAGACTTCGCTTCGCTGCGCACTGGTCTTGCCCCCTTCGGGGAGGCTTCGCTTCGCTGCGCACTGGTCTTGCCCCCTTCGGGGAGGCTTCGCTTCGCTGCGCACTGCCCTCGTGACTGCCTTATATGCTTCAAACGCGGCTATAGTGACCGTCAGTATTGCCGGTTGGGAGTTTTCAGTCCGTCTTAATTCCTGTTGCGGCCCCTCAAAACACATTTTGGCAATGGAAAAGCCCAATATCTTATCAGCGCGCTCAAAGACGGCCTTACTCTGTGGGAAGGCATCGTATAAATCCTTTCCCATGCCGACATATTGCGTCCCTTGCCCGGCAAATAGAAGCGCTACCATTGTATGACGCAGGCCCCCCAGACCAAACCCGCACCAAAGGCATCCAAAAGAACAATATCGCCCTTTTTGATTTTCCCTGCCTTGACCGCTTCGCATAATGCGGTGGCGGTAGAAGCAGAAGACATGTTCCCGTATTTCTCAATGTTAAGATAAATCTTGTCCTCGGATAATCCCAGCTTTTTAGCCACCGCCATGATAATGCGCATATTCGCCTGGTGAGGGATAACCATATCAACGTCCGAAAATTTCAAGCCCGCTTTATCCAGGGCACGCTGGGCAGCCCTGGTCATGGCCTGGACCGCTATTTTAAATAATTCGTTGCCGCGCATTTTTATATAATGAAGGCGGTCTTCTATTGTTTGGGCTGTAGCTGGCTGCCTTGAGCCGCCGGCCGGCAACATTAACAATTCATGCAGCGACCCATCGCCGCCGAGATAGGTTGACAGGATCCCCCCGGATTTGACTTCGGAGAGGACCGCGGCGCCTGCCCCGTCTCCAAAAAGGACGCACGTACTCCTGTCCTGCCAGTCTGTAATGCGGGATAATACCTCCACACCGATTACCAGGGCATTTTTGTAAGCGCCCGTGGCGATAAATTGCTGGGCAATGCTTATCCCGTAAATAAACCCGGCACAGGCCGCGGCAATATCGAAGCAGACGGCGTTCTTGGCCCCGAGCGCCTGCTGGATGAAACAGGCAACCGAAGGAAACTGCATGTCGCCGGTGATAGTAGCGACAATAATCAATTCTAACTCGGCGGGTGAAAGCTTGGCGTCGGCAAGCGCTTTTTGGGCGGCCTTAGATGCCAGGTCAGATGCGGCCTGGGTCTCAGCGGCAATGCGCCTCTGTTTTATCCCCGTGCGCGTCGTAATCCACTCATCTGAAGTATCTACTATTTTCTCGAGGTCCGCGTTAGTTAAGACCTTCTCCGGCAGATACTCGCCTACTCCGATTATGCCTACTTTTTTCATATGTTCTCGCTATGCTTTTTAGAGGAAACAGTAGGAGATTTATCCCGCGGGATCAATCCTGAGCTCTGAGCGAAGTCGAACGGGCTCAGGATTGATGGCTTCCAGGATCTTCTCGTTAAACTTGCGGTCCACCTCTTCTTTGGCGACCCGGATGGCATTCTTTATTGCATTCACGTTGGAGCGGCCGTGCCCGATAATGACGATGCCGTTTACTCCCAGTAACGGCGCGCCACCGTATTCGGAATAATCGGTTTCTTTTTTGAAACGCCTGAAGCTGCTCTGTAACAAAAAGAACCCCATTATCCCCAGGGGATTGCTTTTAAGGTGCCTTTTAAGGAACTCCTGAAGCGCCTCTGCCAGGCTCTCCGACACTTTGAGCGCCACATTACCGACAAAACCGTCGCAGACAATAACGTCGCACTTCCCCGAGAATATATCCTTACCCTCGACATTGCCGGTAAAATTAAGCTTGCTTTGAGAAAGGAGCTCATGCGTCTCCTTGATAAAATCTGTCCCTTTGCTTTCTTCTTCCCCTATATTCAACAACCCTACTTTAGGATTCGTTCTTTGCAGGATATGACGCAAATACGCGTCCGCCATGATACCGTATTGTAACAGATGTATCGGTTTCGGATCGATATTGGCGCCGACATCAATCAAGACCGAGATGCCTTTTAAGGTAGGCACGACAATGGCAATGCCCGGCCGTTCAATACCGGGCAACAGCCCCAGGGATAACGTTCCCGCGCATACCACAGCGCCGGTGTTCCCTGCGCTGAAAAACGCATCCCCCCGGCCTTCTTTCACCAG
>Ga0315291_10005414_pt1 | contig 16020 bp, 14 predicted proteins | sample YL17G12_20_MG_FD_203070 | JGI IMG/M metagenome (GOLD analysis project Ga0315291, IMG submission 203070) | Sediment microbial communities from Yellowstone Lake, YNP, Wyoming, USA - YL17G12_20 | ecosystem: Environmental > Aquatic > Freshwater > Lake > Sediment | place: USA: Wyoming | collected...
CCGGCGTCTCGCCGGTGTGACGGAAATGATGGCAGCACTTTCACTGGCATCACACCGGCGAGACGCCGGTGCCACTGTGTCCAGGCTGGGTTGGCCCTTAATTCAACGGTATTGGGGTTAGGGGCCAGGGGGCAGGAGTGAGAGGCGAGGCGAATACGACCAAGGGACCGCCCACGGTCAACGACGGTGGTGACTGAACATTGGGAACGTTTGACGCCCGAGGTCGTCAGGCCGATAATGACCGTGTGGGGTGGCGATTACACAATGTCCTGAGGACAAGACATGGGAGCACCAAAGCTCACGAACGAACAGCGACAAGCTCTGCTCTCGCAGCCTGGCGGCTTCACCCGCGTCGAAGACGATCAGACGCAGAAGGTTTATCTCCTCATCGAAGAGGCTCAGGCCAGCGGGCTCTACGATCGGTGGCTCCGCGAGCAGTTGCAGGCCGGATTCGACGACGCCGAGCGTGGCCAACTCGCCGAATGGGATCTTGAGGAGTTCCTGGCGAAAACGCACCGGCAGCACGCCGAGGCCGACTGATGTCCAAGATCCTGCGGACGTCCCGCGCGGAGCTCGATCTCGCTGAAGATCGAAGTATATCGCGTGCTGCATGCCGCTCGGCAACGCGAGGATCATCTGTAACGCACGCCCCCAACGCACGAGGTTCCCCCGTGTCCGCACCCCCATCCCCAACCACTCCCCGCCCTTCCCAGACCAAGATCGTCGCCACCATCGGGCCGGCCTGCGCCGAAGAAAGCCAACTGGCCGAGCTGGTCGCCGCCGGCGTCGACGTCTTTCGCCTGAATATGGCCCACGGCGACCGCCGCGAGCACCAGCAACGGCTGGCCGCCGTCCGCAAGGTGGCCGCCCGACTCGGCCACCCGGTGGCCGTCCTGGCCGACCTGGCCGGACCGAAGATTCGGCTGGGTGACCTCCCGGGAGGGCAACTCACCTGCGACGCCGGCGACCGGCTCCGCTTCGTCCGCAATCCCCCTCTCCCTCTGGGAGAGGGTCGGGGTGAGGGAGGCCACGGTGAGGGCCACCTCCCTCTCCCACCGGGAGAGGGCCGGGGTGAGGGTGAGGATGGAGGGGATTTGGGATTTGGGATTTGGGATTTGGGATTGGAAAAAGCAGAGGGTCATCGCCTCACCGAGCTGACCACCACCTACCAGCCGCTGGTCGACGAATTGGCCCCCGGCGACCGCGTCATGCTGGCCGACGGCACCGTGTCGCTGGTCGTCGAAGAAAAGGGCGACAATTTCGCCCAGTGCCGCGTGGTCCAGCCCGGGCTGATCCGCAGCCGGCAGGGCGTGAACCTGCCGGGCGTGAAGCTCAGCGTCCCCACGCTCGGCCCGGCCGACCTGGACAACGCCGCTTGGGCCGCCCAGAGCGGCGTCGATTTCGTCGGCCTGAGCTTCGTCCGCTCCCCCGACGAGGTCCGCCAGCTCAAGGTGCTGCTCCGCTCCCACGACTCCCCAGCCCAGGTGATCGCCAAGATCGAAAAGCCCGAGGCGCTCGATCGCCTCCAGGAGATCGTCGCGGCCGCCGACGGCGTGATGGTCGCCCGGGGCGACTTGGGCGTCGAGATCGACATCGCCCGGGTGGCAGTGGTGCAAAAGGAGATCATCGCCGCCTGCAACCGCTGCCGCAAACCGGTGATCATCGCCACCCAGATGCTCGACAGCATGCAGCACTCCAGGCTCCCCACCCGCGCCGAAGTCGCCGACGTCTCCAACGCCATCCTCGACGGGGCCGACGCCTGCATGCTTTCGGGCGAGACGGCGATTGGCCAGTACCCACGCGAGGCGGTCGAGATGATGCACCGCATCGCCCTGGCCACCGAGCCCGTCTGCCGCAGGCGTACTCCGCTGGCCGGACCCGACCTGGCTGCCGCGGGCGTCAACCAGATCACGGAGGCCACGGTCTACGCGGCCGGCCGAATCGCCGAATGGCTCGACGCCAAACTGATCGTCGTAGCCAGCGCCAGCGGTGCCACCGCACTGTCCCTGGCCAAGAGCCGCCTCTATGTGCCCACCGTCGGTGTGAGCGACTCCGAGGCGACCCTGCGGCGGATGTGCCTCTACTGGGGCGTAATCCCCTTGGCCGGGGCCCCCACCGCCGATAGCGCCGCGCTGTTGCGCTACGTCACCCAGTGGGGCCGCTCCGCCGGGCTGCTGGGCCCCGGTGACCGCATCGTCCTGATCGCCGGCACCGGCCTGGCCGTCACCGCCCACAACATGATCGTGGTGCACGAGCTGGAGTAGGGTGGGGGGATTGCAGAATGCTGAATGCTGATTGCTGAATGCTGAATGTTTACTGCCTACTGCCTGCCGCGGACTGCCTACTGCTTGCCGCCGACTGCGGTCTGGGGGGCTGCCCTTGGCGGTGTCACGATCTGCGAAGGCGCGGGATGATCCGCCCCGTGCGGCCGGCATACGCGCGGTACTCCTCTCCGAAGTGCTCCAGCAGCATCTGCTCCTCCTGCGGCACCCGGCGTAGGTACAGCGGCAGGAAAACCACCAGAAAGGCCGGGCCCGCGATCCAGTTGTGCAAGAGCAGCAGTTGCGCAATTGCCCAGAGGAAGTGGGCCGCGTACATCGGGTGCCGGATGTGGCGGTAGACGCCCTGGGTGATCAAGGCGTGCCGCTGCTGGATCTCCAGCCTTACTGACCACTGCCGCCCCAGGTCGGCGTGTGCCCGCCAAAGCAGCCAGAGGGCAAACGCGAACACGGCCGCGCCGATCAAACCGACCCAATCCGGCAGGCGATAGTCCGCGAAGTCGAGCCACCCGGTCAGCAGCTCGACGAGCGGCAGGCCCAACATGCCCACGGCAGCCAGCCGCAGCAGCAGCCAATCCGCCGGCACGCGGCGAGCGTCCACCCTTCCGCCCGGCCGCTCCGGCCGCCGCCAAAGCCCACCGGCCGCAAACCAGAGGCGGATCACGCATCCGGCGATCAGACCGGCCAGAAAGACGAGCTTTAACGTGCTGGCGGGCATCGCTCAGCCTCGATCACGCTTCGCAGCCAGGCTGCGCACCCCTCACTGACGAAAGAGTCTCTTCGTCACCTCGGCCACGTGCCTCCCCTGGAACTCCGCAATTGCCAACTCGTTCTCCGTCGGCCGGCGCGAACCGTCGGCGCCCGCCAGCGTCGATGCCCCGTAGGGCGTGCCGCCGGAAATCTCCTCCATGCTCAAGAGCCGCCGCTCACTGTACGGCACCCCCACGATAATCATCCCGTGGTGCAGCAACGTCGTTTGGAAGCTCTGGATGGTCGTCTCCTGCCCGCCGTGCTGGCTGGCGGTGCTGGTGAAGACGCTGCCCACCTTGCCGACCAGGGCCCCCTGCATCCACAGCCCGCCGGTCTGGTCGAGAAAGTTCCGCATCTGGGCGCACATGTTCCCAAAACGGGTCGGTGTGCCGAAGAGGATCGCCTGCGGGTCGGCCAACTGTCTCGGCTCGGCGATCGGGATGTGGGCAAATGCCTCCCTCGCCGCCTTCGCGCCGCTCTTCTCCAGCGCCTCCTCAGGCACGAGTTCTGGAACCTGGTACAGAGTCACCTCGGTCTGCGGGACCTCGCGTGTGCCTCTGGCCACGGCCTCCGCCAGTTGATACACGTGACCATACATGCTGTAGAACACAACCTGGACCTTGACCATCGTTATCTCCTCCTCGCTTTGGGCGGTCGTCGTCGAACGCATGACCGGACGGTTCCCGGCCTGCCGATGATTTTGCGGGGGTCTGCGTGACGATCACGTTGAATCGTCTGCCTGGTGGTTACGAACGTCAAGTCCCCGCTTTCTGGGGGATGCGCCGTTGCCCCGAACCTCGCCCGCCGAACGCGCCTCTTGCCAAATGTCGGCGCTCCTTCGAGAATTGCCATCTTCCCTCGGAAACGCCGTTTGACCCACCGCGACTCCTCAACAACGGAACCCCCTGCCATGCCAAGCTGTGTTCTGGCCTATTCGGGCGGACTGGATACCTCGGTCATCCTGGGCTGGCTGATCGACGAAGGCTTCGACGTACACGCCGTCTACGTCGACCTCGGACAACCCTGCGAAGACCGCCAGGCGATTCTCCAGAAAGCCCGTAACATCGGCGCCAAGTCCGCCCGGATCGTCGACGCCCAAGAAGAACTCTGCCGCGAGTTCGCCTTTCCCGTCTTGCAGTGGCAGGCCAAGTACGAGGGCGTGTATCTGATGGGCACTTCCATCGCCCGGCCGCTGATCTCGAAGGTCTGTCTCCAGGCCGCCCGTGAGGTCAAGGCCGACGCCTTCGCCCACGGCGCCACGGGCAAGGGCAACGACCAGTGCCGCTTCCAGTTGGCCGCCGAGGCCCTGGACCCGGCGGTGAAGCTGATTGCCCCGTGGCGAATAGAAAAGTTCCGTCGGCAGTTCCCCGGCCGCAGCGAGATGATCGCCTATTGCCGCCAGAAGCAGATCCCGGTTAAGGCCTCGGCCGAGCGGCCCTACAGCTCCGACGAAAACTGCCTGCACATCAGCTACGAGGCCGGTCGGCTGGAGGACCTTGCGGTCAACGGCGTCGAACTGGTCGAGTTCGGCATGACCGTCTCGCCACAGCAGGCGCCCGACAGGGTCGAGCAGGTCACGATCGGCTTCGAGGCGGGTGTGCCGGTCTCGGTCAACGATGAGCGGCAGACGCCCTTCCAGCTCGTCAGCCGGCTGAACCAGATCGGCGGCCGCCATGGCATCGGCCGGCTGGACATGGTCGAAAACCGCTTCGTGGGCATGAAGAGCCGCGGAGTCTACGAGGCCCCCGGCATGACCGTCATTTACGAAGCCCACCGGCTGATCGAGCAGTTGACTCTGGACCGCGACCTGGTGCATCTGCGCGACCGGCTCGCGCCGGAAGTCGCCGAGATGGTCTACTACGGCCATTGGTACTCGGCCAAGATGGACGCCCTGACGGCCTTCATCCGCCAGGCCCAGCAGCCGGTCACCGGCCGGGTGACCCTGAACCTCTACAAGGGCAACGTCATGGTGGCCGCCCGCTCTAGCCCCAACAGCCTCTACGACGAGGGGATCGCCACCATGGAAGGCGGTGGCTCCTACAACCAGACCGACGCCGAAGGCTTCCTGCGGATTCAGGGCCTGCCGGGCCGCGTACAGGCGCGGGTCCGGCCGCGGCAATACTGAAAACACCCGGCGACTCCCACGCGGCACACCGTTGCCGCTTCCATCGGATTGCGGTAGAATCGCCGCTGGACCGCCCGCACCCGTTCGCCGTTTAGCGGCTGGGCTTGCCCCAATAGCGTTCATTGAGTGGCATTCCAAGAAGGATCAAGTGGCACCGGCGTCTCGCCGGTGTGACACAGGGGAAAGCGCTGCCACGAGTTCCGTCACACCGGCGAGACGCCGGTGCCACTATGTTGATGGCCGCCCAGCGACACAGGTTCGCATCACCCCCTCCAAGGAGACCCGATCATGCCTTACCGCCTTTTCGTTGCCGCATGCCTCCTGCTCTCATCGCTCCCCTGCACGCTTGCCCAGCCACCAAAGCCCACCGTCGAGCCGCTCGTGCGGGCAGTCGACCTGAAGCTGGGCGAGTCGCGCGAAGTCGGACTCTGTAACGGGGAGAAAGTCACCGTCAAGCTGGCCGATCTCAAGGAAACTGCCGATTCGGTCCGCGACGCCGTCCGCGAGGCCCGCGTCCAGGTCGAGATCGACGGCCAGCCGGTCTGGCTCACCTCGGCCAACTACCGGCTGCCGGTCACCGTCGGCAAGGTCCGCATCGACTGCCCGATCACCAAGGGATACGTCAAGAACAGCAAGTCGGACGCCTGGGGACTGGAGACCGATGCCCGGCTGCGGCTCTGGCCCGCCGATTCGCCGCTGCTAAGGCCCGGCACCTTCGTCTATCCCGCCCGGCAGCGGTGGTTCGCCAGCGCCACGCAGATGGCCAACGAGCCCTGCTACGTCGACGCCGGCGAGCGGCCCAACGACCGCAGCATCTACTACCACTACGGCCTCGACTTTGGCGGGGCCGAGGGACTGGTCGAGGTCGTGGCCGCCACCGACGGGCTGGTCGTCTCGGCCAGGGAAGAAAGCCTGCCCGGCTACAAAGACACGCCGGTCCAACCCCGCTACGACGTGATCTACGTGCTCGACAACCAGGGCTGGTACTACCGCTACAGCCACCTGTTCTCGATCGACGCGGCAATCCGTCCCGGCAAAGAGGTCCGTGCCGGCGAGCGGCTCGGCCTGCTGGGCAAGGAAGGCGGCAGCGGCGGCTGGTCCCACCTGCACTTCGACATCTTCTGCCGCCAGCCGTCGGGCAAGTGGGGCTGCCAGGAGGCCTACGCCTTCGCTTGGGAGGCCTATCAGCGCCAACACCAGCCCAAGCTGATCGCCGTCGCCCGGCCGCATCACGTCATCTGGTCGGGCGAGACCGTCACGCTCGACGCCGGCCGCTCCTGGAGCGCCGAGGGCAAGATCGCCGCCTATCGCTGGACCTTCACCGACGGCACGACCGCCGACGGACCGACGCTCAAGCGGACCTACACCAAGCCCGGCTATTACAGCGAGGTCCTCAAGGTCACCGACTCCGCAGCGCGGGTCGACTACGATTTCGCCATCGTGCACGTGCTGGACCGCGAGCACCCCGACCAGTTCCCGCCCACGATCCACGCGGTCTACTACCCGACCTTCGGCATCAAGCCGGGCGACGAGATGACCTTCAAGGTCCGCACGTTCGCCACCACCGACGGTGAGGAAACCTGGGATTTTGGCGACGGCAGCCCGCCGGCCAAGACCAAATCCGACGGCAACGTCAATGAGCACGCCAAGGACGGCTACGCGGTGGTGACCCACCGCTACGAAAAGCCCGGCCAGTACGTGGTCCGCGCCGAACGGACGGACCGCCACGGCTACCGGGCGGTGGCGTACGTGCACGTCCGTGTGGGCGAGCCCGATCAATGATCCGTAGCGACTACTGATGTGAGGCTGTTCGTGGAAAAGGATGCGGCGCGTGGCGCCCTCAGTCGGTGCACATTGCCAGTTACTCGTGCTATTGATCCTCCGACGCGGATAGTGTACACTTGTCCGCAGAACCCGCCAGATGTTCGCATCTTCCTAACGGCTACGTTCTCACTATGAAGCGTGGCCCGGCGTGGTGTTCCTTGTCGACGATTTGGTGCGAGACAGATGTCCAAATGGTTACTAGATCGGCTCTTCACGACCGAGAAGCAACCCACGCCAAGGTTTGCTTTCCAAGGCACGGTGAACTGGATGAGAGCCCTGGCTTTAATCGTCGAGGCCCCCGGCTTCCATGACACGGAACTGAGAGAGTTCTACGCAAACGTCCAGCGGCGGCCGGCGAACCCCGTCGCGGACACAGGCGTCTTCGAAAACCTCCTTATGTCCATTCACCAGGTGGCCTCTTTGGGCTCAGTCAATAGAAACATCAACGACCGCTACGATGTCGTTCGCTCGGCGATCGTGGCGTGGTACTACGCAGTCTACGCGGCGACACGCGCCATGGTGCTCGCTACATCGGGTGCCAGTCCCGAGCAGCACCGTGCCACTGCGAAAGTCTGGCACCGAGACATTGTGCAAGACGGATTGGCTGTACGTCCCTTCGGCTTGTCCTTAAGTACTCTGGTGGCAACCGAGGTAAAGAAACAAGTTGCGAACCTGCGTGGGCACCTTACCCACGCCCTCAACACGCCCGCTGAGAACCTTGATGAAGCATGGGGCGCGGCATACTCATACCTCAGCGGAACCGCCGAGGACGAAAAGTCGCGGATGGAAGGGCAAGTCCGGTCAACCTCGGAATTCAAGAAACTCGGTGTGAACGACTTCCGAACGAAGGCAGCACGTGAGCTACGGGATCGAGCACTGAGCAAGGGCCGTGTCAACTTCCTCATCCAAGCCTTTCGATATCGCGGCAAGGCCAACTATCGAGACGCCATCTATCTTACCTACGGCGATACCCGGACTGAGGAAATCAATCAATTCACTCGCGACCTTGAGACAGTCGCAACGGCGCACCTGAGGATGGCAGGCCACTATGCGAACCGAAGGGTTGAAAAGGGTACTTGGAACCAGTTCATTGATGACCTGGAGGCGAATCTCAGAGTCAACTTCGATCTCTCGAGGCTACGCGTTGATGCCGGATCCCGCGAGGGGTAGCAACTGGCGACCCAACGAATCGGCGGGCGCCTCTGCTGCCTCCTGCAGCGGTGGCCCCAGTAGCCTTCTGGGGCCCGATCGGCACAGCCGGTCCAAAGCGTGTTATTCGCAGCTCCTTCTTGCGGAAGAGCGTTGGTTACGAAGAGGACCTGCCGGTCTGGAACGCCCACACCGCCAACACGTAGACTGTCCGATCCTCTTCGAGTACCTCGAATTCAACGCCCAGCGGGGGCGCAAACATAATCCGCACGTTACCGTAGCGGGATTCACCCTGCGTGTCGGCCTGCTCGCGGAGTAAGGCATCGAGGGAACTTGCAGCGGAGGTGACCGAATTGCGGTCGCGGGCGTCCATCCAAATGGCCGCCAGGTCCTGCTCAGCGGTGTGCGTCCAGAGCACGGTGTATCGCATCAATCGTGGAGGTCTTCCAGAATCTCTCTCAGCGGTCGCCCGGAGCGCTGCTGTCGACGGCGCTCGATTTCCTCGTCCGTGAAAGGAGATAACGCCTTGGCATTCCCGGAATGGACCAGCGGATGGAAATAACCCAGCGTCCGCCCCGATTCGTCGCAGACCTCCAGCAGTTCGCTGAGATCGTTTAACCTGGCCCGCATTGCCGCGTCGACAATAACCTTCGTCATGGCAGGGCCTCCTTGAGATCGGGTATCCGCGGGAACCGTACTGGTGGCGCCGCACCTATTATACCTGTCCGTGTCGTCCTGCGTCCAGCCGTCACTTCAGCGGAATGGCCGGGAGTCTTCGGAGCGTCTTGTCGGCCGGGTCGACCATGATGCCCACCGATTCCAGCGCGGTGACTCCCAGCAAGGGTTCACAGCCCGGCTCGCCGAAGATCACCCGGCCGGCGGTGATCTCTCCCATAAACTCGATTTGCGCGAGACCGTAGGGATACTCCTTCACCGTCCCGTCGGCAAGTTCGTAGGACGTTTTCCCTTTCCGGCTGACGCCGATCTTCTGCAACTCATCGGCGGGAGCCAGGGAGTCGCTCGCCCCGGTGTCTACCAGAAAGACAGCCTCGTAGCTGTCGCGAGGGCCCTCAATACTCGTCAGTTTGGCGGTGACCTTGGTCAATCCCATGGCTGGGCCTCGTCGAAGGTTGTTTTCCACCCGTTATGCAGCCCGACACCTCGGCACCCGGCGATACCGCCCGCGGCTGAAGCCGACCACCGAGAAGCCCCGTGAAACGGGGCTGCTGCGGGGTCGAATGGTTCTCCTCGACCCGCCGTAAACGGTGGGCCTAACACCGCTTACGCGGCAAAGCCCGGTAAACCGGGCTGATACTCGTTACGTCAAGCTTAGTGCCATTGGGCATAGGCTGCCCCACCGCTGCTCACAGCACGATCTGCTGCTTCTGCGTATCGAACCGCGCCATCTTGTTCTGGCGGTACGAGAGAATCGCCATGTTCAGCGGGGCCTGGACCCGGGCGCCGATGTCCACCGGACTCATCGGCCTCTCCCGGCTCTTTACACAGTCGAGGAAGTTCTCCCACAGCAGCCCCGTGTTCCCCATGCCCTTCCAGGGGATCACGTGCGAGGGCTTCTGTGCGCCGTGCGGGGTGATCACGATGCCGTTGCTTTCAAAGGTAAGTGATCCGTTGGTGCCGCGGACCACCGTGGCGCAGCCGGTCTCATTCGAGAGCGAGTCCATCAGCACGACCGTGGGGCCACCCGGATAGTCGATCACCATGTTGAACTGGTCGGGCACTTCCCGCAGGTCGTTGTACTGGAACCTCCCGCCGTTGCCGCTTACGCGCTCCGGAAAACCCACGTCCAGCAGCCGGAAGATGGGCGTGTAGACGTGTACCAAGAGGTCGGTGGCCGGCCCGCCCGAGTAGTCCCAATAGAGCCGCCACTGGAAGAACCGCGAGACGGAAAACGGCGCCTTCGGCGCGTCGCCGAGGAACTGCTCCCAGTCCAGATCGGGGCCGGGCTTGGCGTTGGGATCCGGGATGGGCATCCGCTCGCCCCAGTCGCCCCGGCGGAAGTAGCCGGCCTGGATGTGCACGATCTTGCCGATCACGTTTTCCTTGTGGATCAGGTCATGGGCCTGGGCGTAGGCCTCATCGGCCATGTACTGCGTGCCCACCTGCACGATCCGCCTGTGCTTGTCGGCCTCCTCGGCAAGCTCCCGGGCCAGGTCGAACTGGAGCCAGTGGGTCAGCGGCTTCTCGACGTACACGTCCTTGCCGGCCCGAACCGCCTCGATCGCCTGGGGCGCGTGGTGCCGGTCGGGCGTGGCGATGCAGACGATGTCGACACCGGGGTCGGCCAGCAGTTGCCGGTAGTCGCGATAGATCTTGCCGCCGGTCTGCTTGGCGGCGGCCTCGACCCGCGGTCCGTACACGTCGCAGACGGCCACCGGCTGGCAGCGGCCCTGCTGCTTCAGTTGGTTGACGATGTTGATGTGTTCGCCGCAGCGTCCGCCCGTGCCGACGAACCCCACGCCGGGCCGCTCATTGGCGCCCTTGGCCCCTTCACTGGCGATGGCAAAAGTCGGCTGCCAGGCGGCCGCTCCCGCCGCCAGTGCTCCGGCGCCCTTCAAGAAATCCCTGCGAGCCACTTTGCGGCGCACGTCGTTTTTGCTTGCTGCCATGACGAAGTCCCCCTCAAAAAGAAGTGGATACACCCGTTACGTCCAGCCGACTTCGATCCAATTGGTGGCCGGGTTTCCCTGCCGCCGCGGCTCAACTCTTCTTCTTTTCGGGCGGTCTCTCCCGCGATCCTCGCCCCTTGGACGGGCCTCGTCCCCTGCCTCGGCCGCGAGAGAACCCGGTGCTCGGGTTCTTTGCCCGGGCTTCGAGGTTGGCGGAGATGAGCAACCCGACCGCCTCCCCCCAGGTAGGAATGGCCCGGTGACTGGCCTTCGACGACCTGACACTCTCGGCCGTTTCGTCGTCTTCCACCTCGTCCTCTTCGAGGTCGATTTCAGCGGATTCGTCGGCCTTGGTGGCCGTCTCGTCGGGTTTCGTCGGGGTCTCTTCCACCTCGTCGGCTGCGGCCTCGTCGGCCACCGAGATCCTTTTCTTCTTGTGCGGCAGGGCACGCTTCCGGCGGTGCTTCGGCCGCCCCTTCTCCGGCTGGCCTTCGTCGCTCGTCCCCTCCCTTTCGCCCGGCTCTTCGGCCACGGCCTCAGACACGTGGTCGGTCTTCTCCGCGTCGCGGTGCTCCCCGGCAGCCTTCCCGGGCTCTCGGGGCTTGCGTCGCCGTTTGCGCCGGCGCCGTGCCGGCTTCCGCTCCTCCGTGACGTCGGCCCTGCCCTGGCTCCCACCCGCGGCTCCCTCGGCGATCGATGAAGACTCTTCGGCCGTCTCGGCAGGCTTTTCAGCCAGCCGGGCCGGGCCCTCGAACCGCTTGGCGCGGGGTCGCTCGAAGGTGGAATCCCGCCGCTGGCCGATCCCAGCAGGCCGCTCACCCACTTCCGCCGGGTGAGCCTCCTCACGCGGGTGTTCCCGCGCGGGTTTCCGCACCGCTGCTTCAGCCGGCTCTCCCGCCGGTGGAGCCTCCGCCGGCTCAGGTTCCGGCGTCAGGCCCAACGCACTGGCCACCGCATCCCAGTTGGGGGCAGGCCGTCGTCCCTTGGCCGGCCGTTCTTCCGATGGACCTTCACCTACCGCGACTTCCGGCGGCGGCGGAGGCCCAGTGGCGTCGGGCCGCTCGGCGGCCGAGACGGGGCCTTCCGCTACCACCTCAGGTGCAGGCTCAGCCCCCAACTCAGACGCAAGCAGGTCCCAGTGATCAGATTTTCCTGGTTCGCTCATGTGTCACAACCTATCGGCTGCAACAGGTCTACAACCACCGCCGTGCGGGCAGCCAGCAGACAGGGCAATGGCAGGTCAGTTAGTATAGGAGGTTTTCCCTCCGCCGGGAAGCCGATTGGCTGCGGGCGTATGCCAGGTTTTCCTGTGGGATGCGTGGGTGGCTGGCGTCCAGCCGCTACAACCGGCTCGTAGGACCGTGATCAAGGGGTGGGAGCCCCACATGAATTTCCTAGCTTTCCCAGCCCCATCTACCCGTAGACTCGCTTCCGCGTTTCTACCCATCGACACACAGTTCCCTGCCTACAATTCAAGGAAGAGGGATTATGACGCCGATTCCTGCCCAATGACTTTGGTTGCGCGCTACCTCGCCGGCCAAGGAGGGGTGAGGAAACGACTTTCCCGCATCGAAAAAGGGGGCAGGCCCCCTCTTCACCGTGCGAACCCCCAACCCTCTCCAGGCAATTTCCCCTTGAAGCGCGCAGGGAACCCTCGGGAAAAAGGGGACAGGTCCAATTTGCCGGAACGGCCCGAAGGGTGCTTCGCACAAATTGGACCTGTCCCCTTTTTCCCGGAATCACGCAAGGCCATCTAGACAAGCTGGGTAAACTCCCCGTAGGATAGGCCCCCACGGCAGACAAACCAGACTACCGTCCCGCGCGGCCCGGCACTAGCTCAAGTGTCGTACGGCTGAGCACGACAGGAGATACACGATGAAACCAGTTCCGATCCCGTGGTCCACGCTTCTCCGCGCCGTGAGGATCCAGACGGCCTGCGCCCTGGTGGCAGTCCTGGTGCCGGGCGCCTGGGCCGCCGCCGCCGACCCGGCCGAACCCTCCGGCCCAGCCCTCGAAGCGACCATGGTGGAAGAGCCCGAGGTGGCCGAGCAACCTCGGCCGGTGGGTGAACCCTTGGCCCCGGGGATGATCGAGCTGCTGCAGAACGAGATCACGGCCGGGCTGAAGCGCCGGGGCATCCAGGCGGATTTCGCCCGGTTCCAAAGCTACGCAGGCAGCAAGCTCAACTCGACGGCGCGCCGCCGCCCCGGATCGGAGTTAACGGGCAGGTGCCGGCTGCGTTGGTACGACCATCTGTTGCGGAACCCGTTGAAGGCCCCCGCCGAGGCCGAAGAGTTCACCCGGCTGCTGCACACGGCCGCGCTGGGCGACCAGCGAGGGCTTGCCCGGGTCCTGGCGATGGCCGCCGGAAAGCTCGATCTGAAACCGCGCGAGTCCGGCTCCTTTGCGGCCGTTACCTCGCCGGAGCAGGCCCTGGAGGTCGTCAAGAAGTCGCTGGCCGACGCCCGGCTCGCCCACACCGCCGCCTTTGCCACGCTCAACAAGAACGAAATCCAGACCCTCTCCGCGAACCTCTATCCGATCTTCACCAGCCAGAACAGTTACGGGCATACGCTCCAGAATCGCAGCACCGGAGGTCTTCTGTGCGACCTGATGGAGAAGCTGGACCGCGACGCCCTGCACACCGCCGCTGAAGCCCTGGTGCCGATCACCGACCCCCAGCTCCTGGAACAACTCCGCGCGTTGTCCCTCCAAGAGGACCTCACCGTGGAGGGCGTTACCGGAACCGTCGTCGGGCGGATCGACACTCCCAAAGGTGCGATCGTGGTCGGCGGCAAACAGCAAAACACCTATCAACTCGACAAGATGTCCGACGTGAGCGTAGTGATCGACCTGGGCGGAAACGACACCTACCAGGAAGGCACCGTCTCGCTCCGCCGGCCGGTGCTGATCGTGATCGACCTGGACGGTGACGACACCTACCGGGGCAGTAAGCCGGGCATCCAAGGCTCCGCCATCATGGGTGTCTCCATGTTGCTCGACCTGGCCGGCAACGACGTCTACCAGGCCCAAGACGTTGCCCAGGGGGCGTGCCTGGCCGGGGCGGGGATCCTCATCGACTACGCCGGCAACGACACCTACGTCGGGCTCCGCCGCGTCCAAGGCCAGGCCCTCTGCGGCGTGGGAATCCTCATCGACCGCGGCGGCAACGACCGATACCACGCCGCCATGTGGGGGCAAGGATTCGGCGGTCCGCGCGGCTTCGGCATGCTCGACGACCTCGACGGCAAAGACCACTACTACGGCGGCGGACTCTACCCGAACTCCTACCTCACCGAAGAGAACCCCACCCCCGGCTACGAAGGCTGGGTGCAAGGCGTCGGCGCCGGACTCCGCCAAGTAGCCGACGGAGGGATCGGCGTGATCCTCGACGGCGGCGGGGACGACGTCTACGAGTACGATTACCTCTCCCAGGGCGGCGGATACTGGTGCGGCACCGGCTTCGCCCGCGACTTCGCCGGAAACGACCAACGCCTTGGCGCCACCCGCAAAGCCTACAACGGCGGACCCCGTACCCAGCAACGCTTCCAGCGCTTCGGCTGCGGATACGGCTGCCATTACTCCTTGGGCTTCCTCTTCGACGACGCAGGCGACGACACCTACAATTCCAGCATGATGGGCGTCGGCTTCTCCTGGGACTGCTCCGTGGGGTACCTCTGCGATTTCGGCGGCAGCGACCGCTACAGCGGCAACGAAGGAAACGGCGCCCAGGCGGGCCTCGGCGTGCTGTTCGACTACGATGGAGACGACGTCTACATGGGCCCCAAGCAAGGTCGCGCCTCAGCCAGCATCTCCTATCACGACCTGCCCTACTGCGGCGGCAACTTCAGCTTCGTGGTCGATTACGGGGGCAACGACACCTACGGCTCCGGTGCCCAAAACAACAGCTACCTCACTCGCTATAGCTCCGGCGGGTTCCTGATCGATCGCCCCAGGCGAAAAGACGCGGAGAAAGACACCGAAAAAACCGCCGGGAAGATCAGCACGGATACCGCGGCCGGAAGGTGATTGGAATGGGTGGCTGCGGCACAGTACACCGCTACTTCAACATGCCCCAGTAGAAGGCCTGCCGGCCGTCCCGCGTGACCAGCAGCAGGGCCCCGTCTGGGGCAATCCCCGCGCAGCGACCGGTGACCGACTCGCCTCCCCGATCGAGCGTCAGCAGCCTGCCTCGCTGCCGACACAACGCATCGGCGGACGTGCCAATGCGGCCGGGTTCCGATGCCAACTGTCCCAACCCGGCTTCCAGGTGCTGCAGCACCGCCACCAGGATTGCCGTCCGATCGTGCGCCACCCCGGTCAGCTCGCGGAGCGTCGTGGCCACGCGCCTTACCTCGGGCGGGGCCTCGGCCAGCCGGTTGTTCACGTTCACGCCGATCCCCACGACGTGCCGCCCGTCGGGCAGCACCTCCACCAGCACTCCGGCGAGTTTTCGCCCGGCGGCCATCACGTCGTTGGGCCAATGGATTCCCACCGCATGTGAGCCCACCAAGGGCGCGACGGCCTCGACGACGGCCACGGCGGCTGCCAGGGCCACCAGCGGCGATTGGCCCCCCGGCCCGACAGCAGCCTGGCCGGGGTCGAGCAGCACGCTGAAGGCCAGACTGCCCTGGCCGGTCCACCAGCGATGCCCCCCCCGTCCCCGCCCGGCCGCCTGAACGTCGGCCACCACCAACAGCGGCAGCGCCCCCGCCCCTTGCTCCGCCCACTGCCTGGCTCGATCGTTCGTCGAGCCCAGCGTGGGGTGGTATTCCGCCCGGGCAACGAAGGTCTCGCTCAGAACTCGATCCATGTCGAGGAAGGAGAAGGCCATGATTGTTCCTGGGGTCCTAAATGGACTTGCACGATCCTGGGAGGAAAAAGGGGACAGGTCCAATTTGTGCGACGACCATGCAAGCATGGTGCCCGCCTTCGGGCCGTTCCGGCAAATTGGACCTGTCCCCTTTTTCCCGGAATCACGCAAGGCTATTTAGGAAACGCGGGGCGTTTGGGGCATATGGGGAAAGTGCCGCCACAGGCGACCGTCATCGTATCCTCTCACGGGGCAAAAACAAGCGGCCTTCTCGTTCGCAACGCCCTGGCAATGCCCTGCGGCAGGGGAACCGCTATTGACCCGGCGGGGAGTCCCTGCTATTGAAAGCCCCTCCAGATCACTCTTCTGCCGACCACTTCAGAAGCTCTCCTCGACGGGGGAACTGTGGTGAAGACCGCAACACTACCGTGCGTGCTGCTGGCCGTGGTCTTG
>Ga0315291_10005415_pt1 | contig 16019 bp, 35 predicted proteins | sample YL17G12_20_MG_FD_203070 | JGI IMG/M metagenome (GOLD analysis project Ga0315291, IMG submission 203070) | Sediment microbial communities from Yellowstone Lake, YNP, Wyoming, USA - YL17G12_20 | ecosystem: Environmental > Aquatic > Freshwater > Lake > Sediment | place: USA: Wyoming | collected...
TAGGTACTTTCCATTTTAAATCGGTAAGTAAATTCCACCAAATATAAAATCCATAATATCTTATTTCATTTAATAAAGTTCTTTTAAATTTTTTCATTTAATCACCTCAAATGGATTAATTTCATCGTTCTATCAATATTACCTATACCACAATACTCTCCATCACATGCAAAAAATTCAATTCCTTCAATTTGAGTTTCTCGTTCTAAATCTTTTTCTAATTCTTGAATTCGTGAAAAAAATTCATCTTCAATTTCATTAAATTTTTTCCAATATGTTTTTATAATTCTTTTTTGCTCTTTTGTGGGTATTATTTTATATTTTTTTTGATAATTTTTCTGATACACTTTGTTATTAAACATTTTCTTCCTTTATTCCATCTTTAAAATAAAATGGTACATGTATTTCTGATAATTCTGTACATCCTGGAATCTGACTCTTATCTACATGTACAACAAGGTCAAATCCTAATTGTATTGCTTCCATTTCTGGTTTTCCTTTTTCTGTTAATTTTCCTGTAGGTCTTTTTTCAGTAGAAGCATCTGCTTTTTGTCCTCTTCTAAATCTTAGAGTCAATCTACTATTGTGCATTAAAGCATGTCCACCTGTCAAATGCTCCAATTTAATAAAAGCACCTAAATCCATTCTAGATTGTGCAATCAATACAACTGCACATTTAGCTTTTGATACAAATGCCATTCCTATTTCAAAATATTGTGTCATTGCTCTAGCCCTAAGAGTCATGTTACTATCTGCTGTAGATTTATCTTTTTCACCTTTTCCAGCATACATTTCTGCTTTAGGTGCGAGACCATGTATTGAATCAAAAATAATAAGGTCTACTACATTTGCTTTACAAAGTTTAATAATTGTATCTAATCCATCTTCTAATTTATCTACATCTTCTATAACTAATGATTTAGTATCGACTCCTCGTTTTTCTGCATAAATTGGGTCATAAGTATGCTCCCCATTTATATAAACACAGATATTTCCGAGTTCTTGAGCTTTAGCAATTAAATCTAATACTTCAGTAGTTTTTCCACAGGCTTTACTACCCCAAATAACTGTATGAAGACCTTTGACAATTCCACCACCTGTTAGGTCATTTAGACATTTATGTTTAAAAGGAATTCTTTTACGTTCCTCTATAGTATTAGCATACTTAACAGAATCAGGAATAATTTTATTAATTTCCCTTAATGTTTGATTTAATTTATCACGTCTTTCTTGAGAAATTTGTGTATTATTTTTTTCTATTAAAGGATTGTTCACTATTTGTGAATCATTATTCACTTGTGAACATTTGGTTTCTATCTTGTGAATTTTATTTTTGCCACCTTTTTTTCTACCCATTTTTAATCTCCTATATAAATATCTATTTCAAAACCTAAAACACTTAATTCTATCATTAAAACGTTTCTTTTAAACCATTCTATATCAAGTTCAAATATATCGATTTTTTCTTCAATATTATATTCTTTCCATTGATTATAGAATTTTATCTCAATCATCATTTTCTCCTTTATTTATTACAACAAAACCATGAACACAAACTGCATAAATAATTTCTCCTTTATCATTATAAGTAGCAATCGAATAAAAAGTTCCTGATGTAGTTTCTATTTCTTTACCGCAAGGACAAAACATTATTTCTCCTTTATAACTGTAAGGTCTTTTATGGGTACAATATAAATTCTATTACCACCAATGTATCTATAAGGATATGTAATAATTTTTTCTTTTGCAATCTTATAAGTAGCAGGATAAACTCTATTATCATATTGGTCTTTATATAATATTTCTATTTCAAGGTCTGCAAATGCTCTTTTAGCAGCAATACCAATACTTTTACACATCCAAATTGGTTCTTTAATTTTTAAAGTATTCTTTTTCATTATAATCCTGTCTTTAATCTTTTTATTACTTCAATTTCCTCTTCATGTTCTGTTAAAATTCGATTGTATTCATCTAATATTTCTAATCCTTTATCTACATAATCATTCAAACATCCACTTGCTGAAGGCATAACTCTTCTAATATATTCCCATAAATAATTATGTAATTCTCTAATATAATCAAAAATTTCACTATTTGAATCAATTTTATCTTCTGCTAAGAATCCATAAGGTCTATCTTTCATATTTTCTCCTCTAATAATCTAAAAAAATCTTCTACATCTAATGTAACTAATCTTTTACCATTTATATTTTCATGTACCATAAAGCAATATTTAGAAGTATTAATGGGCAAATTAGCATTTAAATGATTCCAAACCGATTCTTTTATTGTAAAATCTTTTGTATTTCTTTTCTTGCACTCTATAAAGGCAAAATTACATGTAATATCGGAATAATCATTTCCACAACCACTACCCCTTGACAACCTGGCTTGTGGGTCTATTTCTTTTACTTTGGCAAGGATGTATTCTTCTAATTTTCTTCCTACATCTCTGGTACTCATTCTAATTCCTCTCCATGTATTAATCTCATTTCTCTATTTCCTTGACCTATTCCCACCCAATCATTATCACATTGAAAAAATTCAAGTCCCTCAATTCCAGTTTGTTTACTCATTTCTTTTTCAAGTTCACCAATCCTAATCCATAATCTACTTTGTTCAACTTGGAACATATCCCAGTATAATTTTAATATTCCAAGTTGTTTTTTATTAGGTTTAATTTTATAAGTTTTATTTTTCATTTTTTAATCTTATTAATACGCCATCTACCTTAAATTCACTAATATGAGCCAAATAAACACCATCATTTTTATAATAAAGAATAAATTCAGTTTCATCATCAGTAAAAGCTCCAAATTCTTCAAAAAAAGAACCTACCTGATTAATATCTAATTCTTTTAATTGTTTTTCTATATCTTTATTTATTCTTATCATTTTTAATTCCTTTGATAATCTTATTAAACTCTCTGGTAGTTTCTACTTCTTCAGTCTTTTCTACAATAAGCATATAAGCCTGATGTAAAATTTGTTCACTTAAAATAACTTTTTGTTTTATTGATGAGTGATTTTTAAACATCTTTTTTAATAAATTGTACTGACAATTCATTATGTGATAAATTTCATTTAATCGTTTGATTTGTTTTATTATGTTATTCATTATTTAGAACCTTTTTCTCTATTTTCTTTAGCCCAGAGGGGCTGAAGATTTGTATAATGAAAGCATTTACGTTGTTCACTTGGTTTAGATAAGTCAAAACTACAACAAGGTATTATATGGTCTATTTCCCATAATCCATAATTTGAGAACGACATCCCTAACTTAAATTTAGATTGCAGATGAAATTTTAATAAATCTATGGAACAACCTAATAATTTTAAAATTGGAACCGATTTATTAATACCTTTTAATACCATTGTTATTCTTCTACTTAAATTTGTACGCATTTTAAAATTTAAATCATTTCTTCTACGATTTCTAATATATAATTTATGTTTTTTACGAATTTGTTCTCTATTATCCTTATAATATTCCTTTTTTTGATTTAAATATTTTTCTTTATTTTGTTCATAAATCTGTTTAATTTTTTGTTTAGTACATTCTTTACATTCAGAAAACAATCCATCGGAATGTCTTTTGTCTTTATAAAATTGATTATTCTTTTTTATTATTTTACAACAGGAACAAGTTTTCATAATTATACAATCTCTTTCTTTTTAAATATTTTAGTTTCTTGGTTAAATTCGCATTGAAGTTGATAGGTACAAAAATTTCCTCTTGGTTCTTTTATTTTTTGTATATCAAAATGACTTAAAGTTTTAGAATCATTATCCTGAATTAATCTTGCTGCAAAAGTAGGATAATGGTCAATTAAATTTGGAGCAAAAAATTCACTTGTCTGTTTTAATTGTGTAAAAATGACCAGAATACCACCTTTTCTCTGTAGTTCATCATTAAGATGTTTTAATGTAGTATCTGTAGATTCTTTATGTTCCAAATGTAACCAATCTATTATCGAAAAAGCATTATACTCCAATTCAATTGCTAATGGATTTTCATGATAAGTATGATAATATTTTCCTGTAATTCCAATTAGTTGACTAGTTTTTTGAAAACGAGAACCAGCTTCTGAATAAATATAATAAGGTTTAACTCCTTGTGTTATCATTTCTTTAATCATGTTTAATGCTACTGTAGTTTTTCCATCATTAGTTTTAGCACCTAAAAGAATAACATCTTTATCCTGAAAGATTGCTATATCATTAAAGAGAGGTATTTTATATTTATATTCTGCAACAGATTCGGGAGCAGTATCTGACCATTCAATTTTGTCTTTATATTGATATCGACCTCTACCTAACCTAACAGCTTTTCCATCTTTTACAAATTTACTTAAATATTTATCAACAACATTTCTAGGAAGTTTGGTATTCTCTATTACATCTCTTGGTGTAACATCTGTCTGCATTAATTTCATGTAATCATAAATAGTTTGTTCATAAGTTCCTTCGTCTGTTCCTTTATATTCTGATAATGAATTTAACATTGCTTTTATTGCAGTAGAAGGCATTGGATTTTCTAGAAGATATTTATTCATAATACTTAAAGTAAATTCGGTTTGTTCAGGAGAAAGTTGTTTTATTAACATTCCTCCAATTGAAATAAAAGTATCATTGCAACATCCATCTAAATTATTATTTTTTAATTTAAGGGGTTCAGTTGATTTTTCAGGAATTTCAATGGAATTGGTATTTTGTACTTTCATTAATTCTAATAATTTAGTTTTTAATTCGGGAGTAATAGATTTAATCTCAACTCCTAAATTAACCCATTTATAAGAAATATTATCAATCTGCGAAGGTGCAGCAACAATCTGTCCACCATCATTACGAATGTCAAGATGTATTCCACCTATTTTTGTAGTTTGTTGTAATTCTTTATCATATTTAATAATAAAATGCTTTCCATGTGGCGTATCTTGCATTAATGTATTCAATGCAATTAATTCTTTATAAATATCTTCAAATCCAGCAGGAGCAGTTTTAAAATCGGCATCAATAACTGTAATTCCATTTACTTCTCCAGTTCTAATACCAATGTTAAGATTGTTATTAAGCCATTTAATCCACTGTACTTTATCTCGGTGTTGTGATTCTGTCCATCCTTTTTCAAATGCTGCTTTAGAATTTTGAAGAAGAGGAATTAAAGCAAATCCATACTTCTGATACTCATTTAATTCGGTATACATATCCAGATGTAAAAGACCAATTAAATAATCTGTAATTTCCGCATCAGTTTTATTATGTTTATCTTCCTCTAAAATACGAATAGCATCAAACATTGTACCCTTCCAACCACAAATGAGGCATGAAATCTTTGTAGTGCCTGGAATAAAAGTAGCTGAAGGAGCAGATTTATATTTATGATTAGCAATATTAGGACAAGTAAAAAGTAATTCACCTGTCTTTGCTTTTCTTGTCTTTACAAAGGTTGGTATCTTTTTTTCCAAGTATAAAAATAACTGTTCAGTAGTTATCATTTTATCCCTCTAATTTGTAAAATTTCATTTAACATTAATTCATAAAACAATCGATTTTTATTTGATGTTTTTGTATGACAAGAATGACATAATGTAATTAAATTATAAGGAAAAGATTCTTTTTTATTATAATTAATATGATGTACTTCATTACCTTGCTTTTTACAAATTGCACAAGTATAATTATCTCTTTCTCTAATAAATTTTTTTAATCTTAAAGTCCATTCTTTTGTATATAGTTTCTTACTACTCCAATTTTTAAAATTCCAGTGGTTTTTTCCACTATGAATTTTAGATAATTTTTCTTTCATATCTAATTTATTAAATCTTATTTTAGTTGCTAATCCTGATGTTCTTCTTGGAATATTATAAATTCTAAAATAAGTTAATACAACTTTTGAACAAGAAATCCCATATTTATCTGCTATCTCTTTTAATGATAAATTATTTTTATAATATTCATAAATTAAAATCTTTTTGGTAAGAATTTTTTCGTATTGTCTTGTTGCTTGTCCACTATTTCGACTTCGAATCCCGTATTTTTTTAGTGCTTTAGTAATCGGAAAATTACTGCATAAAAAATAATGAGCAATATTTGCAATTGACCATTTTTTAACTATATATAATTCATATAATTTTGATTTGGTCAATTCTTCAGTCAACCATTTGGAATAATATTTTGATTTATGTTTCATTTATTTTTTAGACCTCATCCAATCCAATAATCTTTCGGCTACTTCTAATACAAATTGAGTACAAGTCTCTGGGTCATTAAACGCTGTTCCACTTGCTGCTGTGGCTGCTGCACCTAATGAACAACCTACTTCCTTACCAGCAATATCTTCTGGAGAACCATAATTAGTTTTATATTCTTTTTTTGGTTCTTCTGATTTAGTTCCTTCTTTTTTGGTTAATCCTTTTTTATTACACATGTAACATTTTTTAAATTTTCCATCCTTTAAAGGAGCATTACAAACTTCACATACATAACCTGTGGAGGATTCTTTTGCTTCTTCTTTTGATGTTTCTGCTGCACTTACATTTGCTAATTTTGATACATAACGAGATACACCTTTTTTTTCAAAAGTAACTACAACCTCATCCCCTTTACTCATTTTCTCTAAAAAAGGTATAACATTATCATTTAAATTAAACCAATTCTCACCCAACTTAAATGCCTTGTTATCACTTTTTTTACAAATTATCTTTCCTCTTTCTTCCATTTTATTCCTCCTTATTCTTTATTTAATTTTTTTTCAATCCAACTCAAACATTCTACGGTAAATTTATTTAATCCAAATTTACTTAAAATTGTATAAACAATTAATCCTAATCTATATTTTAATGTCATTATTTCCTCCCTGATAAATCAATATCAAATTCTTCTGATAATTGTGCTATCTCTTTTATTTTATCTTTAGTAGCAAAAGATTCAATCTCGAAATAAACAGGTTTATCTAATGGTTCTCCTGTAACTTTAAGATAAAGAGTATATCCTTTTCTTACTATTGAGGCTTTATTCATTTTTACTCTCCTATTTAATAGTATCTCCGTCAAAACAAACTAATTGACCTGTTTTATCTTTGTAAGTATGATAATATATACTTTCTTCCCACATCCCTGTAAAATGACATACTTTACATTTTGCTCCTTTACAAACCCAACATAATGCTTTCATAATTTTCTTTTCTACCTTTAACATTACTCCTCCAGTTTGTAGAGTTTTCTAATTTCTTCTCTGCAAGTTCTAAATGGAATTTTATTTAAATAAAGATTTTTTATCGGCAATGTTTCTATTACAGGTTTTATAATTGCTTCAATGTGTTGGGGTAAATGAATGAGGTCAACTATCATCTTTCTTTTTTCATATTCTGCTTCATTTTTTGGTGCCTCTAAAAGATTATCACTTATATCTCCCTTAATTTTTTTTAAAAGTATTTTTTCTGGATTTTTAATAATCTTAAATTTCTTAGAATAAGGTGAAAATATTTTAACATTTGGTATTGTACAAAGCATTTGCCAATCTTCATCCGAACTTATTAAGATTTTTTCGTCTGCTTCCAAATAACGAACTGCTATACTTGCCACATCATCAGCTTCCATCTTATAAATCTTTACAAAATTCCAGGGTAGACATTGTTCTAGTTTAATAGCAAATTCATTAACTTCCTTATACATTTCTGCCCAAAAATTTGCATCTTCTTTACTCTCACGAAACGCTTTTCGTTGGGCTTTGTAATTAGAATCAATATCTTTCCTCCAGCTACCAAAGTCTTCGCAGATGATAATTTGACTATTCAAATCAACACCAATTCTTTTTAAATAACCAATAATCATACGAAGTATAGTATAAGAAACTGGAACTTGCGAATTATTCCTAAAAGCAAATATTGCTTTATGAATCACATTTCCCCAATCTATACAAACGAGTTTTTTAGTCATTTAATACTTCTCCACAAACTCTACAAAGAGTTTCATTATCTTCATTTAATGTTTGGCATTTAGGACAAATTTTCATTTAACCTTGTGTACCTTTATTTTTCCATTGAAGTTCAAAACGTTTTAATTGTGTCTGACAAGTACCAATTCCTTTGGCACAGGATTCTACATATCCTTCTAAAATATTTCTTATACGTCTTTGTACTTCTACAGAAGCACTTGCTTCTTTATCCAAAGATGCAGCAACAACCTTTTCTGCCTTTGCTTCCATCTCTCTTTTCATTGTTACATAAGTTTTTATTTCTTCATTTTCTTTATAAGCTACTGCCATTGTATATAATGGTTCGAGAGAAATATAAGCACCTGTAAGACAATCTAAACATTTAGCATAATCTTCTGGAGTATTTAGAACACCAGAAATTAATTGCTGACCATAATCGTCGATTAATTCAAAAGTATCTTTATAATCTGTTAATAATTTTTCTAATCCTTCTGCATTAACAAAATATTCAGTTTTCATTAATATCTCCTTTTTTTAGATTTTTTAGCTAATCTTTTTAGTTCAGAAGGTTTAACATAATACTTTCTTTTTTTAACTTCTTCTAATATTCCATCTTTCTGAACCTGTTTAATAAAAGATTTTAACATTCTTTCGAAAGTAAAATCTACCGGAACATTTTCTAGTAAAACTATTGGTTTTTTAAATTCTTTTTTATCTTCCATTATTCGCCTTTTTCAATAAATGGTCTATCTTCTTTTTTTAAATAATTGGGTAAATCGTTTAATTCTTTTGGTAATAAATCTCTTTCAATTAATTCTTCAGTATGTATCATTGCTCCTACATTCCAAATTGCAGCAGCCAAATGGTCTTCATCTCTCATTCCTTCTAAATGTTTATAAAGATGTCTTACTGCACTATCAAAATAACGAGATAGGGGTTGTCCTTTTTCCCAATTTCTATCACCATACTTAACCGCACCATTCTCAAAATGTTTGGCTAATCTTTGAAGCATAAGAGGACTAATTAAATCATATCTACCTTTTCCGATATTTGTATCCCTTACACTACCTGTTTTAAATTCCTGTCTTTTTCCTGAATCATTTACTTTATCAAATTTAGGCATTATTTCTTCTCCTCTAATTTTTCTTCTTTCCTTTTCAATTTGTATTTTTGGTCAATAAAAACCAGATAATCATTTAAAGTATTAAAAACTTCTCCCCCAGAAACTAAAATACATTGTAATAAACTTTTTGCTAATTCTTTTTTGGGCATTTCTGTAATTAAATAAACTGGAATTCCATGTTCCATTGCTATAAATGCTTCCCCATAGGAACCACATGGCTTATCTCCTTTATTTAAGGTAAATGTAAGCCAATCTGACATTGTTGTATAATCAACGTCTCCTGGGATATGAACTAATTCTCCTTTTCCATCTATATGGGTTTTGCCTTTCCAAATTTCTATGGATTTTTCTTTAAATAATTCCCAATTACCTGATGCTACCCAACCAATCATTTTTTCTTTTACTTCTCCAGTATTTAATCCTGTCTTTGCTGATTCTAATGTAACTGGATTAATGGGGTAAACATTTCTTAATAGTAATTCTTTTTCTACTCCTGCTCTTTTTTCTGAACCATCATCTTTCTCGGCACAGATTTCCATGGACCCAATAAGATAAGTAATAAATTTATATTGGTCGCCTATTTGTTCTGGAGTAGGATATACCTTATTCTCTTCCATTTATTCCACATCCTTTAGAAAAGATTTAATAACAGAAAGTCGCATTGTTCCTCCAATAATATAAGGAATACCTTCATGTGTTATTTTATCAAAATTTATTATTATAGAATTTATTCCTATTAATTTACCATCTTTAGTATAAATTCCTCCTCCTGAATTTCCAAAATAACTATGGTCAATAAAACACATATAATTTTCTTCGTATATAATTACTCTGCCATCAGAAAGAACTGATTCTATTCCCATTGGATTTCCTACAATATAAACTTCAGTTGCTGCTAAAGGTTCATAATCGGCTAATTCTACGTATTTTTTAGGTAGCAATGCTTTATTTTTTGGTTGTAATAATAATAAATCTATTCCATTCATAGTAATATCAGTTGGGTCAAAATTCCATTTTATTACTTCTAATTCTCCAAAATTCTCGTCATTTTGACTAAAAGTAATTTTATCATCTTTTTTGTTAAGCAAATGTCCTGCTGTTAAAATATAAAATTTACCTTTGTATTTTAAAGTTACTCCAGAACCTAATGCTCCTAAAGTTTCATTGTGAATCATTACATTAACAAACTGCAATTTCTTTTCCAACATAAATTTATCATACTTTATTTTATTAGGGAGCTCTTTTATATTTTTAATGATTGATTGTTCTGTTGCTATTATTATATTATCTGTAACATTCATCAATTGAAACATAAATTGATTATAATCCTCTGAATGAGTTACTTCTGTTCTTAAATCATTTATATCTTTTCTGAGAAAAGTTAATACCCCAATAACAGTATTATCAATTGCTTTAGTTTGTTGATACTGAGTAATTCCTAAAAATCCGATTGTACCAACAATTAAACCAATTATAATGACTTCTATTAAATCTTTATTGAACTTAGTCATTTGGTCTCCTTTTTTCTTAATTCATCTGCTAAAAATTGAATAGCATGACCTTCTGAACAAAAGTGATATTCCTCTTCATCTAAAGAACTTCCATAACCAAAATTAATTGTAATAGGAACTTTGCCATAATCTACTAAATTATCTATTCCACAAACATCACATTTTTGTCCTAAAATAGTATTATGTTCTTTCATTCCATAAATGTTCATTGTTATTTCTCCTCTACTTTACAATCATCTTTGGATTTATCATAATTTTTACATAAAACACAAACTTCATCTTGTTTTACATAACAATCTCTTACCCAACAATACATCATTTTATCTCCTTAAAATTACGAAGTATACTATTTACAATAGCCAATCCACCTTGTACCATTTTCTGCCCTTCCATTTTTTTAGGCATTTCAAGTGTAAGAGAATATTTTACTCCTAATTTCTCAAGAAATCCTTCTAATCCTATGTCGTATTTTGGAGGAACAATTATTCCATTCTTTAAAGGACTTTTATAGATTGTTTTTGTTTTAAGATAAGGAATTATAATATCATTTTCTGCTAATGCTTTTTCTGCGATTGAAGGTAAATGTTCTGCTTTATGTTCATAACAATAAACTTCACTCTTATCAGTATCTCCATGAATATCTAAAATTAAATCTGCTGTTCGTGGAAATTCTTCAAATAAAATAGCTAATTCTGGTACTTTAGAATCTTTCATAAAATGAGTATCATTATTTGTTTCTTGATTGTTTCCGTTATTTCTACGATTATGTGCATAACCAAAGGGGTTACATACTGGGAATACATAATAATTAAAATCAGGAAATATTATAGGTTGTTTTAACCAATTTAATAAAACATTAATTGCATAATATTCCTCCCCATGATGCCCACCTGTAAGAATAACTGTTTTTTGTGCCATCTTAGAAACTAATTTTAATGCTAACATAGGGTAAATCTTATCTGCATAAGTTACATAACCTATAATCTCAATTTTAAATGGAAGATTGAAATTGATAATTTCATTAATTAATTTTGAATAAGACCTAATTTCTTTCATATAATTTATCCTCAAAATTTTGTAAATTTATACTTTTATAATTTTCTAACCAGTTTAAATACTTTAATAACATTTTGTTTCCTAATGTAACTATAAATTTGTAAGCATTTTGATGAATATAAGAATGTAAAATCATATTGATTTCTATTTTATTTAATTTCTTGTTATTTTTATGGTTTCCATCTATATGATGTATTGTTGTTGCATTCCTAACAGCTATTGAAATTTTTTTTCTTATTTTACTTGACCGTCTACTTCCTTTTTTGGGTCTAAATCTTAAATTATTATTAATTCTATTTCTACATTTATTACATGATTTTGATGTTTTCCAAATTCTTTTACCACATTTACAATTTTTACCGTATTTATCTAATAATTTATATTTTGTTTTCATTTTATCTCCTGCCTAATCCTAAGAAAATTTCCTATTGCACATGCTACTGCATAAGTTAAAATCATTGGAATAGTATTTGTATCTTTTATTGCCCAAGCAATTATTCCTAAATAAAATATCATATAAATTAGAGTTAAAATAGTAGATTTTATTGTTTCTCTTTTTTCAACAGAAATTAAATACCATGTATAAATGTATGTTTCTATAATTCCTAAAATTAAAACTATAATATATTTAATCATCATTCCCTCATTATTTTAATAAACCAATAAATCAAATAAATACCAACCCAAATTAAAGCCCATTTAGGAATTATCATTTTATTTCTTTATAATTCTTATAAAACAAAATACAGCGACAATTAATATCAAAATATAATAAAAAAAACCTATTACCATTAAAATTTTAATCATTTTTATCCTTTAGTTCTCTCGCTATTTTTATTAAAATATGGTCTGCTTGGTCTATTTCTTTAATAACTTCATCAAATTTTTCCCTTAATTCTCCTATGTCATGTCTTTCTTCAATTTCTTTTAAAATTCCAGCAATCTCCTTTAATTGAAGATACATTCTTCCCATTTTAGTTGCATCTTCAACTAAAGTAAGAATATGAGGATTTACAGAAGAATATTCTATCCCCTTTTCTTTACAAATTTTAGCAATCATTAATGATATTTTTTCTGCTTTCATTTTAATACCAATAATTTTTAATTATTATGATTATTCCAATACTCAAACTGATTAAGATAATAATATTTACAATAGTAATTAAGGTCATCATTCTACATCTCCATTTTCTCTTATTTTTAAGTCTTCATACTTCGCAATTTCATAATCATAAAATCTTATAATCTGAGCAAATTCTTCTCTAAAATCTTTATTTTGTCTTCTATTTATTTCTTTTGCACATAATGTTAATGCTCCTGTCATATCATTATATCTTTGATAGTTCGGTTTTGCTCCTAAAAACTGTTCTACAAAATTTTCGATGGTATTTCTATCACAACTCATAAATGAAATACAATTATGTTTTACATAATAAAAAATCTGATAATTCAATTCCCCTGCTGTTAATGCAGGATTTCTTCTTTGTAATGCTTCACGCCTTCCATCGCCTGATTTAATATAGGGCATTATCCTATCTCCTTTATTAAATCATCAAAAACATCTTTTCGAACTTGACCGTTCTTGTAAAAATCTCTCCAAAATTGTTTACGTTTCCAATTAGGTATACCTTTATTTGCCATTTGTTTATCTATATACTGAAGTATTTTAATTGCTCTTTGAAGGTCAATTTTTATTTTTTGATATTTGTCATACTCTTTTTTCTGTTTTTTATAAGTCGGGTCTAATACTAAAAATAAATTTTTATATAACTTTATTAATTCTCTTAAATACACTCCTATAATTTGTTTTAAAAACTCAATAAGAGATTTAAAAGTTTTTTGTTTAGGTAATTCTTTAATAAGATACTTTATTAAACCAACATGAAGTTTAATTAATTGTTTTATCATTATCTCTCCTTTTGGCTTCTGATTCTTTATTTGTTTTACAAACATTACATATAGGTACTATAATTATTTTTCCTTGATGTCTAACCTGAATAGGAGTTACTACACTTAAAGGTAATTCCAATCCACAACATACGCATTTTTTAAATTGCATTATTTCACCTTTTAAAATTTGAAACTATATTTTAACATAAATCTCTCAAAAAATCCTCGTTCTAATTGTTTATATCCTGTTCCTACTGATAATCCAATTGCACTTGAATCTGTTAATTTATAAGATATTCCCAATGGATAAAATCCCTTACTAGTTATACAAATATCACTAATCCATCTAAAATATTTTACCCATCTAACACCTATACCTACCTCTGTACTATTGTCTGCATTACTTATACCATATCCCAATACACCGACTGGTTCAAATGTAAATCCATATGGTTTTAATTTTTTAGCCAATTCAGGTATATCTTTTACTTTTACTTTTCCTATTACTTTTCCTGTAACAGTATTTATCCATTTTAATTCGGTAGAATGTTTTGCTTTATAAAGAGCTAAATCACTTTTAGGAACAGGAATAGTAAATTCAACAGCTTCATCAATAAGTAACTGAACTGGTTGATTTATATGCCCTTTATAATAACCATAACCCCATATAACTCCTAAAATCACTCCTACAATGATTAATTTACGAAGATTAAATAAATCATGTAAGTCTTTTGCCCATGAAGTTCCCGATTTTAAAGTAGTCATTCCTTGAATAAATTTTGCTAAATTAAATGGTTCTTGTATAATTGTTTGTCCATTTAATAATTTTTGTTTTGCTTTATTCAGAATAAAATTTCTAATAACTACAATTAAAGTTCCACCTATTATTCCCGATAAAATCATAATTAAATCTTTTATCATTTCTCTCTCCTCTTAATCAATGCAATTAAATAAATTATACAAAATAAACATACAACAATTTCAAATATAACTTCGTTTGTCATTTTTTATCTCCTTATGTAAGTACTTTTTTTATTAAATTAATATAATAATCCAAAGATTTTAATTCTTTTCTTTTTGGTTCATTTTTAGTATTTGGATTAATTAAATTATTTCCTTGAGGATTTACTCTATATTTTAAAAGATGATTATACCAATCTGTAATAGTTTTTACTTTTTTATTATAACAACTATTGCTTCTTTTTTTAATTGGTGTAATTCTTCTATGAGTAGTTTGTTTTTTATTATCTGAATTATTTTTATCCATCGTTTATTCCTTTTTAAAAACGGAGAGGGGGCACTTTCCTAATTTTTGACTTGCCAGCCTCAACTTTAGCATTATGGTTGGAGAAAGCCCCTCTCCTTAATCTTCTTTATTCTTGACCCCCTAAATCGACAGCGTAGAAAAAAGTTGATACTCTTTGTTCATTTACTCCCCACACCAATTGAATTGGAGATGAATGTTTACCCATATTTTCGGATAAACTATCACCACCAACTATCGAACCGCCCCTAAATACTCTAACTCCATCAACATCATTCATACCAAAATGATGCCAATGACCATACACTATTGCTCCGGCTTTATGCCTTCTAGCCCATTCATTGACCTTTGCTCTACCTGCTGGACTATCACATTGTTCAGGAGCAATATGTCTAATTAAATATTTATGTCCTCTTATATCCAAAACCATGTGTTCTGTTTCTGCATACTTAATTTGTAATTTAGGATTTTTCAAAACTAATCTTGACCAAAAATCTAAAATTAAATATATTTGTAAATCCCAGTTAGAAGTTACATCTGTATCTTTTCCAGTTCGCCCATGATTTCCACGTACGCCATAGAAAGTAACATTTAATTTCCTATTTAAAAGAGAAGTAATTAACCTGGTAATAACATCAACAACCAGCATAACTTGCTTGGGTGGGGCTAATTCTTGCTCATAGGCTTGTGTAGCGTAGATGTTTTCTCCATTGGCTTGGTCGCCTGTGGAAAGAATAACTACATCTCTAATAGGAACACCTTTACTAATGTTATTGTCTAATAATTTTAAGATTTGTTCACATAAAATATTTATTCGAGTCCTAAAAACATTTTCATCATAAATCGTTCTTCCTTCTTGGTCGGTTACTATTTTACCAGCGTGAAAATCCGATAATTGAATAACTAAGGTATCTCCTTTAACATCTACTTTACTTTGAGTAGATGCTTTATAAGGTTTAACATCTGCTAATTCATCTTTTAAAGCTTGAACTATTAATCTATCTATATCTTTAGGTTTAATTTTATTTTCTTTTGTAGGTTCTTTTCCTTCGGGGTGTTCAAGAACATAATCAGTATAGCATTTTCTACACCTTTTAGCATCCCTGTGAATTTTAACCCCACAATCTAAGCATTTATAATCTGTAATTTTTTTCATCTTTTCATCTCCTAATACAAGTATAACATATTTTGTAATGTTAATCCCCAAATAAATCGGGATATAATTTCTTTATACCAA
>Ga0315291_10005416_pt1 | contig 16019 bp, 18 predicted proteins | sample YL17G12_20_MG_FD_203070 | JGI IMG/M metagenome (GOLD analysis project Ga0315291, IMG submission 203070) | Sediment microbial communities from Yellowstone Lake, YNP, Wyoming, USA - YL17G12_20 | ecosystem: Environmental > Aquatic > Freshwater > Lake > Sediment | place: USA: Wyoming | collected...
AGTTTACAATCTTGTTATGACAGAAGCAAAGAAAAATGCTATAATTTGTGTTAGAAGTGGAGTTACAACTCACGATAGAGTAGAAGTAGGTAGCAGTTCTACTAAAAGACAATCTCAAATTTTAATAGATTTGTTTTGCACTTCAGACGGACAAAGACTAGATTTAAAAGATTGGGCTATAGAAAAAATAAAAGGTGGTTGCATTTATTATGAATTTGTTATTTCTAGTGGAGGAATACACGCCCAAGTAGATAGTGGTAATATAACTATTTTAGATATAGACGATGTTCCAATAGATTTTGATGTTGATAAAGATAAATTAGATGTTCACGATAGATACCGCAGTCTTATAACTTTAAACTGTTCGATAGGACAAGTAGAAGCATAACACAAGGAGAACAAAATGAAGATAAAAGAATTGTGTGATATTTTAGGAAAAAGAATAGACGATTTATCTGGTAGAATGAAATCTCTTGAAATACGAACAGAAACACAATTAAATAATCATTGTGGCAATCATAGAGTAGACAAAATTTTAAATGCTTGTTATTTCTTTTTGACTGTCATAATGTTTATTATATTAAAGTGGGTATGGAAATAATAAAAGATATAAGTAAGAAGGAAACCATTGGACTGAATTTTAGGAGAAATACAGTCTAATAAATATTTTTAAATCTACATAGGAGGTAGAAAATGAGTTTAATACATAGTTCGAAAAGTCAGCCGAGAATATTCCCTATAAAGGGAACGGCAACCGATTCCGAATTAGACAGAGTTCAGTCGATTGACCCAACTAGAACTTTGAATAAGGAAAGAGTCGAAGAAGTAGGTAGAGCAGGTGTTGTAGGTTATATTAAGAAAAGTCCGACAATAACCTATAGAATGGTTCAGTTCGAGACAGGTAACATAGAAACTTGGAATAAATTGATTTGTGATGATGTTTTAGGACACGATGTAAGTGCCGAAAGTGCTATTACCCTTGACGATTTTAAAAATTCATATTTTGATATTTGTGCGTATTTAACTGATGATGACGGAACTTTTAAAGGAACTGTTCATTATCCTAGTTTAAGAGTTAGCGGTTTTTCTTTAGCTATAGCTAATCCACAGGCTATAATTGAAAGAAATTTTGATTTTGTTGGAGAATCTGCTTATATATGGCAAGGTAATAATAAGTATTTTGTTTCTGAACTTAAAACGCCTACGCCTGGAAGCAGTGTTGTTATTACTTTAGCTAATACAGCAGTAGTTGACCCAGATGTTGCTAGTCAATATATGATAAGAGTTACTAGAGTGGCTTCTGATGGAACAGTTACAGAATTAAGTAAAGACGATTCTGATTATACCGAAAATGCAACTACAGTTACTATAGCTAAAGTTTCGACAGGAGATAAAATAAGATTACATTATACTTCTGGAACAGCTCCAGCTACTATTTTTACAGCTAACTATAGCGACGTTCCTGCATTACTAGGAGATTGTGCGGATATATATCTATATATTCCTGCTAATTTGCATCCAGATTCGACAGATATATTAAAAAAGCTTCAAAGTATTAATATAGATGTAAAATTCGATAGAGAAGATTTATTTGAAATGGGCAATAACGAAGTTGTTCAACGTGGTGTTAAGAATACGACAGTAACAGTTACACTAGGGAAAAGTATAGAAGATTTTAGTATGGACGCAGTTCTTCGTGGACAATCTTCTACTTATGGTAAAATTGATATTGCTAAATTTTCTAGTGATATAACTGTAATAGTAAAAATATATTCTGATAATACCAAAGACACGTTAAAATACGGTATGATAATGACAGATTTATGCCCTACTTCAGTTAAAGGTGGAGCAGGAGTTAATTCTTATTTAACAGAAGAAGCTACACTTGAAGGCGAAGATTTGTCAATAACCGAAAATAACGATTTATTAGATTAATATTTATTTACTCCCTACCCAATTCCTGAAAAGGTTTGGGTAGGGTTATAACAAGTGAGGGAATGTATGGAAGAAGAAAAACTTAATAAAATAAATGAAATTATAGATTATCAAGCGAAAATACTTGTAGGGATTCTTTTAAAGAGAATAGAAGTATTACAGGAAGAACACGTCTTAACTCCTGAACTATATAAGAAAATAGTAAAAGAACATATTTACGAACAATTTAGATTTTTAAAGAAGTTAATAGAGGTTTTTGTAAAAGTTGGAAGAATCGAATTTAAGAACAGGGAATAAACACGTTCCCTGTTTTTTTGTATATAAAAACAGAAAAACGTAAGGAGAAATAAAATGGACAAGATTAAAGAAGAGTTGGCTAAAGAGCACGGAGATTTTTTAGTGAAATTAGAAAAAGAAGCAGAAGCAGAATCTATAATTAAGGACAATAAGATTAAATTTCAGATAGGAGAAATAACTTATAGGGTTAGATTGCCTAATTATTCTGAACAATTAGAAGTAGAAAAACATAGAGGACATAAATATTTAGAATTTATAAAAGACTCAAAAATGCTATTTAGAAAACAATGGATAGAAATATATAAAGCCAAGGGCGTAGACCTAGAAAAAATGGACAGAGAAATAACAGAAATACAGGCAAAAATAGATAATTTTAGGATAAAGTCCGCTCAAGAAACTAAAGAAAATCAAGACAAAATCAATCAAGAGATTTTAAGTTTGATTTACAAACAAGCTATTGTAAACGTAGAAAAGAACGATTTATTAAGTTATTGTATCGAAGAACAATTGATGATAGAGGTTAATGCTTATCAAACTTATATAGTATTAGAAAAACTTATGGCAGAAAATGCTTGGGTAAAAGTTTATTCGACTTACGAAGAATTTTCTAAATCAGAAGATTCTGTGTTAATAGGAAAAGCAGTTCGATATTTCAATGAAATAGCCTTTCCATATACAGGAAAATAACTATGGAAGACCAAATATTACGAACTATAGCTAAATCTATTAAATATCAAACCTTATTTGCTAGAGCAAAGGATATGGGCAATATAAGATTGTTTGATAACGATAAAGATTTTTCTAAAATTCAAGTTATTTTTTTACAATGGATACAAGTTTATTCTTCTTTATACCAGGATTTAATAATGGGAGAACAATTTATAAACGAAGAAGTTTTGGAAGATTTTATGAAGTGTGATAATTATTTGTTTTACAGAAGTAAGAAATACGAAACAAAAAAACAACCAAAATTACAAAAGAAGGAAACAGATAATACTGGAAATATTCCAGGAGTAATATTTGTATAAAGAAAGTCTAATTTATGGATAAAAAATATACAATTACATTTTATGCGTCAGTGCAAGGAAGTCAGGCGGTTATAGCTTCTTTAAAGCAAATGGAAGCTCAAACTGGACAACTTTCCAAAGTAACAGATACCGCATCTAAAGCTACAGTGGGCTGGAGCACTGCTTTGGGCGGTATTGCTAAAAGAGCTTTAATGACTATTCCTGTGTGGATGGCTTTACGTCCTGTTATTATGGGAATAACTACAGCTATAAGTGATGTAGTTACTGCTCAATTAGATTTAGAAACTGGTTTAGCTAGAATAAAAACAGTTATGCCAGGCACTGCATCAGAAGTTGCTAAAAATATGGGAATTGTTAAACAATCTATTTTAGATATGGCAACCAAAACCAAAGTTCCTTTAAAAGATTTATTAGAAGCTTTTTATTTTTTACAAACTTCAGACCTTTCTTTTGAAGAAGCACGTGCAGGGTTCGAACCTGTAATTAAATCTATGGTCGGTTCTGGTATAGAAAATCCTATGCAAATGGCAAGAGCATTAGCTGGAGCTTACAATACTATGGGCAGAACTATGGATGCTTCTTTATCTCCAGCCGAAAAATTTTGGAAAATAGCAGATACTTTAAATTATACTTTTGCTATTCAAGACGTAGAAATGAACGAATTAATAGCTGGTTATTCTAAATTTGCTCCTTATATGTCAGGATTAAGCGATAATTTTGCCGAAGTTGTTACAGTATTAGGTTTTTTAAATACTCATTTATTAAGGTCTGGTAGAGCAGGTCAATTATTAGGTAGAGCAGTTATACAATTGAGTCAAAATTCTTCTCAATTAGCTTCTGCTTTTGGTATTACTTTTGACCCAAATCAACCAATGAATTTATTAAATACTATCAAATTATTATCTGATAAATTAGGTTCTACAAAACAACTTACAGTAGCACAAGGACAAGCTATACACGACGTATTTGCTACACAAGGTCAAGTTCCTATTCGTTTAATGATAGAAGGTATAACAGAATTAGGCAGTGCTATAGAACGAGCAGGTGGAAATATAGAAGGATTTACCAATAAAATAAACGATATAAGAATGATGACTGTTGCTTCTCAATTAGAAAGAATGAAGAATATAAATGCCACTTTATTGGCTTCTTTTTTAACAGGAGCAACTGGAGCTGGAGATTATGCTTCTGCTTTAGATAAAGTTAACGACAGTTTAGAAACTATGAAAATACCTTTACAAGCAATAGGTAGTCATTTAGGTTATATCAATTATCTATTAGGTCAATCTTCGGTATCTTGGGAATATTTATTTAAAGCCTGGGTTGGGATGAGTGCTATGGATTTTGGTATGATGAAAAATAATTTATCAAATTTAACCAAAGTTCCTAATCCTAAAACTTTTCAAGAATATGTAGGTATGATAATAATAGCAGAAAAAGAAAGAGAAAAAGAAAATAAATTATTAGAAAAAACGAAAGAAGGTATGGAATCTTTGGCTGATTTTAACGCCAATACAAATAAAATATCTGAAATGTTTTTCAGTGCTCAAATAGATATGTTAAAAGTTATGGGAGTTTCTGAATATCAAATATTATTAGTTAAAGAACAACAACTTATGACTCAAAAAGGTATAATGACAGAATCTACCAGATTAATGGAAATGGACAAATTAAGATTACAGCAACAAATTGCTTTAAAAAAAGAAAGACAAGCAGATTTAAATTTAGTAATGCAATACGAACAAGGAGCAATAGGGAAAGAAGAATTACAAAAAGTATTTGAATTAAAACAAATGAGTTCTAGAGGATTATCAGATGCTTATGCTGGTTACGATAAAGATATTATATTGAAACATTTAAAAGAATTTAGCGACGAAGCGGTTAATCTTATAGCAAAACAATCTGCTGAAAGAGCTGGAATTGAACTTCCTTTGATGTCTATGTATAAACGAAGAGCAGAAAGAACTGTTCCTGGATTATTAGGACAAGCAGGTTCAGAACTTACAGACAGAGGTAGAATGAGCTATTTAAATGCAGATATGTTAAAACCTTCTGTTAATGCTAATTTTAGAACAAGTATAGGGTTAATAGAAGTTAAAGCAATATTAGGAGAAAATGCAGATACTTGGCAAAGAGATATAGTTAAAGAAATAAGTAAAGCTTTTGATGAACAAAAAATTAGAAAACAAATAACAGATATTGCCAATAATACAAAGACGTCAGATTAAGTAAGGAGAAGAATATATGTCTTATAGAAATTATACAGTAGTATTAAACTTTTCGGATGGCACTTATAACTATGATTTACCTAACGTCTTTTCTATTTCAGACCCTGAACCAGCAGGAAAAGATGTAGTTATAGAAGGTAATAGAGCAGATGGTTGTATTGTTATCCCTGGCGGAAAAAAACCTGCGGAAATAGTCGTTAAAGGTAAATTATTTGATGCAGACGGTTATGACGCTTTAGCTACTAAAATAGCAACAATGAAAACAAGTGTTACCAGAACTACAGCTACTCTTACTTTAAAACATCAGGAAATAGGCGGAGCTTGGACAACTGATTGGGCATATACAGTTAAAAGAGTAGGAGAAATTAGTTTTTCAGAATCTTTAAGAACTGGAGTTCAGGAATATAACGTAACTTTTTTAGTAAAGGCATATTAAACTATGGCATTTGATAATTTTTTTAAAGACAAAAAATGCGACATTTGTGGCAAACAAGCTACAACTATAAGAAATTATCAATATAGAAGATTTTTTATTTGTGATTGTGAGAAATGTCAAGATATAATTAAAGAAAAAATGGAAGGTAACAATGGAATAGATATACGTAAAAAAATTGAAAAGAAAGGAGAAAAATAAAAATGACTACAACCTTAACAGTTCGAGTAAATTATGTAGAGGCAGATGTTAACTACGATACAACTCCTGCGGATTATATTGATATGGATTTAACAAACGATTATTTGATTTGGACAGCAGGCGATACAGTTGTAAAAGATTTAATGCTTGCAGAACCTCTTGCTGGACAACTGAACACTGCGGCAACCCTCATCAACCCAGACGTAGCCACTACAGTTGCGAAATGTTTGTTAATGGATTATTCTCATAACGTAGGTGTAGGAGCTTATTACACTCATTTAGTTAAAGGAATGGGCGAAAATAAGAGATATGTATTTTGTTTTAGTTTTGACGAAGCAACTGCTTCTGAACCTCAATTAGAAGCTTGGGATGATAGCGACCACGATACTACAGCAAAACACGTTCTTGGAAATGCAACTCCAGCTAATTCAATGGTTAAAGCAATTTGCACAACTGCTAGTTTACCAGGTTCAAGTTGGGCAGGAACAGCTATTGCAGGCAGTGGAGCAGGAAGATTTATTCAGTTAAATAATGGTAATGGTGCACTTACAGACCCTGGAAGCGGTTTAACAGCAGATTTATATGCTAATATTAAGATAGTAATACCAGCAGGATATGCAACACCTGTTGCGGAAACATTCGTTTTAACGTGTCGTTATACCTGGTCATAAACGTAAGGAGGAACAAATGGGCGATAACAAAAATCAAGCCTTATTCCTCGTAATATTCGAGGACAATACACAATTTAAAGGTGGGGAAGATTATTTCAATACTTTGTGGCTTAAAATACCTAAAGACAAAAAAATAAAAAGACTTTTTTATAGATTACCTAATAATGATTATATTTGTTTAAGTAATTACGATAGTTTTTTTCATATGATAGAAGCAACCAATGATATAATGGGCTCACGTAAAGGAATACCAACTCTACGTTATGCCTATATAATGGGTAAAAAGAACGATTTAGTTACAAGTTATAGAATAACTTTATTTCAGGATAAGAACGATAAATACAAAACTGGAGATATAACCAAAAGAGAAATGTCTATTACTCACGAAAAAATTAAAGGTTTAAATCCTAATAATTGGCGTGGGTAAAATTAAGGAATATATATGAACCATACGGGCAACATAACGGTTTCAGAAACTTGGGCATTAGTTGACAGTCCTCACGTAATTACTGGAAACGTAACAGTAAGAAGCGGAGCTAAATTAACTATAGAAGCAGGTTGCCAAGTTCAATTTAACGCAGGAAAAAAATTAACTATAGGCTATTCTTCTTCTTCAGGAGAATTACAGGCGGTAGGAACTTTAGGTAACGAAATTGTATTTACTTCTAGTTCAGGAAGTCCTTCTGCTGGAGATTGGGATGCTATTTATTTTAGTCAAACTACTGTTGCTTCTCAATTAAAATTTGCTATTATAGAATATTGCACAAACGGTATATATTATAATACAGCTACAGCACACGACATAGAAGATATAGAAATTAGATATTCTTCTACTTATGGAGTTTATGCTCTCGTTATTTCTACCTCTTTAACTTTGGATAGATTTCATATTCACAATACTACCTACGGAGTTTTTAATGCGTCAACTGCTAATACTTTAAATTTAAAAAATTTCTTAATTCACGACCCTGTAGGAACTGCTATAGGAATATATCAAACAGGAGCAGGCGGAACATTAAATATAGACAGTGTTACTATTTTTGGCACTTGGGCTTCAGGAATGAGAAGAAATTCTGGAACTGCAAGTATTACGAATAGTATAGTTACAGGTTGCACTTACGGATTAAGAGGAACAATAACTAGCACTTATAATGATATTTATGGAAATACAACTAACGATTATTACGGTGGTGCTTCGGCAGGAACTGGAGATATTTCTGTAGACCCTCAATTATATAATCCCACAACTCTTGACGAAGACGATTATCGTTTAAAAAGCACCAAAGGGCGTTGGAATGGTTCTGCTTGGGAAGACGACGCTTCAGATTCTCCTTGTATAGACGCAGGAGACCCTTTAAGCACTTATTCTAACGAACCAGACGGTAATGGCGGAGTTATTAATATGGGTTGGGATGGTAATACTGCTTATGCTTCTAGAACTACAGACCCTGCAACAGAAGAAATAGAAGATATAAATAACGACTTTAGAAGTATTACTACAACTTTAGAATATATTAATAATGATTTTAGAATGGCTGGTCAATCCTCTACTTACGATATAAATAACGATATTAGAGCCAGGGGAGCAGAACTTTGCGATATTAATAATAAATTTAATATGGTAGGTAGCGAAATTATATACGATATAAATAATAAATTTACAATGAGATTAACTACAACTGAAGATATAAACAATAAGTTTAATATGACAGGTTCTTCTGAATCTTTGCTTTTAAATATAAATAACAAAATAAATACAGTTATAGCAGATACCGAAGACGTTTATAATCACATAGTTACAGTAAAAAGAGTATTATCTAATGTAAATAATAAAATAAATACTTTAGCACAAACTTTGAGTAACATAAATAACGATTTTAGAATGATTGCTTCGTGGCAAATTCCAGCCAACGCAGGATTCGAATCTTTAGGAAAATCGGAAGTTAAAGTATATATAGATACTGTAATTCAAACCGATGTTGACGTAGATAGTATAAATATATCTAGAAATATTAATTCGGCAGGAACTGCTTCTTTTAAATTAGGAAGAGCATACGATTCTACCAAACCAGATATGGATTCTACTGTAGAAATAAAATATAATGATGTTACCGTTTATAAAGGTTATATTACAGAAATAACTCCGTCAGATAGTCCAGAATCTATGACAATTAATTGCGAAGATAAATTTAAAAAACAAAATAAAACTATTAAATATTTTTATGTAGGTCATAAACCAACAGCAAATGCAGTCGGATATTACGACACCATTAAAGAAGCTTTAAGCACAGAAGGGTCTTTTTCTGTAGATATAGGAAATTTCGTTCCTCAAACTATGGATTTATTTAACAAAAAAGAATCTGATGCTATAACCGACCTTATAACAAATTGTGGTAATTTTGGTTGGTATTACGATGTTGCCGAAACCAAACAATTATGGCAAGCCGAAAGAGGAAGTATAATAGACCTAGAAAGACAAGCTTTAGGCAGTAATTTAGATTTACATAACGTTATAAGTCATCAATTTAAAGAATCCGTAACGGACATAGTTAATAGATTAAGAGTTCAAATGGGCAATAAAATATTAAACTCTACTGCTACCGATATATCTATTTATAGTTATACTTATTCGAAATATTTAGAAATGTTTGCCACCCCTGCTTGGGATGTAGATACTGAAAAATTAGCCAGTCAATCTTCTGATGGCGTAGGATTAGATTGGCACGATAGATTAGACGAAGACGATTATAGCGATACATTTAAAGTATATAATTTACCAGCTTGGTTGCCAGACCCTGACGAATATAGATTAGACCCAAAATATCCTCCTTTTGTTAGATATAACGCTACAGGATTTACTATGTTTGGTGGTAGCGGAGATATTATGACAGAAGGGTTTACAATAGATTTCGATAATAAATTATTAATTTTTAATGAACCTCAATTTGAATGTGATGTAGATGGAGAAGGGAATATTTATAACGTATACGCAGTTCCTATATCTTTAACTATATTTGTAGAAAAAGTAGAAGATTTATTACCTTCTGATGGTCTTCCTACTACTGTTGACGCTACCAATCCTCTAGCTTTTGTAACTACCAAAGTAGGAACATATGCTGATACGGTTTTGGGATTTTTAGAACTTTCTGATTTAGGAATTAAAGCCAAAACCGATTTTATCGACCCAACTATTAGACAAACAGGAACTCACATTAGTTGGAATATAGGAGCAAATAATATAAAAATTATAACGCTTTATGACGATACTGATTACGCAGAAGATTATGCTTATTGGCAATTAAGCAACAGTGCTTATAAGAAAATAGAAGGAACGATAGATATTACAATAGATACCTTGTTATTTTATAATATAGATTTAAAGAATAGAATAATGATAGATGGAGTTATAGACAACGCTTTTAATATTAAAGCAATAGATATTAATTTTAATACTTTTACTGCGACTATAACTTTAGAAGATTGTCATTATTATTTAAGAACAGAATCTTTACAAAGTAGGGGAGAGTCCACAGGACTATTTCAATAGGAGAAACGTATGAAATCAGTATATGACAGATTATTTGAATTGGAAAATAAAATAATAAGACTACAAGATAGAGTAATGCAATTAATGAATAATAAGGATTTTTCAAATCCTCCCTATTCTAAAGTGGGAACTAAATCTGGAACTCAATCTAGAGTAGCCGACATTTCTTCAGGTTACGGAGTATTTAGAGGTGTTTCTCCTGTAATATGGAATAACACAGAATTAAATCATCCTTTAGATGGAACTCAACCAGCAGACCCAGACGCAGGTTATAATAAACATTCTCACGGAGAATTTTCTGGGGGAGCTTTAGATATTAACACTTTAAAATTAGTAGAATATGAAAATACCGCAGGGATTATTTTAGACTCTAACGGAAATCCTTTAAATAATGAATCTCAACAATTTTGGAAGACTAAACCCAATGTAAAGAAAACCGACAACGGAATAGAAAAAATAGGTTTATTAGATATTCAATTTGACGAAATTTCAGGAAAATGGATAGCTGGTGGTGGAAATTATATAGATGTAGACAATAGTTATTTAGTCCAATACGTATGGACTGACGCAGATGGTAACGAAGTCGACCCTGGAACTCCTGGAGCTATAAAAACTTCTACAGTAAAAACAGACGAAAATGGAGTAGAAATGATTGCTCCTTTAAGACGATATAGTTCAACAGATACTAACAACCAAAAAAATATAGCCAATGTGGTTTGGGATAAAGATGCTAAATGTTTTAGATTTTACGCTGTATTCAAACCTTGGTTTGCGAGTTAAAAATGCCAGACAATCCTACCAGAGACATATTAAATAATCACGTAATATACGAAGGCGGAGGAGTGTCCGAATTAGCAGAAAATACTTATTATGAAGAATATCCTATTCCTTTAACTGGACTTATTCCTAGAGCTTTTATAGCTAATCAATTTCCTGTCCATATAGAAACTCCTAGTAATACTTACGGAATAAATGCTTCTAAATGGAAATATATAGAAATAGGATTAGCCAATTATTTAGGTTCTGCTATTTATAATGCTATGACTTTTCCAGTTTCTACAACTGTTACTGCTTCTTATACAGACTGTGCTTTATATTATTTATCAAGTGTATATAAATTTATTTATAGAGTTGCTTTAAGTGCTTATTTGGCAACTTACGGATTAACTTCTTTAGCAGAACAATCTATTTGGTTTTGGAGTTCTTCTAAACCAGCTTATGCAGGTGCTAGAGGTATTTACAGTATGTATATTATAAACACAAAACAAAGACAATATCATAAAACTGTAGTTTCTGGTAATAGTGGGGCGTATACTTTACCTAATCCTTTTGCTTCTTATATAACAGCAGGGGAGGTTAATTTTAGTTATATTTGGGGAAGCACTGATATGGCTTCTAGAAAAATAGCACTGACTCCTGCATATTACAGAAGTTCTACAGGTCATAATTATTACAGTTCTAGAACTTATGATTCTAGTTATAATGAATGGACGTTTTCTGGAAGTAATACGTGGTTAAAGGTTAATTGGGAATGGGATTCTTATGGTAATGTAACTTCTTTTAATGTAGAAGAACCTAATAATTCTCCAGATACTGCTCCAACTTGTCCTGATTTCGATTATGTTAATATATCTACCGATTGGACAGAAGATATAGATGCACAAGTAAGTAATCCTGGAGACCCTTTAATTATAGAAGTAGAATATATTGATAAATCTGCTTTAACTGATAACAAAATATATGGTTATTTGCCTGGTTTATTTCAACGTTTGTATAATACTGTTTCTGAAATTTAAGTAACTCCCCAACTTCTGTTGGTTAGTTTGTTTCTTATTTCCGTTCTTAATTCGTCTTGATTTACAATAACATTATCGAGCCTTCCCAAAAAATCGTCATATGAAATTTTAGGGAAGGTTTTTATTTTTGATATAAGACTTACATTGTATATTTTACATTTAACTTCGTTTTTAAAAGGAGAAAAAGCTCTTTCTGCCCTGTCTTTTCCGTTATACCAATTAACTCTACCTACTCCGTTATGTTTAACTTCTCCTTGATAATAATGAGTTAAAGGTTGTCCTTCTTTATCCTTTTGACTAATTCTTATTATTTCGCCAATATGTCCTAATTGTTCCTCTTGTTTTTCTGTTCTCACTTCTCCAAAATCGTAGCCTAAAAGGAAGATTTCGCCCTCATCTAATAGATAAATTCCCAAACTTAATGCCCAAATACCGCATAATATAGCAGAATATATACCAGGATTGAGTTCCCTGTTCCAAAAAGGCATAGAGGGCAGTAAAATGGTATTAGGGTGTATACCTCTGTCAGCCATGTGTCTTTTACCCACAATAAGGGGCAAATTAGCCACTTCTGCGTGGGTTTCTCGCCCTTCATAGAACTTTGCGTCTACATAGGTTAAAAAGGTCGAATTTAGGTGTTTATACGAGTAATTGAGAGCTATTGTGTAACGGTCTTTAAGCTTATCCCACAGACCCTTTTCTATCCCTTCCTTTATTGTAGAACCGCCCCCTACAAGTATTAATTGATTGGGTTTAGACATAATTTTTAAGTTCCTTTATAATTCTATTGCTCTTTCTGGAAATTCACATTCGCATTTAAAATATTTACTCATCTTATCTCCTTATATTGTTCCCAAAGGTCTCTTTCTTTTAACATTTTATATTGATATATTATTGTTCTTATATTATTAATACAAACTACCGTATATATAACTACTAAAGGTTTTAAAAAAATACTGTCTCGTAAAAATACAATTAAACAAGTAAGTAAAACATTTTTAATTAAGAAGTTTGTTACAGGACAATCTTCTACCAATTTTTTAATTATTGTATTTCCTTCTCTCGCTCCTAATTTTAATCCTATTTGAGTGGTTATATAATCAAGAAAATTTAATACTATAAGCGTTATTGTCCAGTTTATCATTATTTTCTCTCTTTCTTTTGCATTGTGTTAAGAAATTTTATAATCTCTTGGGTTTGTTTATCCAAATCCATTTGGTCGTAAGATTTCTTTTTCTTTTTATTATATCTAAAAGTTTCTTTTTCTTCTGGGTTCATTGTTTTCGTTTATACTCTCTACTAGCTTGATGTTGTATAATAACAGGATTTTGTATATATTTAGGTATAGAATTATCTTGTAATAAAATACAACAATATTCATTAGGTAAATTATATACGTTAATTTCCGTATGTTTCATTAAAGTTTGTTCTAAAATTTTTTGTTCCCACGTTCCTGTATTATTATCTCTACAATTTTGTCTCCATTGATAAACTAAATTCATAACTTTATCGTTATACCTAAACATCATAGTAGCAGAAACCAATTCTCGTATAGGTTGATTAGGTTTGTTTTTCCAATGTAAAAACCAATCTAAATAATATACTGCTATGTCATATTCTTGTGGTATTTGCCAAAATAAGGCAGGATATTGTTCAATAGTAGCGTCTGCATCTATCCAAATAAGGTCTTTTTTGTGTTTATCTAACATAGACAATATAAAACTAGGTTTAAACTTTGTATTATTTTGCCAATTACCCAAAGAACTAACTGCTTGAATATCAGACTCTAAATTAAACTTCTGTATAGTAGGCATTAAATACTTTTCCATAACAGGAGCATAATTAGGAGTATAATACGAAATTATCATTGTTGAACGCTCCATTTAGTTATAATTTCGATACCTAATTGTTTACAAGTTTCGGCTTCGTATCTATCAACAGGTAAAAATTCAGGTAAATAAATATGAGGGCTAAAGGTTTCTAAATCTTTACATATATCTCCATTTTCGTCTGTAGCTACGGAAGTATCTACTATTCCTTTTAACATTCTAACAAGTAATCTACGTTCTACTTCGTTTCTGATTATAGGGTATCTGTTGTTAGATATTAAATATTTATCTGAATGAACCAAAACTGTAAGTTCTCCTAAATCGGAAATTTTATCAAAAAATTCTAAATCTTTACGAGATACAGGATTAAATTCTCTACATACAAGAACTTTTTTTCTAATAATATTTTTAACTTCTGGAATTTGAGTGGTTTTTTGTCCTTGTCTTGGAGTTCTCCAATCTTTACCATAACTTAATTCTATAAATTTTTGTGTATCGCTTGGTATTTTAAAAGTTTTACCATATAAATCTATATTGACTAAATTTTCTATCATATAAGCAGGGTAACGGTAATTGCATCTATAAATATCATAAACTCTCATATCGCTTATTTTTTCAAATAAATGAAGTTCTATTTTTTCTTTATCTCTAATATACCATCTATCATAATAATAGTTACAATAATCTGGTATATAACAACCTAATTTTTTTAATTCTTTTTCTGCTTTAAGAATTTTATCTCTATCTTCAAAATAAGCTCCTACGTCTAAATCTGTATCCCAAGGAATTAATTTCTTATCTCTAAAAGTTCCTAAAGCAGTTCCAAAAATAAAGAATATAGGAACTCCATATTTATTCATTACATTTTGACAGTCCGTTAGTAATTTTAAAGCCTTCTCATTATTCAAAGGAGAACCGTGCCTTATACCTTGTTCCCATTCTGGAGAATCCCATTGAAATATATCTTGAGCTTCTGTTAAATCTTCAGGAGTATCTATTTCAATAGCAGGATAATTGGTTATATCTTCTATATTAACAGGTATTTTAAGTATCATTTGATTTATAGCTTCGTTAAAATGCTGTTTTTTATTAATAGATTTTATCAAACTTTTTAACATTCTGACATTGCCTATCTTATAAATACCAAGTGCTTGTCCGATATAATCCATATCTTCGCCAGAAACTTCCTCTACTTGTTTACTTAATTCAAGAGCTATACCGTCTTTTACTTTTACTTTCATATCTTCTTCATTACATTCTTTACGAATAGTTGCGATAGAATTAATATGCGAAGAACTTATCATATTTTTAAATATTTCTCTATGAAATATTAAATCTCCGTTCATAATGATAACTTCTTCGTTACCTACTTCTTCTAGAGCTAATCTTAAAGAAACTATATTATCGGAAGTTAAATAATCAGGATTATTAATTATTTTGATGTTTAATTTGTCATATTGAGTAGTAACAAAGTTTTTTAACATATCTAGTTTATAACCACCTACTAAAATAATTTCAGAAAACTTAAAATATTTAGCAGTATTTAGTTGCCAATCTAAAATTTCATGTCCATCTACTTTTACCAAAGATTTAGGAACTTCGTCAGTAAAAGGAGATAATCTTCTTCCTCTTCCAGCCATTAAAATTATTAATTTCATATTTTCTGTCCTTTTATAAATAGAGTTTTAGTTTCTATAATTATATCGTTTTCTGTAATTTCCATATTATAAGCTTTTTTAATGTAATCAGGAGCATTAAGATGTAAATCCCACATTTGTTGATACATTTCATTGTCTTTCCAAGAATTAGCCAACCAATTTTTAACACTGAATTTTCTGGTTAAAATTTGAGTATTTACGTTTCTAAAACCTGCTCTTCTATAGTATTTTACAAGGTCTCTTTCGGTAAAATGATTTCTTTTTTCTTTTAAATTCCTTACTTCTTCTGTCCATTTTCTTACTTTTTTATCGTCAGAAGGAGATATACCTTCTTCGATAATCAACCAACCACCTTTATCTAAACTTTGATAACAGTATTTAAATGTCTTTTTTACA
>Ga0315291_10005417_pt1 | contig 16017 bp, 11 predicted proteins | sample YL17G12_20_MG_FD_203070 | JGI IMG/M metagenome (GOLD analysis project Ga0315291, IMG submission 203070) | Sediment microbial communities from Yellowstone Lake, YNP, Wyoming, USA - YL17G12_20 | ecosystem: Environmental > Aquatic > Freshwater > Lake > Sediment | place: USA: Wyoming | collected...
CCAGGGATCTGTCGTAGTGGAGCCGGAGGATGGCGTCGGCCAGGGCGCCGGGATTGCGGGGAGGAACAAGAAGCCCGGTTTCATTATGGGCGACGACCTCAGGGATCCCGCCGACTTCGGTGGCGACTACGGGAAGCTTGCTGGCCATGGCGTCCATAATCGAGCTGCCCAGGCCTTCGAGGTGGGACGAGAGAACGAAGAGGTCGAGCGAGGCCAGGATGCGCGGGATGTCCTCACGGAAACCCAGGAAAAACACGAGGTCGTCCACCCGCAGCTCGCGCGCCCGCTGGTCGAGCTCCATTTCGAGCGATCCTTTGCCGACGACGATGATCTTGACCTTCGACGCGCGCAGCTTGATGGTCCTCGCCGCCTCGATCAGATACCTGTGCCCTTTATGGTCTTCAAGCGCCGCGACGATGCCCACCAGGAAATCCTCGCGCTCGAAACGGAATTCCTTGCGGAGAAAGTCCCTGGACTTGACCTCGTCGAACGGCGAAAAATCGATCCCGGAGGGGATGACCTCGATGACCAGGGGGGATATTCCGCCTTTGATCAAGACGTCCTTGACGCCTTCTGAAATGGCGATGATGACGTCCACGTTCTTTGTATATTTGCTGCGGGAAAAAGGATTCCTTTTAAGCGGAAAATCCACGCGGCGGGAGATGACGCGGATGGGAACCTTGGCCCGGTTCGCGGCCCACGCGCCGATGCCGGCCGCGCGCGCGTCATGAAAATGGGCGAGCAGGCAGCCCCGGTCCCGCATCGCCCGGGACAAGCGAAAGGCCGCTATGAGGTCCATCTCGCTTTTCATCCGAAGCGGCAGGACGGGAAGCCCTTCCTCCGCCGCCTTCCGGTGGAGAGGGCTATCGGGCTGGACGACAAACGTGAACGGATAGCCCGCCTTTTTGAGCTCCCGAGCGAGAAAAAAGGACTGCCGCTGCCCGCCCCGCCACTCTCGGCCTGCGTCAATCTGGAAAAGGCTCAATGCGCTCCCCTTTTTTCCAAATCTCCCGGAGCTTCGCGTACCGGACGAAGATGGCATAGCCGTTAAGAACGGAGACGGCGAGCCCGGCAAAACCGTCGAGGAATCCGCCCTTGAGAATGAATGATTTCAAGAACCGGGAGCCGGGAAGGACGAGGAGATGATACCAGCGGCATTTCTTTTTCGCGGCGTAGAGCTTCTGCGCGCCCAGGTCCGAAAACTGGTTGATCCGGGCGAGATGGTCGCTAATGTTGCGGTAAGTGAAATGATGAATGGCCCCCTTGAGGTTTTTGACCTCGCCGGTGACCACGAGCTTCTCATGGACATATTCGCCTTCCCACCGGGCCTGGTCCCTGCGGAAGAGCCTGATCTTGCGGTCGGGATACCACCCCGAGTGCTTGATCCAGCGGCCCAGATAAAAGACCTGCCGGGGGATGGAAAAGGCGGAGCATGCGGGCTCATCGTTTTTCAGGACAAGGAGCTCTTTCCGCAGCTCGGGAGAAAGGCGTTCGTCGGCGTCGAGAGATAATATCCAGGGATGGAAGGCCTGGCTGTTGGCGAAATTCTTCTGGTCGGCGTAGCTCGTCCATTTGCGCTCGAAGACGCGGTCGGTGTATTTGCGGGCGAGCTTGACGGTCCTGTCCGTGCTGAGGCTGTCGACGACGACGATCTCGGAGGCGATGCCGGCGACGCTCTGGAGGGCGGCTTCGATTTTGTCCTCTTCATTAAGGGTAATGACGACCGCCGATATCTTCACGGGGAAATCTTAACACACTGGGAAAAATATTGGCAAGATAAAGAAAAACAGGGAACAGCTTTTTTGCAAAAGGCGCCGGTTTGATCCCGATTCTACCTGATTATTTTGTTTTCCGTCTCCACGGTGAAAAACCGGTAATTTTCATAATGAATCTCAATCTTTGCCTTCGTATCTTTTTGGGGCCTGACCAAGCCCGTATATTCCACGAGGATTTCCGAGAGGCTCGGAAACAGGATGCCGTTCTTCTCTACTCCGTAAAAGTGCGTGGCCGTGAAATGAGGGGTTAAATAATGGCGGGGGCACTCCTCAAGGTCTTGTTCGTATCCTGCCAAAAAAGCAGTTTCCACTTCGACTTTGAGAATCCGGAAAGTCGCTTTATCCACCCAGATCTTTCCCCCCTTGATATCTCTTTCTCTTCCCCGTTTGGGCTTAGCCTCGATCACATAGGCTTTTCGACCCTCGATTCTTTCCTCATCGGCTATCTTGTAAAAGAATAAAGGCCATTGTTCGCGGCTCAGAAGCCGGACCGGGATAAAAATCGGCTGGATTGAATAAGACCGCTTCCCCCCCTGAGAAGCGCTTTTCTCGCCGACCTTCCTTCCATTTTCTTCTAAGAGCGTCCGCCTTTCCTCGATTTTTCCATTTTTATTGATCAACTGGTAGTCGTTGACATAAACGTTCTTCTCGGCGCCCCGGAGAACCGGGTACCAATATCTCGCTGAAGCCACATAATTCTCTTCTATGACGTGCATAATGATTGCCGTCTCTTCTTCCGCGACTTTCTTGACGGTTTCCCTGATTTTTTCATGACAGACATAATAGAGCGCAGAACCGGACAGTTTGCGGCAATATTCGGCGCATGGATCGAGAACGGCCCGCAGCTCATCACTCAGAGGTTCTCCCGGCTCCGCTTCCCCGATGACCTTCTCATTTTCAGCGGCCCTTGAAAATAAGCTCGAGTCTCCTGGCTTGAAAATAATCGATAGGTAGGTGGGGACGCGAATCGGATTTCCACCATAGATATATGGCTCGAACTTCCACTGCCGGACGGCATCGAGGGCTAAGTTATCCAGTTCGGGATGAAGGCTCCTTATAACAAATGGAACTTGCACATTACCTTTAACATCGATAAGGGCGCATATGGCGACTTCGCCGGCAATACCCTCCTCTTTCAGATTTTCCGGATAAGAAGGAATGACTTTTTTGACCGGCTTCAAGGATTGAACCTCTACTTTTTGAGCCTGAGGAAACCCGTAATCCCGCTGGCTCATAAGGATAAGACTCATGGCCAAAACCAGGAACCGGAATTTCTTGCTCATCCCCTTTTCTCCCCTGAGCCGGGGTTAAACCTCCCCATATTGCAAAAGAGAAGATTCGGAGATACGGACCGAATTCCAGAGAATTCGGATACATCTCACCGAATTTTTCTTCATTTCTCGATAATTTTATACTGATAATACGTCGTGTTATTGCGCTCCCAGATAAAAAGGTTGTCGCCGAAAATCCGGAGGCCATGGGCATGGTGATTCAGGGGAATTTCGCCGAGCAGAATGCCATCGGGGCTGAAGATCTCCAGTTTGTAAACATCCATTTTCTCGATTTTGGGCTCGACGGTCCGACCGACGCCTGCCCTTCCTCCCGCGCCCGAGACGACCGTCCTCTGTCCCTGCTCTTCCAGACTCATCTGGCGGCGGAGGGTGTTCACCCAGATCCGGCCTTTTCCGTCCGCGGCGATACCCGTGGAGACCATGTTCATTGTGGGCAACTGGACGCTCGAGCCCCGTTCGCTGCGCTCGACGGTCCCCTTGTCGATAACGTCCGTGCCATAGTTCAAGGGCCGATCCGCCCGCCACAGGAGCGTTCCATCGGAAGCATACTTATCGATCCGGTTCTGATACCAGAAGCTCAGGCAGATGTTCTTCTCCGCGTCCGTATCAAAGCTGAACTTGTTGGCATGCGAGTTGACGTTTGCATCGTTGTAATTCGTCGCTTCGCCGAAGGCCTTTTTAGTCCTCCCATCCCGGTCGATGATCTCCAGGAGCTTGGGAAGCTTCCTCGGCCTGTCCATCAGCGACCAGAGATTGATAGATCCTCCCTTGACGAACAGGCCGGGCTTTAACCGCCGGATCTGGGCCATCGAGAAAGCGTCGAACTTGACGGTGCTCAACGACCGTCCTTCGGATGAAAGGACCTGGATCCTCATGTTCCTGACTTCATAGACGAACAAGTTGTCCTGTTCGTCAATATCGAGGGAGAATGCGCTTTGGAATTCTCCCGGGCCTTGGCCCTGCCGTCCAATGGTTTTGATGAATTTTCCCTGGGGATCGAGTTTTTGGATCCGATTGTTTCCGGTGTCCAGGATATACATGTTCCCGGCCGAATCCAGGACGATATCATAGGGCGCGTTGAACGAGAGATTCTCGTCGGCATCGAGCCCGCCGATCGTCCGGACTAATTCCAGCTTGACCGCCGGGTTGTCCCCCCATTGTCCGGCTTTCTCATTATGGACGATCTGGACGCCGTTGACGGTTTCAACTTTCTGCGCCGCGGCCATGGATAAGATCATGGCCATCCCTAAAAAGAGAATCGGAAATCTGAATCTCCCCTTCATAACTCCCTCCTTTAGCCCCATGAGTCCGGGCTCAAACCCACTCATTTCGCAAAAAAGGCCGCGTCATCGCGAGGAGCGAAGCGACTGGCGCTCGATAAGTTTTTTCATATAATTCTTATCGTCCGGCTCACCTCGGCCTTTGCCTCTGAGTTTTTATCCATCGCGACGATTGTCAAAGTGTATTCCCCCGGCTTGAGCTCGGGAAAAGGAAATTCAAGAAGGAGGATATCCGTTTTTCCCTGTCTCTTGCCGTTGAGGATCGAAAGAGAGAGGGGGACCTCCTCTCCTTCCGGGCTCGGTTTTAGGGAAGCTGAAAATTCGATATCGGCATTGGGAACATTGAAGACCGCTGACCTAACGATGGCCAATACTTTGGATGTCTCACGCTGGATCTCATCCATGACCGGCACTAAGCGGTTCGAAAGAAAAGGAAAGAAGTCCTTTAGCCCAATTGCGGATGTATCGACAGCTTCTTTGTCTTTATTGTCTTTACCTGTCAGCCTGAAATAGGCCACATCTTTATCCCCTGTCGGAACAAGCAACAGAGGCGGATCCAATTGTAGCCCGGACAAAACAGGTTGAGAAACCGTTGCCGCGCCTCGGGCCCGGGCCGCCTTACCCGTCACCAAGTTTCGAAGGATCATCACGCAATCATAGGCGCCTGGCTTTGGGGAAATGATCCCGTAATAGACGACCTGTTTTTTTGAGATATCCGGGATCTGAATATCCCCTCTTTTGCTTTCAATGACATTATCGTCCTGATCGATAACGACATACACCATCTCTGTCTGTTGCCGGATGATCTCTTTGAGGCCTTCCCAAGGCAGCCCGGTCATAAAAACTAAATGCGTTCCGGATTCGTCCCGGCAGGGCAGAGCAATAAAAGGCAATTCGACCGGGCTCTGAAATTGGGGATGCTCGTTAAAGGCCAGGTCCATGAGGTGGAGCTGTTTTTCAAACTCTGAAAATTCCGTGAACGGCTTCGGGTTATAGTAGCCGCTCTGGGCCGATACGTTGCACCCTTCACGCTTGACCGTGACCTTGATCTCGTGGAACTGACCGTCCCATTTTTCATCGATGGAATAGCCGAGGACATAATAATTGCCGGTCGCGTTTTGAATGCCGGCCCCGATTTTCTCCACTTTGGCGACGTCCTCGAAATATTGACCGCCGGAAAAAGCGGCTAGATTCTGAAGCGATTGATCCCCCCGATCATCCGGAGACATAAAACGAGAACGCGAGCCCATGGTATTGACCGTATAAATAGGGCAGGAAGACGAACCGAATTGCTTACACATGTCTTCGAAATTCTTCTGGAACATGATGTCGAGCGCCAGCGTCGACCGGGCATAGCCGGCCGAAAAAAAGACAATATTTTTATGGCCGGGAATATATCGCAGCGTTTTGGCAAGCTCGGTCATGATTGCGACATAGTTTAACCGCATCATGGTCGCCTCGTCTGCCTCCGGGCTGGGGGGAGACCACCCGAGACCCGCCAGAATTCCGCTGATATCTTCTTCTCCGACGGATCCGGTCACCACCCCTTCGCTTCCCGTGCCCGGAACGCCTTTCAGCTTTTCGATGGCCTTCCTGATTTTTTTATGGTCCGGGCTTAAATACTCGTGCATCTTCAATCCGATGCGGACTTGATAGGAGAGAATTCCGATTTCATCGGTCGGCTGGACCTGGGTGTCCATGAAATGAAGAGCGGCCTTCTTCGACTGCAAGAAGCCCAGTCCGTCGTTCTGCTGGATGTCAAAAATGAAAAAGAGTTTCCTGTTCAGTTTTGGGAGTTGCGCTGCGGGCGGCACAGCCGTTTTTTGAAGCTCTGCGGCCTCTTGTTTTTCAAGCTTTTGCTCAGCCAAGGCGAGGAAATGTTTTTCAAAGTCGGTGATGGTTTTTCGTTGGCCATTGTCAAGAATCTCAAAATCCGATTTATTTAAATCCTTAATGGGTCTTCCCTGCTTATCCGTGACAAAAACCTGAATTAATTTCAGCGTGACGGAGACTTCATACTGAAGAGTGGTCGGCTGCCGGATTTTTTCTTGGGCAGGATCGGAACTCCATACATTCGGCTGACAAAGGAAAAAGAACGGCACAAAAATAAAAAAAGGGGCAAGAAGGACATGACAGGAAGCTCGCCGCGACGGTCTTAATTTATGGCCCATCCTTCACTCTTTCCCTCTCGTTCAGGCTCAATATATGACTTGGGTCTCGACCGTGAAAAATCGGTAATTCTTATAAGAGATTTCTGTCTTCGACTGGGTGAATCCGCTGCTTCTCGAGCCCGAATATTTTTCATTAAAGACGGTCCGGCTCGGAAACCGGAGGCCATTCTTAAGAATCTCATATTCGTGAACCGTGGTTAAAATGGGCTTTAACCCTCGGCTTTTTGCATCTTCCAGGATTTTTTCAAAACCGGCCAGGGATTGATCCTCAACCTCCATCTTTAAAACGCTGAAATCTGTCTTGTCCACCCAGAGAGTCCCATAGTTGGGCTTGCCTTCGATCGGGACCTTGGGCTTCGCTTTGATCACATAGGCTTCTCGGCCTTTGACTCTATCTTGTTTGAGAAGCTCATAATCATAAACGTCATGCCACTCCCGCCCAAAAAATCCTACCGGCCCGAAAACAGCCTTTCGGGAAAAAAATCTCTTGGTTTTCAGGGGCGCGTTCTTCAGATCTTTCTTTTTCCCATTTTCTTCAAGCAGTGTTCTTGTCTCTTCGGTACGCTCGCCCTTTTTAATGAGCTGATAGTCGTAGATATATACATTTCTATTCGCTCTGCGCTTGAAAGGGGAATCTGTTCCATATGTTATGGTTGCTCCCTCTCCTCCTGTCACGACCACCGTCCCTCCGCTGCGGAATTCATAAATTTCCTCGCTGATTTTCTCCTGACAGATAAAATAAAGAGCGGAATCAGCCAATTTCCGGCAATACTCGGCACACTTATTAAGAATCGTCGTCAGATCGTCCTTGGCGAATTTTTCCTCCACGGCCGGAAGCCGCGGCGCCAGAAGAATAAGTCCGATGATAAAACTCAGGATTTGATGTCTATGGCTCATATTTAATCTCCACTTCAGCCTATTTATTTTCATTATTCGATGATGAAATCGTTCGCGATCATGGATTTCTCGCCGCTCTCCGGATCCTCGGCGACGAGACAGAACGTGTATTCGTCCGGCTCGACGTCGGGGATTTGGAAGCGGACGAAAAAAGTTTTCATGCCGCTCTCTTCTTTTTTGTTTATAATCGTCAGGGAAATGGGGATTTCCTCCCGCGCGGTTCTGTCAAACAGGAATGCGGAGATCTTGATCGTCCTGTCCGGCTCGCCGGCGAAAGCGCAGCGGAAGGAGGCCCACGCCTCGGTGTTTTTCTTGAACGTCTTTTCCATCCAGGGCACATATTGAGCGGGGTCGAATAAAAAGAGATCGGCGAACACGGCCCCCCGAGTCCGATCCACGGTCGCTTTCGGCAAATGGCCTTTTAAGTAGAACGCGCCTCTCTCCGGCTTAAGGAGAATCGGCGCAAAGAGGAGGATCCCTTTTTCCATCTTCGGCGGGACGGAGACTTCCGCGCCCGCCACGGCGGCGGCGCCCGTCTCCATGTTCCGGATGACGATCCGGCAGCGATAGATGCCCGACGGCGCAGAGGCCCGGGTAAGAAAATAAAGGTCTTCCTGCGGCAGGCGGGAGAAGTCCTCTTCGCTCTTCTGTTCGGATACGATCTCGCCCCTGGCGTCGAAGACCAGGCTGAAGACCTCTGTTTTTTTCCCGGCTTTCTCCCCGATCGCGCCGGCCGGGATCCTGGCCGCCAGGCAAAGATCATTTTCAGGATCAAAAGAACAGGCCAGAGCGATCATGGGGAACCGGACGGGCGTCTGGGACAATGGCTTCTCAGCGAAGGCCAGGTCTAAAAGATGCATTTCCTTTTCCACGTCCGAATAATCGCTGAACAGCTTCGGGTTGAAATATCCGGCCTGGGTCTGGATCCGGTAGTTTCCCTGACGCAGTTCGACCTTGATTTTATGAAATTTCCCGTCCCAAGTTTCGCGGACAGGATAGCCCAAGACGTAGTAATTTCGCGTCAGGTCCTGGATTTCCTGGAAGAACTTTTCATAACGGCTTGCTGCGCCGATCTTTTCTAAAGCCTTGCCGCCCGAACGATCGGCGATCAATTTCAGAGAATCCTCGCCCATGCTGCCTTTGGAGCTATAGGGATTCGGAGTTTCCGTATTGATGGCATAGACGGGTGCGTTGGATGACGCCAATTCCCGGCTCATGTCTTCCATGTCTTGTCGCATGAACATATCTTTTGCTAATACGGACATGGGGATGCCTTGAGAGAAAAAAATGATGTTCTTATATCCGGGAATATAGCGGAGGATCCTGGCGAAATTACGAATCACATCGGTGAATTTTATACGAGGGACCACATGTCCGATATCACCAAAAACCCAGATGCCTCCTTCAATTCCCTGGGACGCATTGCCGGCACCCTCTCCGAAGTGCCTGCCGGGGACGTCCTTTGTCGCCCTGTCGAGCGCTTCCCGAATTTTCTGGTAGTCCGATGTCAGGTATTCGTATACTTTCAGGCCGCCATAATACGGGGAATAGGAGAGAACGCCGATTTCATCTCCCGGCAGGACCTGTTTTTCCAAAAAGTGAAGGGCGGCGTTTCTGGACTTGGCGACTCCCGGGAGGTCATTCTTATCTAAATCAATCAGAAAAAAGAATTTTCTGTTCAGCCGCGAAGGAGGCGCAGCTGTCGGCACGGATGCTTCGTTCTTGGGCTTTTTTTCAGAGGCCGGCTTTTCGAGCGGAGCGGGCTCTGGGCGGGAAATCGGGGCCATATGTTTTTCAAAATCGGTGATCGTCTGCGGCTCCCCGTTGTCGAACAATAGAAAATCGGATTTGTTAAGATGCATGACTGGCTTTCCATCCGTATCGGTCACGTAGACTTGAATGAGCTTCAATGTGACAGACACCTCATGCTGGAGAGGCTTCTGAAGCCTAGCGGCTTCCTGAGGAGCCGGGATTAAATGAGGCAACGGCCCGGCAAGGAAGCCCAGGACGATATAGAACGATATAAGAATGATCCCTTTTGATTTCGCTTTTATTTTCTTAATATGATGCCCCCTCCACACATATCTTACTCCACTCTTACTCCACTCTAAACGTTTATTATAAATTTCCGGCAATATTCGGCGTATTTACCGAGAATCGGCTTCAACTCATCCTTCGGGAGTTCCTCTGCGGCCAGGATCGACCGGGCCGATAGAATAATGCCGATGGTCAAGCTTGGGATTTTATGTCTCTTTCTCATTTCCTGCCCGGTCCATCATGATTAAGCGATTAAGTGCATTATCAGGCTTTTATTTGCGGGAAGCCATACCTCCTATTTGATTATTAAAGGCGTCTGAGCATAGGAAACAGACTTCGTCCCCGCGTCTTCGGCATAGAGATAGAGCGAATATTTCCCCGGCGGCATGTTATTTATAGGAAATTCCATGAACTGAACTTCGATATTCTCTTTTTTGGCTTTATTCAAAACAGAAAAAGAGAGGGAGATTTTTTCTCCGGAAACGGAATTGATCAGATAGGCCGCCATTGAGATATTCGGCTGAGCAATGCCCCGAAACGAACAAGGCACAGCAGCGAAAAACTTTGCTGTTCTCTCCGGCACATCCCCAATAATTGGCGAATATTGAGCCCGGTCATAGGGATACGCGTCTGTCCATGCCATTGTCTCCTTCTTTCTCGTCGCGGCAGCTTCCAAGTAAGCGAAGTGACTTTCCGGGACTAGAAGAAGCGGCGAATGAAGGCTTAAACCGACAGACGCTTTTTTAGCAACATTGGCCGGGACCGAAGCTATGGCTCCGTCTCCCGTGTCCAAATCTCGGATGACCAGGCGGCATTTGTATTGGCCCGGTTCGAGCGATGCGCCAGCCATGAAAAAAACATTCATGCCGCGATACTTTGTGAGATCGGCCTCCGTTCTCTGGAGGCCGGCCAGGTTTCCTTTCTCATCGAACACGAGCGAGACTAGCTCGACTTTTCTGCCCGAAAACTTTTCAATCACTTCGGCCGGTATTTTTGAGAGCATCTGAAGGCGGGTTTCCTCTCCGGCGGCGTAAGATAAGGGTGCCATCGAAAATCTCATGGGCGTCTGTAATAGCGGCCGTTCGGTCAAGGCCAGGTCAAACAAATGGAGTTGTTTCTCCAGATCCGAATACTCGCGGAAAGGCTTCGGGTTGAAGTAGCCCGCCTGGGCGCGGACTTCGACTCCCTTCCGCTTCACCTCGACTTTGATTTTATGGTACCGACCGTCCCATTGTTCGCCGATGTAATATCCGAGGACATAATATGTTCCCGTCATGGTTTGGACCTGGCCCAAATTTTTTTCATATTCATTGATGTTCGAAAAATATTTTCCTCCCGTGACATTGGAGATCCTGCTGAGCGAATAATGGCCGGTGATTCTTTCGCCCTTAAAGACATTCACGGGATTGGTGGCGCCCGCCGCGGTGAAAATTGTGCGGTTGCGTTGTTCAAACGTAAGCTGGTCATACGTAAACAGGGACGGGACCATGGCGGCTTCCCTTGTGTCGAAGGAAAAGACTGTGCAGTTGGCCGCGCTCAATTCTTTCAGCATCTCTTCGTTCTGCGTGCGCAGGACGAAGTCTCCGGCATCTACGTTGAACCAAGCGGCCCCCATGGGATTCCCCGCCGCCGAGGGATGCCCCGCCATACCGTAGTAGATGAGAGAGTTCACGACGCCGGTCGAAAAGAGGATCATGTGTTTTTTCCCCGGAATATAGCGCAAGGCCTTGGCCAGGGCGGTCATCTTGAGAATGAAGTTCTGTGCCTGGTTTTTCGATTCCCTTCGTTCCGCTTCGAGTTGGGACCGGCTTTTGGCATAAACGCCCCCGCTCCCTCCCTCCATCTGCCAATATTCCTCCTCAAAGTCTTCGGCCCGGCCGGCGATGCCTTTGGCGTTTAAACCCTCGACGGCCTCCCGGACTTTCTTGTGGTCGGTTGTCAGGTATTCGTGAATGGAGAGTCCTTTCAACATCGAATAGGATAACAACCCCACCTCATCACCCGGGATGAGCTCTGTGTCGATGAAGTGGAGGGCCGCGTCCTTGGCCTTATTGGCACCTTTCTGGTTATTGAAGGCGAAGTCGAAGAAGAGGAAGAACTTCCGGCTCATGACCGTGACCTGGGCGGCGGGAGGAATGGGGGTTGGGACGATTTTTTCTTCGGGCGGCTGCGGCTCGGGTTTCTGCGGCAGGGCGGTCAGGATATGTTTCTCAAATTCGGTGAGCGTCATGGCTCGGCCATTATCATAGACGATGAAGTCTTCTTTTTTGAGGTCCTTGACCGGGTCTCCCTTCTTATCCGTGACATAGACCTGGACGAGCTTTAACGTGACGGAAACTTCATACTGGAGAGGCTTCTCGAGCCGGGCGGCTTCCTGAGGAGCCGGGATTAAAGGAGGCAACGGCCCAACAAGGAAGCACAGGACGATATAAAACGATATAAGAATGATCGCTTTTGATTTCGCTTTTATTTTTCTAATACGATATCCCCTTTTGCACATATCTTATTCTACTTTATATGTTTATTATAAATTTCCGGCAATATTCGGCACATTTATCGAGGATAGATTTGAACTCATTGATATGACGCGTCTCCCGGTCCGCGGCCAAGGCCGGAATATGAATAAAGGTCGAAATTAGAAGCGAAATCCTTCGTAAGCTTCTCATGATGCTCGCTTTATTTCGGCGGTTTCCGGAGAAGAGTCGACATAGCGCAGCTTAAAGTCGACCGTCATGTAGAATACCGCCCGAACCGGCTTTCCTTTCCTCAGAACAGGCTCATACGTCCACTGCTTGATGGCCTCGACGGCGGACTTGGCTAAATCGGAATGCCCCTTCTCGAGCACGCGAACGGTTTTTACCTTTCCTTCCTTATCCGTTTCGACGTGCAAGACGACCGTTCCTTGGATGTTCTCTTTTTTACAGTTTTCCGGATAAATGGGCATAACCGTAAACGTGGGCTGGGGGAGAATGAATTCATACAGCGGCCAGAAGACTTCATCTTCCCCGGCAGATCTGATCGAAGCCTGGCGGATTTCCGAGCCGGACTGCTTCTTGACCTGGAGCGAGAGAAAATAGGAATGGCCGTTGACCGGAAATCCCAGGACTACGGGATCATCGAGGCGGAGGGCCATTTCGGTGTTGAGGATTTTTTCTCTTTCTTCCTGACCCGAATATCGCCGCATGTCAACCTTGAAAGAGATCGTTCGGCCGTTGAGCGCTTTGGGAGAAAAGAGAATCGGGTAAAACTTTCCGTCGAGGAGAATCGTCTCGTTCAAGCTCTCCTTTATGCCGTCCCAGATGATCTGGCCGGAGCTGATGTAGTCCACATTTTTAAGCTGATAGATTTTTGCGATCTCCGCCTTCAGAGCGGACACGGAATCCGACTCGGCGCCGGAAGCGGACGAGGCCGCCTTGACCGAAATGAACACGGGATCGGAAAAAGAAGTGATAACGACCGGGGCGCCGGCCTTGATTGCGCCTTCGTCCTTCGTCCCTCTGAAGAGCCGGGTTTCAATGACCCAGTCCTGGCCGGCAAAGGTCCACAGGCCGGCAAGAGAAATAAAGCCCAGAAAAATCAAAATGAATTTCGCTCTGCGCATTTTATCCTCCGATGTCTTTTGAAGGAGTGAGCCAAATGAAAGACGCCGCCGGCGTTTGATAGATATAAGCCTTGGCCCGCTTTCCCCCGATCTCTGCCGAAATCACTTGAACTCTCGGAATTAGTGCCGCCGGCGCTTGGAGCGGAGCGAGCTCGGGCGCGGGGATGCTCCGATCATGATGTCTCAGGATGAAAAATCCGATCGCCCCGAGAATAAGAAAGGCCGCGCTTGCCCCTGCCCATCCCCATTTCCCCAACCAGAATCGGCTACGGCCAATTTCCGGGGGAACTCTTTCAGCCCTTTTTTCAGAGGAAGCAATCTTATCGCGGATCTGCGGCCATAAGTTCGTTGTATCCTGAATCCAGTCCGGCCTGAAAAAAGCTTCGGCCGCCTTGCTGATACGTTCAACTTCCTCCGCGCAGCTCGGACAGCGTTCAAAGTGCCTCCGGATGAGGGCGTCTTTCCATTTTTTGATGGGAAGGACCGCATACAAGATCTTATAAATTTTACACATGAGGATTCCTTTCCAGCCATTTTCTTAATTTTCCTTTGGCATTGAAGACATAAACCCTGGCCGTGCTCTCGGCGCAATGAAGAACCGCGGCGATCTCAGCGGCCGTGTATCCTTCATTCATGGCCAGGGACAGCGCCAGACGTTCCTTGACGGTGAGCTTTTTCAAAAGCAGGCCTATAACGGCCGATTCTTCGAGGCTGTGTTCCATTTCAACACGACTAGAGACCTGAGTCGTCGCCTCCGCTATTCGAGATCGGTATTTTTTCTCTATTTTCTCTTTTTTCAGCCGGTCTAGACACCTTTTGTAGGCGATAGCATAGAGCCAATTCTTGAATCCCCTGGCCTGATCAAAATCTCGCAAATTCGTATAGGCGCGGATAAAAGCCTCCTGGGTCGTGTCCTCAGCTTCTGCCCTGTTTCCCAGAACGCTCCAGGCCAGGGAGAGGACTCTCGCTTGGTATTTGTTCACGATCATCTCAAAAGCCTCGCGCTCGCCCGCCAGGCAGCGGGCGATGATCTGGCCGTCATCCATGGAGACCACTATCATCCTGAATACGATTAGCTTCCCTTAAACGTTTATTCCCATTTTATTTATAAATATAGACTGCCTTGTCTGTATGGTCAACTCTGCAAATAGGGGAAAAGGGCAGGATTAAGAAAAGCAAAAAAATATCGGGGACATATACCGAATTCAATAAGACGAGATTGCCACATCTAAGAGGCCTCAAAATGACAATTTGATCTTAATTTAAAGGCGGGTGGCACGGACGTTGCCCCTCAGCGCCCAGAAGCATTTAGCCGGGGCAAGGACTGAATGACGGCAAAAACCTTCCGAGTAGTGAGCTGGCATGGATTATTATTTAAGCTGAGCGAGCGGATGGGGGCGGAGAAGGACCTGCCCGAGGCGGAGCGGGCATGGATTATCGACCGAAAGGAGAGAAGAGCGACCCGAGGGTCCGAGCCGATTTTCCTCGCCGGGGAAAATCGGCGTGCCTTCGAGCCCTCTTCCCGAGCCCTTTTATCCGCCGACTTTGATATTCCGTTTCTCGAGGCTTGTGCCCATGGCCCTCTCGAGCCTCCCCATGGATAGGATATAATCAATCTTGGCTTTCACTTCCATGGACCGGGCATTGGCCAGCTTTTCCTGGAACTCAAGGACGAAATAGTTCGTCGAAAGCCCGACCTTGAGTTTTTTCTCTTCGGCGTCGAGGCTCTTCTCGGCCAGATCCCGCGCCACCCGATAGGCTTCGACCTTCTTGGCGTTCGTTTCGTTGGCCCGGACGGCGTCGCTGACTTCTAGTTCGACCTGCTGCTCCAAGTTTTTGAGCTTCACCAAGCTCTGGCTGAGGTCCATTTTGGCGTAGGCGAAATCGGCTTTGGTTGTAAAATTGCTGAGCGGAATCGACAGGGTCAAGCCGACGTTCCAGTTTGAATAAAGGAGCTTGAACGCGTCACGGAGCGAATCCGTGGGACTTCCCGGCTGTTTTCCGATGGGCGGGCTAAAGAAGTCTCCGTCTGGATAGATCAGCCGGTCGCCTGAAATTCCGGGGCTCCAGTAGGATAACTGCAAATCCAGGCCGGGCAGAATCTGGTTCTTGGCTACGCTGAGGTTGAGCTCTTTCGATTCCAGGGACTTCTGGAGGATCTTGAGATCGGGCCGGCGCTCCATGGCCTCTTTTAAGGCCTGGTCGAGAGCGATCCTCATCTCCTTGAACTCCGGCTTGTCCACGGGGACGAGTTTTTTCAGGCGGGCGTCGCCTTCGGCGGCCAGGTTGATCATCGATTTGAGGACTTCTTCGCTCCGGCTGATGAGCCCTTCGGCCTGGATGAGATCCGCCTCGCGCTGGGCGACGGCGGATTCGGCGTTCAGGATCTCGATCGGCGCAAGCTGCCCGAACTCGACTTCTTTCTTATTCTTGGCCAGGAGGTCGAGGCCGAGCTGGAGGGACTGCTTCTTCACCTCATAATTTTCAATGGCATAAACGTAGTTCCAGTAAGCTTCCTGGACGAGATAGATCGTGTCGATCAGGGTGTTCCGGAGCTGGAGCTGGGAGATGTCGAGGTTCATTTCGGCCAGAAGGACCTGGCGCCGGGCGACCTTCGGCCCGAAATCCTTGAGAAGGGGCTGGCTGAAATCGAAGCGGAGCGTGCTGCCGTAGCGAGGGTTGATGAGCTGGAAAGCCTGGTTCGTGTTCGACTTGTAGCTCTGGAGCGACAGGGAGAGATTGCCGCCGGTCGGGATGGTTTCAGCGATCGTCACCCCGTAGTCGAACATTTTATTGATGCTGGTGCCGGCGCCCTGAATCCACCAGTAAGACGGGGTCTCCTGGCGGTTGTTGGCGTAGCTGAACTCGAAGCGGGGCGTGAACATTTCCCGGGCTTTGCTCAGCGAAAGGCCAGCCAGCTCGGGATTGAGCTGCTCGATGGCCACGTTGAGATTGTTCTTGAGG
>Ga0315291_10005420_pt1 | contig 16010 bp, 10 predicted proteins | sample YL17G12_20_MG_FD_203070 | JGI IMG/M metagenome (GOLD analysis project Ga0315291, IMG submission 203070) | Sediment microbial communities from Yellowstone Lake, YNP, Wyoming, USA - YL17G12_20 | ecosystem: Environmental > Aquatic > Freshwater > Lake > Sediment | place: USA: Wyoming | collected...
TACCGTGGGCCGAAGCGAAAAGAGCGATCTGGACCGCGCCTTGGCCGAAATGGCGGGGCAAATTCAAAACGGAATCAAGGGGACCGGGATCTCCCGGATCGGCGTATCTGAATTCAATCCTACCGTGGGTTCGCCGATCAAACTGGGCCCTTATTGGTCGGATCGGCTAACCGCCGAGCTGGTGCAGGGCAGGGCGATCGAGGTGATCGAGCGGGCCAAGCTGGAAGTCATCCTGCAGGAGCAGGGTTTGGGCATGACCGATGCCGTGGCCGCGAGCACGACCCAGGAAGTCGGCCGGTTGCTCGGCATCCAGGCTTTTGTCGTCGGGACGAACACCGTGCTGGGTAAATCCGTTGAGATCAGCGCCCGCCTGGTGGACGTGGGCACCGGAAAAATCCTGGCTTCATCCTCGGTGAAACTGAAAAAGGGCAAGGACACTTCCGCCCTGCTCGCGCCCCTGGTCCCGGCAACTCCCCTGCAATTGGAGGCCTCCCTGCTTGCCCAACGCCGGACCGAGCGAGGCTGGGAAGCGGTCATGGTCCCGGAAGCCGGCACGCTCTACTCCAACTACAACATCAAACTCTTCTTCCGCGCCAACGAGGACTGCTACGTCTATGTCCTGCTCTTCGGCGCCTCCGGCGAAGCTCAAAAAATCTTTCCCCATCCCCAGGTGAATTTGAGCAACCGGGCGGAAGCCAGGCGCGATTATTTTATTCCGCCTGGAGAGGATTGGTTCTGGCTGGATGAAAAGACCGGGACGGAAACGATTTTCGTGATTGCGAGCTATCAGCCGCTCCGGGATATTGACAAGCTCCTGGTCGAGATGGAACGCGCCGGAGAAAAGGGGAAGCTTTCAGCCTCGGAGAAAATGGAGCGGTCCTTGGCCGAGCAAACCCGGGGCATCGGCGGAGTGCGGCCCGGCGGTGCCATCACCTTTACCACCTCCGATGGGAAGAAAATCGAGAAAGTTACGGAAGCGATCACCGGCCAGGTCAAAGTGGTAAGAAAACTCAGCTTTCAGCATCGTTAGAATCAACCAACCCTGATTCTTTGCTCTTCCTCGATCTCCTCCAGCCGCGAAACCGCCCGATCCAGCGCCAGCGATAACTCCCGGTCATACTGGCCGACGCAAATCTTACACTGAAGTCTGCGAAGATACCACCGCCAAAACCACCGCCGGAGAGCTCGGATTGCCGCCACCTGGCGTATCTGCAACAATTTATCCATATCTCTACCTCCTCAAATCTGGCCTCGTTATAAGAGATTCGTTTTGGGGAGGCGAGTTTGTTTCATTGAGGTTAAAAATTTTTGTAAAAATTTAAAATTCGGAATTATGTATTTAGCAAAGCAGGGGGTGAAAAGTTGAAACTGGTGCGGCTTTGTGGTAGTTTTCCTCATTCGCAAGTGGGGGTGAGGAAAGATGAAAAGACCACCAGCATGGCTATCGTGGATTGCCGCAATAGATGGCATACTAGCATTCCCGGCAACATTGATAGCTCTTTGGAATCTAGCCAGTAAAGGCTTGGATAAGGTTAAAATAATGGACTTCAATACCAAATTAGAAATAGGCGTGGTAGTATTATTTGGGGGGTTGACATCCATATTATTTGTCTGGCATCTATTGGAAAAACATAATGTTTTTGATTCTGAAAGTAAACCACCAGACCCGCTAACCGAAGCTCTCCTTGAAGCGTTACCGGGATTGCCCGACTTCGGTCCAAGCAACCTGCATCAAGCGAGGTTGAAAAACTTGGGTTTAGACATTGGCCTTGATTCCGAACCTGCAACCCCGGAAGCAAGCCCAGAGGACAAAGACGGCCCCTGGGGACCAGCGAAACTAGATGAGGCAGACCAATTGGTTAACGAGGCGGTTGAGGAGGCATACGATCCCCAAACGCCAGAGGGCGAAAAATGACCTGCTTTGCCAAAGGAATAATTCTTAACTCAAATTTTCCCCACCAAGGGGACAATCTACTGCTCCCAAGGAAAATTGAGGATTCATGTTCAAGAAGGAGTTTTAAACCATGAAACAGATGAAATTCCGGCTGGCGCTTATTGTGGCCCTGGTGATCCTGGGCCTCCTCCCCAACCTGAAAGCCGAAGACATGACCCCGGATCAACAAAAGGTCTTCCAGCTTTACCAGCAAGCCGAGAAAGCAAAAGAAGAAAACCACTATCAAGAGGCTATCAAACTTTATGAGCAGGCCATAAATTTGGCGGAAATGGCATATGGCCCTGAAGATAAAATTACCGCAAATTTACTCAACTGGCTCGCTGTGCTTTATTATTCCATGGGCGATTATGCCAAGGCCGAGCCGCTATACCAGAGATCCCTGAAAATCCGCGAAAAAGCTCTTGGACCCAATCATTCGAATGTGGCTCAAAGCCTCAACAACCTTGCATTGCTTTATTATTCAATGGGGGATTATGCGAAAGCCGAACCGCTCTATAAGCGGGCGCTCGCAATTGATGAGAAAGCCCTGGGGCCTGATCATCCTGATTTGGCGACTGACCTCAACAACCTCGCCGATCTTTATCACTCAATGGGCGATTATGCGAAGGCCGAGCCGCTCTACCAGAGATCCCTGAAAATCCGGGAAAAAGCCCTGGGACCGAATCATCCGGATGTGGCCATCAGCCTCAACAACCTTGCCGCGCTTTATGATTCAATGGGCGATTATGCCAAGGCCGAGCCGCTCTACAAGAGGTCTCTGGAAATAAAAGAAAAAGCCCTTGGACCTGATCATCCGGAAGTGGCAATCAGCCTCAGCAACCTCGCCTTGATTTATCAAGGGATGGGAGATTATAGCAAGGCCGAGCCGCTTTACAAGAGGTCCCTGGGAATCTATGAAAAAGCACTTGGTCCCAATCATCCGGATTTTGCGATTGACCTCTACAACCTTGCATTGCTTTATTATTCAATGGGCGATTATGGGAAAGCCGAGCCGCTCTATAAGAGGTCCCTGGCAATCCAGGAAAAGGCTCTGGGGCCCAATCATCCAAATGTCGCCGCCAGCCTCAACGGCCTCGCCTTGCTTTATAAAAAGATGGGCGATTATGCGAAAGCCGAGCCGCTTTATAAGCGAGCGCTGGCGATTTATGAAAAAGCCTTGGGACCCAATCATCCGAATGTCGCCCTAAGCCTCAACAACCTTGCCGCGCTTTATGATGACATGGGCGATTATGCCAAGGCCGAGCCGCTCCAAAAGAGGTCCCTGGAAATTTTTGAAAAAGCCCTTGGCCCCGATCATCCTTCTGTGGCCGCCAGCCTCAACAACCTCGCCTTGCATTATCAAGAGATGGGCGATTATGCCAAGGCCGAGCCGCTCTATAAACGGTCGCTCGCAATCTGGGAAAAAACACTTGGCCCGAATCATCCAAATGTCGCCACCAGTCTAGGCGGCCTCGCCGCGCTTTACCTCGAAATGAAAAAAGGGGAGAGCGCCTTGCCTCTTTCCCAACGCGCGATTGAGATCACCTTTAATAATATCATTGAGACCTTTCCCATCGCCTCGGAGCGGCAGAAGCTGGTCCTGCTGGCAAAAAATCAATGGGTCCAGGAGACCTTGCTCTCCATCGGGATGGCCCTGCCTGGCAACCCTGTGGCCGCAAAAGCGGGGTTAACAACCGCGTTGAGGTTCAAAGGGCTGGTGCTGGAGGCGATGATCGGGGAACGAGAGGTTTTGAGGAAGGGCCTGAGCCAGGAACTGCAAAAAACTTATGCAGAGCTTCAACAGGTCAGGCAACAGATTGCGAACCTATATGTTAAAGGCCCGGGAGAAAACATTGAGGCCTATCGTCAACGGATGAACGAGCTTGAAACTCGCAAAGAAGAGCTGGAAGCTCGATTAAGCAAGGGTAGTGCGGCCTTTAGAGAGAATCAGGAGAGGCTTTATGTAACTCCGGAGATGGTCTGCGCGAAATTGAGCAAGGGTTCTATGCTCGTGGAGTTTGTGGAGTTTTGGAACTACGATGAGAAAGACAGAAAGGAATGGCTGGCGGCCTTTTTGCTGGAGAATGGAAAGTGCTCTGCTCCGGTAATGATCAGTCTTGGCCCGGCGGAGCCGATTGCGGCCGCGATCAAGGCCTGGCGGAAGGAGTTGCAGGCTTTTTCCGGAAGCGGACAACCCGAGGAGACGGCGCGAAAAAAGCTGGATGAGGAAGGGAAGGCGGTGGCGGACCTGATCTGGAGACCGATTGCCCAAAAAGTTAACCTTGAAACCAAGAGCATGGTCTATATTTCTCCGGACGGCGCGCTCAACCTGATGCCCTTTGAGGCGCTCCCGACCGCGGACGGCAAATACTTGATTGAAAAAGTGAAGCTGGGCTATGTCTCTTCGGGCAAAGATTTCCTCCGGAGTCCGAAACCGAGCAATCGTTCCGGCGCGCTTTTGGTCGGAGCAGTGGATTTCAATTTAGGCCTGGCGCCACAAACCCTCGTTGCTTCCGCCGCTCCCACCAAGCGCGGCCAGTGCGGCAAGTTGAGTGAACTGCAATGGCAGGCGCTTCCGGGCACAGCCAGCGAGGTGGATGCGATTGCGGCTGGATTTAAGAAGCAGAATCAAGGGGTGACCTTGCTTAAAGGCCAGGAGGCTCAAGAGGCCAAGATACAAAAAGCCATGCAGAGCGCGCGCTATCTCCACTTGGCCACCCACGGCTTTTTCCTGGGCGATGAATGCGGGTTTGCGGAGGAAGCGCGGGGGATTGGCGGAGTTCGGCCGGGAGCGGGAAGCGCGGGTGGGATGATGCTGGGCATGGAAGCGTCGGGGCCGGTGCGCAAGGAGAACCCGCTTTTGCTTTCAGGCCTGGCGCTGGCTGGCGCGAATAATTCCTGGAAAGGAGGCCGGGGCGGAGGCGGGAATGACGGGTATCTGTTGGCGATGGAAGTTGCCAACCTGGATTTGGAGGGCGTGGAACTGGTGACGCTGAGCGCCTGCCAGACCGGGTTGGGCGAGATCAAGCGGGGCGAAGGGGTGTTCGGCCTGAAGCGGAGTTTTATGATGGCGGGCGCGGAGAGTTTGGTCATGAGTTTGTGGAGTGTGCCGGACAAAGAAACGAAAGAGTTGATGATTGATTTCTATACCCGGATTTTGGCCCAGAACCCCAGGCGCGATTCCTTTTGCCAAAGCCAGCTCAAACTCATGAAGAGCGGTCCGGCCGGCGCTTACCGCCACCCCTACTATTGGGCCGCGTTTCAGTATATTGGAGTCAATTAGCTTTTATGCGGTCACTTCGCTGATCCAATCCAGATAAGCCGGATTGCCGTCGGTGATGGGGAGCGCGATGATCTCCGGCACGTCGTAGGAATGGAGCGCCTTGATCCGCGCCAAGAGCGCCGGGATCAGCTCGCTCCGGGTCTTGATGATGAGGAGGCATTCCTCGGCCTGGTCCACCGCCCCCTTCCAGGTAAAAATCGAGGTCACCCCCTGGATAATGTTCACGCATGCGGCCAGGCGGTCCTCCACGATCTGCCGGGCAATCTTTTCCCCTTCCTCCTTGCTCCCGGTCGTGCAAAAAATCACAAAAAATTGAATCTCCTCTTCATACTCCTGATATTCTGTTACCATGGCTCCCGCTCCTTCTCGGCCACTATATATTGTGGTTATTCACAGTTCTATTCACAATAGGTGGATAACTAATTTTTGGGAATTTCCATTAAAATCAGGGCCGGATAGCCCTCTTTTTCGTAAAGGGCTTTCTGGCTAAACGCCCATTTTTTCAGCTCCGGCCAGTTCTCCGCTTCCCGGCTCCTCGAGTGGGCTTGTTCGAAAAGAAGATAGGGGCTCTGGTGAGAAAGAGCAAACTTTTGTAACTCCTGCGGAGTTTGAACGAAAAGCGGCAATTGCATCCACTGATAGGGAAGGTGAAAACGATAAAGCCCAGCCCGATTGGAGAGGATATTGATCTCGGCTGCTTCTCCCTGCGGAACCAGGGATTCCTCCACCTCTTTTACCCGGCACTGGAATCTTTCCAGAGTCACCTCAAAGCCCCAGGTTGAGAACAGCGCCATGGTCAGAGCCAAAAATGCGGACGTAAGGAATTTCCTTGCGCCGGCTGGCTGAAACCATAGGGTTCCTTTTACCAGGGGCAAAGTCACGATCGGCAGCAGGGGCAGGAGAAAGCGGAAGGAGGTAAAGGCCATGGAGACGGTCGCGGCGTAAAGCGCGGCGTATCCGATCAAGAAGAAAGCGGGAGCCGAGGGCAGCCGGGGCCGGAGCCGGCCGGGCTGCCACGAGAGTCCGGAAAGAATTCCGAGCCCGAGGATAGCGAGGATAAAGAGGAAGATCAGGCGCAGCCTGGGCCCCGGCTCCAGGGTGATCAAGACCGGCTGGATGCCCAGGGCGAGCAGGGGCAGGCGCAGGGCCAAGATCGCGGCTTCCCTGGTCCAATGATGTAAGAACCGCTCCTTGTCCTGCTGAATGATCTCGAGCAAGTTGTCATGCTGGTCGGCCTCGGCCCAGTTTTGCGCCCAGTTGCCTTCTCCGTGCATTCCCATCCAGATATTTTTGGCATGGCCGGTGGGAAAGAGGGCATGCTGCTGCGAGAGGTTGAGGGCCAGTTGCGGGGAAGCTGCTGCAAAAAAGCCGAGGGCGAGCATGATCGCGCCGAGCGCGCCCCTGATCCGGCTCTTTTTCGAGTTGGGCGCTATGGCCATGAACACGGCCATCCAGGGGAGTGCGATCAGGGTCTGGTAGCGGAGATCATAGGCGAAGCCGGCGGTAAGCCCGGCCAGCAGGGGCGCTTCCAGGTCGGCATGCCGGAGCGCTCGAAAGAGGAGGACAAAACTCGCGAGCTCTAGGGTGGTCCAGGGCAGGTCGGTTCCGCACAGGATCCCGTATTGGGCAAAGTGCCAGTTGGCCGCGCAGAAGACCTGGGCCAGCACCGCGGGCCCGGGCGGCAAAAAGATCCGGGCCAGCGCATATACCAAAACCAGACAGACGACCGCGGAAAGGGCGGCCAGGATCTGCCCGGCGGCAAAGAGCGAGATCCCCAGCTTGGACAGCAGCCAGAGGAGAAAGGGATAGCCCAAGGGCACGAACTGCTCCCAGGTCAAGACCCTGCTCAAGGAGCTCGCATGGTCTGCGTAGCGGGGAAAGTCAATTTCCACGGTGAAGGTGAGGTAGTTGTGAAGCGGGGCCAAGGCCAGGATCACCATGCCGAAGACCATCGGGACCAGGGCCGGGAGCAACAAAGGTGAGCGGGTGAGGCTTTCGGCCGTGAGCTCAGCCGAACGGGCGCCCACTCCCCCCGGGACAGAGGGATCGGAGGTCACCAGGATTCCTTGAGCAGTTGGGTGATCACTTTGTCCACCCGCTCTTGCAGGTGCTGGGGCGAGGAGGAGGCGCCCTTGTTCACATACATGGCCGGCCGACAAAAGGTCAGCACCTTCTTGAAGGTCTCATCGCAGCGCTTGCTGGTGAAAAAAAGGATCGGCGCCGGGGACAGGTTGCGGCCCTTTTCGTGAGCGCGGAGCGCCACCGCGGCGCTGACCCCGTTCAGGACCGGCATGATCACGTCCAGGATCACCAGGCCCACGGCCTGCTCATTCTGCCGCGAGCGCGCGTAGGCGGACAGGAACTCGTAGCCGTTGCGGCAGGAAATGACCCGGCGGGAAAGCCCTCGTTCCACCAGGGAATCCTTGAGCATCTCCCGCAAGAGCGAGACGTCCTCGGCCAGCACGATCGTCTCGATCGGCGGCTCCGGCGCCTCGGTCAGATTTTCCTCCAAGAGCGGGGCCGGCGCCGGCGCGGCGAATTCGCCGGGCATCTCGGCCATCTCGCTGTCAAGGCCGGTCGCATCATCCACCGAGAAATCCCCGGGCTCCGGCTCCGGCGGTTCCACCAGGTGCAAGGGAAACGCGGGCGCCGGCTGGGAAAGGGTCTGCGGACTTTTTTTGCTGCCCAGGAAGGAGTTGCAATGCGGGCACTTGAGCAACTCCTCCCCCGCGATCCCGATGCTGATCTCCCGGGCTTCCACCTCTTCGCCGCAGGATATGCAATAGACCTTCATGCTTCCTTCAAGGCTCCAGAATGAAAACCATTATAGCACACGCTCCGCCGGCAATGTCCATCGCTTTCTGGAAATCCATAATTCCCTCCCCCTCTTCACGGGGGCCAGTTCAGGGTTTGCGACGGGGCCGCGCCCGAAGGAAGTCGGGCGGACCAGTTTTCCAAACCACCTTTCCCCTCCCCGAAAAAACTATCGCGCCCAAACCTGTGCCCAAGCGCTGCGTCCGCTTGATCCGGATGATCCACTTTTTTTCATTTCTCTCTTGACAAGCCTCGAAAAATCCTATATATAAAGCGGCACTAACGAAGTCGGAGAACCTTAAGCAGGCCCTCACGCCCTGTCCGAGAAAAGGGCAGAAAAGAAGATAGAGATGGAGAGGCCGCTTTAACCGTAGGGAGGAGATAGCAGGCAGCATCAAAAAGAGAGGAGAAAGCTATGAGAGCCAGCAAGAATAGCACCCCATGGGTCTTGGCCCTCCTGGCCATGGGCCTGATGCTCGCGCCGGTGAGCCTCAAAGCCGTGATCGGGGAAGACGCGGCCGAAGTCTTGCCGGAAGGCATAGTCAAAGTGCCCTTGCCCGAGGAGATTTTATTCTTCGGCGCGGACGGCCGGGTGCGGGTCATCGTCATGCTTTCCGAGACTCCCCTGCATCTTCGCGGCTATCATCGTTATCCAGATAAGTCCATTCCGGCGCTGGCCCTGCCCCGGCTGATCCAGGCGGTGGAAAACCTGGCCGTCCCTAAAGCCCAAAAACAGCCGCTTCTCAACTTCCTGCGCCAGGCGCAAGACGCCTTGAACCGTCCGCTCCAAGACCCGGCTCGGGAGGTGCTTTTTCCGCTCAAGCTCAACCTCTTCATCAAGCGCGTGGAATTCCTGGCCGGGCCGCCGCAAAACCTGATTCCGCCGGCCGCGGCCGCGGACCTGATTCAAACCGCGCAAGAACTCATCCTGGCCTTTGCCTCCGACAACGAGTTGGCCAGGGACAAGGCCGTGATCGCGGCCGAGCAGGCCGGCTTCCTCGAAGCCCTCTATCTCCTCGAACTCCAATACGCCCAGGATCACGGAATAGACCCCTCCACTGTGCCTTATCCGGAACCGAGCTATCGCTTCTTCAACCTGCTCAACGCGGTGGTGGTGATGATCACTCCCCAGCTCTTTGCAGAAGTGCAAGACCTCCCCAACGTGGTCCAGGTCGAATACGACCGCAAGGTGGAGGCGCTGCAAGCTCCTTACGACTGGGGAGTGCTCCGGGTCTATGGCGACAGCATCCCGCAAGTGGAGGCCGGGTGTGGTCCCGGCCGCCAGCGGGGAGAGAATACCACGATTGCAATAGTGGATACCGGGGTGCAATTGGATCACCCGGACCTGGCCGCCAATATCGCGCTCAACGACACCGAGATCAGCGTGGCCTGCGGGGTCACCGTGGGGGCCTTTGATATTGGCAGCGATGGCCTCACCATCCTGGATATGGACACCGTGTTCAAGCACCGGATCCCCAGACCTTCCTGCCTGGTGGATAATTATCCAGCAGGTAGTCCAGATGGCCAATACACCATTGATGACTTGATGTTCAACCCTGACTATGTCGCCAGTCCTTGCACGCCCAGCGTGCTCAATCCATTATGGGACTGCCAAGACCCCGATCAGAACGGCTACAAAGATGATCTGGTCGGCTGGAATTTCATTCCCTATGAAGGACAGCCTTATAATCCAGAAGATACCATGTTTCACGGCACCCATGTGGCCGGCATTGCCGCGGCTAACGGGAGTTATATCGGGGTAGCCCCTTATGCTCGAATTCTTCCCGTCAAAGTATTGAATGCCGCAGGCGAGGAATACGATAGCGCTATTCTGGCCGGAATGGATTATGTCGCCGGCCGCGTCAATGGCATGGGGATGGCTGATGTAATAAACCTGAGCTTAGGATATCCAGGCGGCATGTCCAATGACGCTGCCGCTCAAGCACTGGACAATTTAGTTAATGACGGCAACCCTCTTACTCCCGACGTGATCGGAGTTGTGGCCGCTGGAAACGAGGGGCCACGTTACAATACCCTCCGAACTCCGGGAACGAGCCTCAAAGCTATTACAGTAGGAGCTTCGGATACCAATGACAACATCGCCGGTTTCAGTTCCCGAGGACCGGTCCTGCCTCAAAATGACATGAAACCGGACCTGCTTGCGCCGGGAACAGGTATTTGTGCCGCAAGGTATCAAGGCAAGACATTTTCAAGTTATTGTGATCCAGAAGAAAAACACATTAGTTTGAGCGGCACTTCCATGGCCGCTCCGCACGTGGCTGGCGCGGCCGCGGTCTTGGTTTCCCGGTTTAAAGCCGAGGGGACCGCTTATACCCCGCAGAAGATCAAGGACATTCTCAAGCAAAGCTCCGTGGATATCACCAAGACCTCCTATATCTCTCCTTTTGATCAGGGCGCCGGCCGGCTGAACATCCCCGCGGCCTGTTCGTTGACCACCTTAGTTACCCCCATGCATCTGAATTTTGGCTTTGTTGTCCCCGGGACAGTGGATTGGGTGAGCGATCCCAAATTTTTCATGGTGACCAACAATACCGTAGTCGAGCAAACCTACACCCTCTCCGCGGATAGCCCTGGCCCGCACTGGGCGCCCGGAATTACCATCGAGATTCTTCCGACTGAGCAGGTAGTGCAGGCCGGGAACACGGCCAGTTTCCAGGTTCGTTTAAGGGGCTCCGGCCCCATGGCCGCCTCGCCCTGGCCCAGCCACGCCTACGAGACGCGTCTGACCCTGAATCGTCAAGCTTTAGGGGAAACCTCGCCCACTCCAATCACGCGGCCCTGGATTCTTTTTACCGCGGGTTGCTCGATTTCCGTTCAGGTCAGAAACTTTTTCTCGACCTATATCTATATAGTGCACACAGACAATGCTTTGCTTTATTATAATGATAGCGTGCCCGATTGGGCTGGATTTGTCAGGTGCAATCAGTTCGTGCATGTAACCTTTTGGGGAGTCCCCAATCCGGGTTGGGATTCTTATTGTTTCCTGGCTGAAGAGAACCTGGACCCTGCCCTCTCTCCCCAAGTCTCTTTCGATCCTTCCCAGGCCACCCATACGCTGGTGATGGAGCCTCAAGACAAGCATGGCAATATTCTGCCCACTATCTCGAATCCCTGGGGTATATCTACTCCCTACTATACGGGCTACTGGGAGTTCATTCGAGAGGCGCTTTCCGGCAAGCCGATCGGCCTCTATGGGGGCATGGTGTTTATCAGCCAAACCATCAAGTTCGGCCAGGTCAGCCCGAATTACCGGACCGACCTCACCGTCATGGCAACCAATGGCGAGGAGTTTTATTCCGCGTCCCGTCGTTATACCGGAATGGATGGAGACACCATTTTTCGTGTCACGCCGGCCGATTATGTCGCCCCTGCTTTCAGATTTCCGCGGCCGTCTTGCGACGCCTTGATGTATTCGGTCGAGGCCAAAGCTGATTTTCTCGGGACTTCCGATCTAATCCCCCGTATAAATCCAATTGCTTTGGATTTTGCCGCGGGGGCTTTGGCACGACCTTACTGGTTCACTCCCACCATGAATGACATGAAAGTCGCCCATAATTTGGTCTTTTACCCGAAAGGCTCCTCGGATCCCGCCAGATACTGGAGCCGAGCTCTGGACAGCTCCAGCACTTCTTCTCCGCTTAATTCTTTTCGACTTAACAAGGGGATAGATTATCCTAATGTTACACCTCAACAAGTGCTGGATTCAAATACCATCCCGCTGATGGTGGGACCATATCTATGGAATGGCGTTATTTTGGGTATTCCTTACGGGAATCGGATAGACGGCGGAGTTAATGTCACCTGGGAAGATTTCAGGTTTGCTGATTACTTCAAGAATCCCTGGACTCCCATGTTTGCTACTCCCGATGGGGATTTCTTTTCTGATCGAGTTGATATCTTCCTCACTGAGTCGGACGGAGTAACCATTCGTGATTTGTCTCAAACCAACATTCTGGCTCCTCGATTTTATACCCCATACGTTCCGTTAGGGTGGACTCGGATGACCGCTACTTCTTTGCCTTACGTCATCGCTGGGGTAACCGGCCAAGGCGCCATGCAAGCGGACTTTTACCTGGATGACGCCGTCGCCGATAACAGTCCTCCTTTTATTCGCTCCTTCGTAATGACCCTCAACGGCCAGGCCTCCGACATTTTGCAGGCCGGCCAGCAAAATTTGATCCGCTTTAACCTGGGAGATAAAACCCGATGGGATCCGGGAATGATTGCTTCAGTTGAACTCTACTATCAGCCCCTTGGAAGTTCAGATCCCTGGCAATCGTTAACCCTGACTCAAGACGGCTCCACCTGGTCCACAGACCTTGAGGCGGCCGACTTGAATAACCCCTCGGATAAAGTCTGGATCAACCTCCGCCTGGTCGCCATGGATACTTACGGCAATTCCCTGACCTACACCATGTCCCCGGCCTTCATGTTCAATCCCTGGCCGGATTACGACGGAGACGGGGTGGAAGATATCCACGAAGATAATGACGCCAATGACACCTATACCAACAAGCCCACCTCAGACCCCCTGGTCCCGGAGCCCCATGGTCTGCCCGGCAAATGCCCGGGCGCCTGCTATTTTGGAGATGCCGATGGCAATGGGATGATTGACTTGAATGATTTGAAGGCGATCAACGATTATCTCAACGGCTATCCCTGGACTTACGACAACATCAATCCTCCTTTACCCGAGATCCAGGATCTGGACGGCGATACCATTCTTGGCAGCACAGATATCAACCTGTATCATTTGATCCTCAACAATAGATTGACCAGCCTGCCCGGGGCTCCAACCGATATTGATTTGGTCAGTCCGTTAGACGTTCCCCAGGTCTCGGTCGGCGACACCATCCCGATTGAAGTGGAGGTCCGGGGCAACTATGGGTATAGGTTAGGCCGGCCGGGTTTTGGCGTGGCCTTTGAAGTGAAACAAGGCCAGGCCACCCTCCTCGGCGGCGACGGCCCGGCCTATGCCTGCTCGCTGGGAGCGCGTTATGACATCAGCGCAACAATTTTTGACTATGGCAGGGCGCGGATGGTGGTCCAAGTGGATGGCGAGGGCACCATCCTGGTGGATGTCTATATCCCTTCTGATCCAGTATTGAAATTCCCCTTGGTCCGGGTTGACGCGCCGGTGGAAATCACCGGCGTTCCTTAAACTTTTCACTGTGCACTGTGCACTATTCACTGTGCACTCGCAAAGGAGCACCGCCATGAAACGAATCACTTTCATCGGAATTAGCTGGACCGTCGCCTTGCTTCCCTATATCTGCTTAGGACAAACCTGTCCCAATCCAATGAAGATCGGAAATGATGTTAGGATCACATATGCTCCTCGTACTAGCGGAACTTCATCCTTGGTTTGGACAGGGTCTGAGTATGGTGTGACTTGGCCGGATTACCGAAATACTCCGCCGTCGTGGGCTGCTCCCTTTGATATTTATTTTGCTCGGATTTCTGCTCAAGGATCCAAAATAGCAGAAGATCTCCGAATCACCAACTCGACCTGTATTATTGGGGCTGGCTATATTCCTTCCATAGTTTGGGCCAACACTGTATATGGAATAAGTTGGGAAGCTACTTGCGATTATGATATTTATTTTATGAGGATTTCTTCCAATGGTTCGAGAATAGGAAATGATGTCCGAATCACCAATGATTCGGCTGAGAGTTGGGATACCAATTTAGTTTGGACTAGTTCTGAATATGGGGTTGCTTGGGTGGATATGAGAAATGATTCAGATGGACTCTGTGAGCCGACAATGGGTGACCCTGATTGCAATACCGAAATCTACTTTGCTCGGATTCGAGCCGCAGGCACAAAAATTGGGAGCGATGTTCGGATCACATATAATATTTATGGAAGCGGATTGCCTTATTTGGCTTGGTCCGGTTCCCAATATGGGGTAAGCTGGGCCGATGACCGGGACGGCAATGCTGAGATATATTTTACTAGAATCTCGGCGGGTGGCGCGAAGCAAGGAAGTGATGTCAGAATAACCAATGCTATTGGATCGAGTGTTTATTCCTCTTTGACCTGGACTGGAAGTGAATATGGGATGGCTTGGACAGATTTCAGAAACGACCCTGACCAAAACTGTGGTGGTCACGATGAAAATTGTAATTATGAGATCTATTTTGCCCGGATTTCCGCTTCTGGAGTCAAAATCGGAGGGGATATCCGAATCACCAACGACCCCGATGTGAGCTATTATCCTTCTCTTATCTGGACCGGATCCGAGTTCGGGGTGAGTTGGCAGGATTTCCGCAATGACCTTAACCATTATTGCGATATCCAATACTCTCCTTATGACTGCAATTACGAGATTTATTTTGCCCGGATTTCCGCAGATGGGACCAAGATCGGAGCCGATCTCCGGATTACAACTAACCCTAACAACAGCAGAGCAGCTTCATTAGGCTGGACCGGCTCTGAATATGGAGTGAGCTGGGCTGATGATCGTGACGGCAATTACGAAATATACTTCTCCCGGATCGGGTGCGACAATGACGGCGACGGGTTGGACAATGTTTGGGAGGAGACTTACAGTTGCATGGAGGCGAGCACAATTGATAACCTGGCCGACTATGATTCCGACGGTCTGAACAATGCGCAGGAGTATGCGGCCAACACCAATCCCTGCGACCCGGACACGGACCACGACCTCGCTTCCGACGGGGCAGAGGTCAACACCTATTTCACCAACCCGCTCAACCCGGACACCGACGGGGACTGGATGTTTGACGGCTGGGAGATTTTCCACCTCTTCTGCCTGGACCCGTTGGATCCCAGCGACGCCTTGCTCGACAGCGACCTTGACACCCTGGAGAACGTGCACGAGTATTACAACGACAACGGCGACGGCAACGTCTCCGACCCGTGCGACGACACCAAGCCCAGGCGGGGCGCGGCCGGGGGCGGCTACTTCGGCGACGGCGACGGCGACCTGATCATCGGCAGCACGGACCTGAGCCAGATCAACCTGAAGCTGAACAACCGCAGCGTGGACTACCTCAACGTCTTCCCGGCCGACCCGTTGATCCAGGACATGGACGGGGACCTGATCATCGGCAGCACGGACAAGGACCTCATCTCCCTGATCCTCAACGGCAAGATGACCGATTATATTGCCGGCACGCCCACCGAGCTGAGCCTGGTGGAGCCGGCGATGCCGCCGACGGTGGCGGTGGGGGACACGGTTCGGGTGAAGGTGAAGCTGACCAAGGATCTGACCAAGCCGCGGGCGGGGTTCGGGGTGGTATTCACGATTGTATCAGGCGCGGGCACGCTGTTGGGCGGAGAAGGGATTTCCGGCTCGGGCCGGTATGACCTGACGGCCTTGGACGGGGTGGCGCAGATGGTGGTTCGGGCGGAGGGAGCCGGCGCGCCGATCGTGGTGCAGGTGGAGTTGCCTTATGATTCCGAAGTGCATACGCAGCCGTTGACCATGCCCGCCGTGCAGATTGAAGTCCTGCCCTGAAGGGTTCGCTCCGGCCTTAGACCTAGGACTTTAAACCCCAGGCCGGGTTCTCGCCCGACCTCCGATCTATGATGAACAACCTGCGAAAGATGACCTGCGACCTCTGCTCTGCCATTTCTCTCTACCTCGCGCTGATTGACTTAATCATTGGATTTTGATAATATAAAAAAAACTGGTCGAACGATGGAATATATTTATACCCAAGAAAGCGCCCGGATCCTGGTGGTGGATGACGAGAAGGTGATCCGGGACATCCTCGCCGATTTCCTCACCTCCGAGGGCTTTGTGGTGGTGACGGTGGAGAACGCGGAACAGGCCCTGGCCGAGCTGGCGGATAAGCATTACGACCTGATGATCACCGACCTGAAGATGCCGGCCATGGGCGGGCTGGAACTGCTGGAGGCGGTGCAGGAACAAAAGCTGCCGGTGGCCACGGTGATCATGACCGGATTTGCCACGGTGGAGACCGCGATCC
>Ga0315291_10005421_pt1 | contig 16009 bp, 8 predicted proteins | sample YL17G12_20_MG_FD_203070 | JGI IMG/M metagenome (GOLD analysis project Ga0315291, IMG submission 203070) | Sediment microbial communities from Yellowstone Lake, YNP, Wyoming, USA - YL17G12_20 | ecosystem: Environmental > Aquatic > Freshwater > Lake > Sediment | place: USA: Wyoming | collected...
ACAGCAGAGTGCCGGAGCCGCTGGACACGGAATAGGACAGGCGGTCGCCCTCGAGGTTCGCCTCCCCGCTGGAGACGCGCACATCGTGCTGGGCCTTGAGCAGCCCGCGGGTGATCTGGTACTGGATATTGCCGGCCTCGATCACGAGGTCGCCCTGGCGCGCGCGGGCGCGGTCGGTGGCGGTGATGCAGTCGTACTCCGCGCTGTAGGCGACGTAGCGGCCGTCGATCCTGACCATGGACGAAGGCTTGGGCGCGGGCCTGGATGCCGCCGCGCCTTTGAACTCGACCTCGACGACCTCGCGCTGGCCCGCCACCAGCACCGACACCTGGGCTTTGCCCGGCACCGTGCTGGTCAGCTCGGCGCGCGCAAGGCCGCCGAGGGTGGCGGCGTTCTCGGGGGCGATGGCGCCGAGGGTGGTGACGAAGATGACCTCGGTGCCGTCGGCGGCGGGAGCGCCGGTCGCGTCGGTCACCTTGACGGTGATGGCAACCGGGGCGGCGGCCTCCACCACTGTCAGCCGCGGCTCCGCCTGCAATTCCAACTGGTAGCCGGCGGCAACCGCGAATCCCGCCGGCAGCAACATCAGCGCCGCGGCGAGCGCCGCGCCAGGCAGGTATGAGGCTCGCCGGCTTGTGCGCATGTTCTTACGTCCGCGCGGCCGCGTGCTGACCCGGCGCGCCGGGGTCCGGGCGCCCGCGAGCCAGCCGGCGCTGCGCGGCCCCATCGAGCGCAGCCACCCGGCCAGGATCACCGGTGAGCCATGCGTGTGGCTCAGGCGGGAGGCGCCTCCTCCGCCGGCTTCTTGTGAACCCGGACGGACATGCCGAACAGCAGCGAGTTGTAGACAACCGCCGGGGACTCGATCTCCACGTACGCCCAGCCCTCCTCCACATCGTCCGGGACCTCGATGTCGACCTTGGTCCAGCACACTGTTGGCCCAAAGACGTAGTCTATCGGGGTGTTCGTCTCGCTGGTCTCCTCGGCTTCCGCGCCGCCGCCCCTGAATGTCCATGTGACGCTGAGGCCGCTCGGCAGCGGATTGTTGTTGCGGTCGTAGAACTCGGCGTAGAATTGGACCTTGTCGCCCCCTGTGACTTCGCTGGGACCGATGACAAACGTACCCGTCGGCGTCTGTCCATCCCACATGAGCAGGTCTGCATCGCCGGAGAACACGACGTAGTACGGCTGAGCCGTCGTCACCGGCGGCCCGGCGGGGTTGTCCACGTGGGCGGTAATGACCGCCTTGCCCGGGTAGGTCGTCGCCTTGCGGGTGGCGTCGAGGAAATTGCAGGTGGTGAGGGTGGCCTCGGCCACTCCATCCTCGGTCAGCGCAGACGACGTCGTCTGGCCGATGTCGGTGTGGAAGAAAACGGGGGTGCCGTCGCGCACGGGGTTGCCGACTCTGTCGGTGACCCGCGCGTAGATCGTGGCGGTGGGCGAGGCCCCGCTCGGGCTGTCCTGCCCGTTGGTGGCGGCGAGCGTGCTGTTGGGGGCCTCTATCGACAGGGACAGGTTATGGGGCGGCCCGGAGGTGAGGGTGATGGTGACGATCCCGCTCACCCCGCCGGTCTTGACCAGCACGGTGGCGGTGCCGGCGGTGAGCCCGGCGGTGAAGGTGGTGGTGGCTTCTCCCACTTCGTCGGTGACGAGCCTGGAGTCGGCCAGCGCGCCGAGGTTGCTGTAGAGGGACAGCGCCACACCGGCCTTGGGCTTGCCCTTGTCGTCCTGGACGCGGATGAGGATGTCGGCGGTGTCCGTGCCATTGGCTGGCAGGGTCGCCGGGTCGGCGGCCACGATCACCTGCGTGAGTTCGCGGCTGGTGAAGGTGATCTGCAGCGAGCCGCTGACGAGCACGGAGGTGGCGGTGACATTGGCCACGCCCGTAGTCGTCGGCGAGATCAGGTAATCGCTGACGTTTCCGCCCGCGACCCGCAGGTTCGCGGTGGAGGTGCCGCTGGAGGCGAACTTGCCCATGGTGGTGGTGAGCCGCACCGGGGTGCCGTCGGCGACGGGCTCACTGAAGTAGCCGGTGGCATCGGGTTCGCCCGTGTACACCGTGGCCGTTATCTTGGACACGCTGCGGCCGTCCGCAGGCACGCTGGTGGGGTCGGCGGCGAGCAGGATGTAGGACGGGGGCGGCTTGTAGAAGACCAGGGTTTGGGCCCATGGCTCGCTCCCGTCCACCGGCCAGACGCCATCGTCGTCCGCGTCCACCCAGGCGCGCACCAGGTCGTAGTCGCGCACCGCGACGGAGGCGGGGCTGATGAGCGTCGAGTAGGCGATGCCGTCTCGCGTCAACACGCGCTGGTAGTCGATGGAGATGCGCGCCCCGCTATCGCTGACAACTGGATCCCCCGCCGCAGAGAAGGCGAAACGTACTATCGTCCCGTCGGGCACCAACATGCCGCTGGGATAATACTTGACCGTGGCGGTCAGCAGGGCGGTGCTGCCCGACCCCGCCGCCGGGATGACCGACGGGTCTACGACCAGGGCGACGCTGGGCGCCTGGCCGAGCGCGAAGGGGACGTCGCGCGCGGGGCCGATGCGCCCGTCGGGGGCGGTCACGCCCGTGACGGCGCCGAGGGCGTAATAGTAGGTTCTGCCGATCTCGAGCTCGGTCGCGGGGTCGGCGTAGCTGGTCTGGCTGGCCGGCACGTTGTCGCGCAGGGTGGTGCTGTTCCAAGGACCGGTGGGGACGGTGGAACGGTAGATGCAGTAGGAGTCAATGAAGGCCTCGGGGTTCGGCTCCCAGCGCAGGTCCACCGACTCCAGGCCCAGGGCGTAGGCGGGCATAGCGGGCGGACGCGGATAATCGGGCCCGACCTCGTTAGTTGCCTTATTGAAAACGTTCAGGAAATCCACTCGCGTCGTTTCGGCGCCACCGATGACGGCGGTGATAGTGTAGGCGTAGAGGTTGCCCGCCAATGCGCTGCTATCGGTGTAGGTGCGGGCGTCGGCGGGGACGTTGTAAGGAAACGCGCGGCCGCCGCCAAGGCCGGTGACCAGCGGGTAGTAGCCGCCGCTGGCGCGGGTGGGGCGAACGCGGCTGTGCCGAGCGCGCCCCGGCCGAGCCACCTTGCCGGCCTTGGAGACGCTGCCCATGTCGGCGCGACGAATGACGAAGCCCGTGATGCCGCTAGCCGCCGCGACGCTCCACGACAGCTCGACCACCGACGGATTGGGGGGGCCAGTGGGAGTAGCGAAGGCGTCGCGCACCACGCGCGAAACGGGCCCCGTGGAAGCAGCCTCGCCCCTGCCGCCGCCGCCGGCGAGGGCGGCTACGGCGGCTACCGCAGCGATGATGCCCAGCGTCTGCCAGGTCTTATCTTTCTTCTCGCGCACGGCCGGGGCCGTGGGCGCTGTCGTCGGCGGTTTCGCGCCGACACCCACGACGCCCTCCACGACCTTGCTCACGGCGTTGTCGATCGCCTCGGTCATGAGGGCGCCTTCGCCGCCGGAGAAGCCGACGCGGGCGACGCTCTTGCCGGATACGGCCACGACGCTGACCTGGCCGGAGGGCACGCTCAGCTTGGAAACCGACAACCCTACGGTGACCCGGCCGGCCTGCCTATCGTACGCGTACTCGTCGATCGTTCCCCACAGCACGACATCCGCGCTCAGGGCGCGGCCGAGCCGTTCGGCCTGGTCCTGCTTGATGGGGGGCTGGAGGTCGAGGTCGCTCTGCTCCAACGTCTTCTCGATGTCGATGGCGCGGCGCACTGCGGGAGCCGACGGGCGCACGCTCAGCACGGTGGCGCGGCCGGAGGCTTCGAGGGCCAGGCGGAGGGCTCGCTCCACGCGCTCCGCCAGCTCCGCCCCGCCGACCTCGGTGTTGTTGGCCAGCGGGAGCACTATGACCTTGGTCTGCGCGCCCTGGGCGCGCGCCCCGGTGGCGTGAAACGCCAGGCCCGGCAGGACGATGGCGGCCGCCAGGGCGTACACCAGGATCGAGGTCAGGCGCCCTTTTGTAAGCTTTCTCATCTGCCCGATTCCTCCGCTACCTGTCGGCGCACCCGAACGTGAGTCGCCACCCCGCCCGGCTCGCCTCACCGGCGTGCGCCGTGAAAACGCCGGCGAGCACTAGCATCACCGCAGGCCCCCGGACAGTTAGGGGCGCGGCCCGAGCCATCTCAGCGGCCTGGGCGCGCGACTGCCACTCTTGCCTGCGCTGGTCACCGCGGTGGAGGTGATGGTGAAGGTCCGCAGTGATGGGGTGCTCCACACATATCCCTGATCTTGCGGATAGACTTTGCCCAGGGCGGGGTCGGTGCGCGGAGCCACCGGGTCGCGTGAGTTGCGCGCGCCCATACGCCAGTAGAAGAGGCCGGTTGACACTCCATCGGTCCCCTGCGGAAGGTCCTGTACGCTGATAACCTTGGACAACTCCGCGCCCTCGAGCGCTACCCCCTCATGCCCGACATAGCTCTTGGTGGTCTCCTCGTTCGGATCCGGGACAAAAAGCGGGCCGCGGCTGACCTGAAGCACGTAGTCGTTGGCTCCGGCGACCGCGAGCCACGCGAAGCGCACCTCGCCGGCATCGGCCACCAGGGCGTCGGTATCGGGCTCTATGAGCTCGGGCGGGAGCACAGCGGTGGCCACGCCCGAGGCGCCCTCATAGGGCGACGTGCGCAGCACAAACTGCCGCTCCGGCACGACCTGTCGCGAAGCCGCCCGGGACGCAGCGGCGACTCCGGCCGTCGGTTCAGGGGTGGGGGTGGGGGTGGGGGTGGGGGTGGGCGTTCCGCCGCCGCCGCCGCTGAACTCGACCGTGGCGACGATGGCGACGACGCGGTAGACGTATCCCTTGCCGGGCTCGATCGGGACGGGCTCCCACGTGCGAACATAGTCCGTACCCAGCGGCCCGGCACTAGGTGTAAACTCTTCCGGTATGGTGTAGGAGAACTCGGTGACCTGGCCGGTTGTCGCATCAATCGACAACGTCAGCTCGACAAAAGTGCCTACCACCTCAGCCGTGCTGTTGTCGATGAAGAAGTGGCCGCTGCCGGAGGTCCCGGTGCTGGTGGTCTGGGCGGGACTGACCGAGATTAGTGCGTCGTTGCGCCAGATCTCGTAGAGACGCACGTTGCGCCACTCGTGGGCGGGCGACCCCCAGGTGACCAGAATGCCGGCGGCGCGGGAGCCGGTAGGATCGGACAGGGAACTGGCGGCGACGCCGGGCACCGGTGAGTCGGCGGGGCTGTGCCGGTTGAGGGCGAAGAAGATGCCGGCGGCGGCGGCGATGCCGAGCAGCGAGCTGCTAACCTTGCTCTTGGTTGCGGCGCGGCGCACCGCGAGCTCCTGCACCGCAGTGGGTTCCTGGAACACGGGCAGGGCCTTGTCGCCGGGGGTGATGCCGCGATAATTGGCGACGATGGCCGCGGTGGCATAATTGGGTTCGACCCGGGTGATGCGCACGCGCCCCACCTTCTCACCGAAGCGCATAATCGCCAGCTCCATGCCGTCCTTGAGACCGGAGCGGCTGCCGGCGTTGAGATACACCTCGCTGGGTGTTGCGCTGAGGACCGTCGCTTCGGGCAGCTTGTAGCTGATCAGGGTGCGCACGGCCTCGTAGGCGGCGAGGGTGAGCGCCTCGTCGACGAGCGCCGTCTGGTCGCCCGCGTATGCCGGCCGCGGGGTTGAAGCGCGGCGAACGCGCGCGCCGTTCACGTACTCGCCGGAGTTGGCGCTGAGCATCACCACGGTGAGGTCAACCATCGCCACGCGGCCGTCGCGGGTGTCCTGGAGGTAGACGTCGTTGATGGTGCCGGCGGCGACGTAGGCGACCTCCAAGGCCTCGGCCAGGCGGCCCTCGGCGACGCGCCCCATGGGCAGCGCAAAACCGAGGCGCGCCATGGCCTCCTCGACCTTGGTGCGTTCCTCGGGCGCGTATTTCTTAGACTCATCCATCGCCAGCACGAGCGCGTCGGCGGCGGTGCGCCCGAGCAGGTCGCCGTCGTAGCCGCTGTTGTTGACGAAGTCGAGCACCGCGACAGGCGTGGGGGTGCCGGAGGGCGTGGGCTGCTGCGCCTGTACCCGTCCCGCGAACGGTACCGGCATGCCGAAAGCAACTGCAACCCCGCATACCACTAGGGCCAGCGCTATAATGCGCGCGCGGCCGACGCTCATGGTGCCCATGTGCTGTTGCTCCTCTCGTTCCCGGCAGGCTTATCACGAAGCGCGCGCCGCAGGAGGCACGCGCGGGTCACGACAGGAAGACGCAACGGGACAGAACTGATTGACATGCGCCACCACCCGACCCGATGCGAAGCGGCCCGCCTCCGTTGTTGGACGCCATTCGTTACTCGTGGGTTCCCGACGGCCCACATTCTAACACACGGACCGGGGATTGTAAACCTGCACGCCGCCCAGGCGGCAGCCTATCTGCCTGCCCCGCTCGTGACCCACGCCCACAGCTTCGCCGCCTGCCTCGCGGTTTCCTCCACGGTCCCAGAGGCGTCGACCACAAAATCCGCCCGCGCCGCCTTCTCCGCCGCCGGCAGCTGCGCCTGCACCCGCGCTTGCGCCTGCGCGCGCGGGAGCCCGTCGCGCGCCATCAAGCGCCGCACCTGCTCCTCGGGAGGAGCGCTCACCGCCGCCACGGCGTCCACTTCGTCTTGCGCTCCCGCCTCATAGAGCAGCGGTATCACCACTACCACCACCGCCGGAGGCTGAGGCCGGCGGCGCAGCTCCTGCAGCCGCCGGCGCATCTCCGCCCGGATGCGCGGGTGGGTTATCTGCTCCAGCCGCCGCCGGGCGCCCGGGTCCCCAAAAACGAGAAACCCCAGACGCTTGCGGTCCAGGGTCCCCTGCTCGGTTATCATCTCGGATCCGAAGGCCCGCGCTATCTCGGCCAGCGCCGGGCTTCCCGGCGCCGTCACCTCGCGCGCGATCTCGTCGGTATCGATAATGACGGCGCCTCGCTCCCGCAGCATCTCGGCAACCGTCGTCTTGCCGCTGGCGATGCCCCCGGTGAGGCCAACGACGATCATTCCTCCTCGTCTCGCTGGGAGAATACGTCGCCCACCAGGTCGGCAACCGTCACCCGCCCGGCATCCCTCTGCGTCTCCATGTACTCGCGCAACTGCCGGCGTTCCTTGTCCTGCTGCACGTGACGGATGCTGAGGGTCATGCGCCGTTCGCCCGGGCGCATGGCGATGATCTTCGCCTGCACCTCCTGCCCCTCTTGCAGGACCTCTTCCGCCTTGGCGGTCTTGGCGGGCGACAGCTCCGAGTTGGGGATGATGGCCTCGATGCCGGTCTCCAACTGCACGAACGCCCCGAACGGCACCACGCGCGTCACCTGCCCCGTGACCACGTCGCCAATGCTGTAGCGCTCCCCGACATGCTGCCAGGGGTCGGGCAGGATCTGCTTGAGGCCCAGCGAGACCTTTTCCTGCTGGCGGTCGAACTTGAGCACCAGCACGTCGATCTTGTCGCCCGGCTTGACCACGTCCGAGGGGTGGCGCACTCGCGACCACGACATCTCGGTGACGTGCAGCAGACCGTCAATGCCGCCCAGGTCGATGAAGGCGCCGTAGTCGGTCACGCGCCGCACCACGCCCTTGCACACCTGACCTTCCTCGAGCGCGGCCAGCGTTTGCTCGCGCTTGTGCTGGCGCTCCTCCTCCACCGCCAGGCGGTGCGACACCACCACGCGCTTGCGCCCTCGGTCAACCTCCAGAATCTTGAGCTTCACGGATTGCCCGACGAACCGATCCAGCGCACGCACGTTGCGGGTGGCGACGTGGGAGGCAGGCAGGAATCCGCGCAGGCCCAGGTCCACCACGAGGCCGCCCTTGACGCGGTCGGTCACCATCGCCGACACCACCGCGCCCCCCTCGTAAGCCTCCATCACCCGCCGCCACACGGCCTCGTAGTCGGCCTTGCGCTTAGACAGCAGCGGCACCCCTTCCTCGTTCTCGGGCCTGACGACGTAGACGTCTATGCGATCACCGACCGCGAGCCCCTGCGCGGCTTCGCCCGGCTCGCCCCTCAGGTCCGACTGCGGGATGACACCCTCCGACTTGGTGCCGACATCCACCAGCGCGCCATGCTCGTCGATGTGCACCACCAGGCCGCTGACGATATCACCCGACTTCAAGGCCGAGATCGCCTGGTCGTAGCGCGCTGCCGCAGGTGCGCTGGATTCGTGCGCGTCGCTCGCGCGGTCGTCATCGCGCGCGGCATCAGATTGCTCAACGCGCATCCCCATGGGTTCCTGACTGTCCTTTGCAGCCGCTTCGTCCGGCTGCTGTTCATTGTTCAGCGACATGATTGTCTCCTGATCAGACTGCCCCCCACGCTCGGGTACCACCGGCGCGTTGCCCGGCCTTGACGCCCTTGGTATTCCCGCGACACACGAGGACTAAACGCAGCGCCCCGCCCGGATGGCGCCGCCGCCCGCGCCCGTGGGAACAGATCGCGTCCCCATTATTCCACACAATCGGGTGACGGCGTCAGGCGCTTCAGGGCGGTCCGGTTCGCCGGCAAGCGTAGCGGCTATCGAGCGTGTGCAGTCAGGGCCTTGCGCGCCCGACGGGCGCGTTGATCTACGCCTGTAGGTTTCCCCGTTCCTGCCGGCTACTCCTTCCGCCGCTGCTGCGCCCGTCGGCGGCCGATCTGCTCAAGCTGAGCACCCGGCCACGTTGTTCGGCCGCCGAGCATGTGCTATAATCCAGATAGGCGGGTTGTGTCGGTGCGCCCGAAATGGGGAAGAATATAGAGGCGCGGGTTGTGCCTGTGCCGGAGGCTGATTCTTGAACGGCGCCAGATTCATCAAGTTGCTGCTGTGGGCGGGCGTGCTGATCGCCGTGCTGGTGGCGGCGCGCCAGATCGCCAACAAGCAGCCGACGCAGAAGAAGATCTCCGCCAGCGAGTTCATGACCCTGGTCGAGAAAGGCGAAATCGCCAGGGTCAATTTCGGCAAGGACGTGGTGACCGGCGAACTGCGGGATCGCCGCGGCCGTTTCATCGTGTACCTCCCCGACCAGGACCGGTCGGAGTACATCCCGGGCCTGCTGCGCAGCGGCGTGGCCTTCACCTATGACCGGCCGCCCATCTCCGACTCGCTGATGAACAACATCATCATGGTCGTGATCGTGGTCGTGCTCATGGTGGTGTTCTGGATGTTCATCATGCGGCAGGCGCAGAGCAGCGGCAGCCAGGCGATGGCGTTCGGCCGCAGCCGCGCCAAGCGCATCAACGAGGGCATGCCCAAGATCACCTTCAACGACGTCGCGGGGGTGGACGAGGCCAAGGAAGAGCTGCAGGAGGTGGTCGAGTTCCTCAGGAACTCCAAGCGCTTCCAGGTTCTCGGCGCGCGCATCCCGAAGGGCGTGCTGCTGCTGGGGCCGCCGGGGTGCGGCAAGACTCTGCTGGCGCGCGCGATCGCGGGCGAGGCGGGGGTGCCCTTCTTCCATATCAGCGGCTCGGATTTCGTGGAGATGTTCGTCGGGGTGGGCGCCTCGCGCGTGCGCGACTTGTTCGAGCAAGCCAAGGCCAACCGCCCCTGCATCGTGTTCATCGACGAGATCGACGCCGTCGGCCGCCAGCGCTTCGCCGGGGTTGGCGGCGGCCACGACGAGCGCGAGCAGACCCTCAACCAACTGCTGGTGGAGATGGACGGGTTCGACCCCAACGCCGGGGTCATCCTCATCGCCGCCACCAACCGCGACGACGTGCTCGACCCGGCCCTGCTGCGGCCGGGGCGCTTCGACCGGCGCATCACCGTGCCGCCGCCGGACATGAAGGGGCGCAAGGAGATCCTCGGCGTCCACGTCAAGGGCAAGCCGATGGCCGAGGATGTGGACCTGGAGATCCTGGCGCGCCGCACGCCGGGCTTCTCCGGGGCCGACCTATCCAACCTGGCGAACGAGGCGGCGCTGCTGGCCGCACGCGACGACAAGACCAAGATCGAGATGTCCGACTTCGAGGCCTCCATCGATCGCGTGATCGCCGGCCCCGAGCGCAAGAGCCGCATCATATCGGAGCAAGAGAAGAAGATACTGGCCAACCACGAGGTCGGCCACGCCATTCTGGCCGAGGCGCTGCCGCACGCCGATCCGCTGCACAAGACCTCCATCCTCTCGCGCGGCATGGCGCTCGGCTACACGCTGCAGTTGCCGGAGCAGGACAAGTACGTGGTCACGCGCTCCGAGCTGCTCGACATGATCACGGTGGCGCTGGGCGGACGCGCCGCCGAGGAGCTCGTCTTCGCGGAGCCGACCACCGGCGCCAGCAACGACCTGGAGCGCGCGACCGAGCTGGCGCGGCGCATGGTGACCGAGTTCGGCATGTCCGACAAGCTCGGCGCGCGCAGCTTCGGGCGCAGGCACGGGATGCCGTTCCTGGGCCGCGACCTGATGGAGGACCGCGACTACAGCGACGACGTCGCCTCGGCGATCGACGGCGAGATTCGCGTGATCATCGACCAGTGCTATCATCAGGCGGAAGAGGTCCTGACCGAGCGGCGCGAGGCGATGGAGCGCATCGTCGCGGTGCTGCTGGAAAAGGAGACGCTCGAGCGCGACGAGTTCAAGGCGCTGCTCGAGGGCAAGCCGCTGCCGGAGAAGGAAGCCGGCGGCGCCAAGCCGCCGGGGGGCGCGCGCAAGGCGTCCGGGGCGCGCCGGCAGGAGGGCGAGAGCGTGGGTGCGGCCGAGATCGAGCCGTCGCCGGCATAGCCATACCGCAATCTTAGCGGCGCTTGGGTCGCCGGGGGCGCCAGGCTGTATGCCTGGCGCCCCATCGTTTTTGACAATCTGTAAGAGAACCGCCAAGGCACAAAGACACAAAGACCGGGGCCAGCTTTGGCGCGCAAGCCTGGGCCGTGCACAGGAATGTGGCACAGCCGCCCCCGGCTGTGTCCCTCCGTGATTCCCTCCCGCTAACGCCCCTTCAGCCTCCGCTCGCCTGTTCCCAGGCAAAGGCCTGCGCCTTGACCGCCTGGTAGTTCGCGTCCAGGGCCGGCTCCAGCAGCGCGACTTTGCGCAGTTCCACCGCCGGCACGCGCACCTCGCGGCCACGGCGACAGCCTTCGCCGTGGAGGTTGAGGGCGCGCCCGCGCCGAACAACTGGGGTGTGCCCGATACTGCGCATAACGATAACCCCGAGCAGTCCACGTGTCATTATCACCCGGGGCAGCCGGCGTTCGTGCGCTGCGGCCGGTGCGGCAAGCCGCTGTGCCCCGAGTGCGTGCAGCACGGCCCGGTCGGGACGCGCTGCGTCGAGTGCCTGCTGGGCATCGTCATCAGGCCGGTGACACGCGCGCGCCGTGTCGCGGCCTCGGCTGCGGCGGCGGCGACGGCGCTGGCCCTGGGCGCCGGGCTCGGCTACTTCGGCTTGCTCAACTGGCTCACCGGTATCGCCCTCGGCCTGGCGGTCGCGCAGACGGCCAGGTCCATCACTCATCGGGTGGCTGCGCCCGGGGTGCAGGCAGCCGCCGGCTGCGCGGCGGCGGTGGGCGTGTACTGGGGCGCGGTGGTTGCGCGGATGACGCTGTTGGTGCGCCTGGGGGCGCCCGGTGGCGCGATGCTGGGGGCGATCGGCGGTGTCAGCCTTTGGCAATGGGTGCTGCCGGGGCTGCTGGCTGCGGGCGCCGCCATTTACTGGATGCGGCGGCCGTAGCGGGAGGGACGACGATGGTGGACGAGCTATCAATAGATTGCGAGGTGGTGCGCCAGGTGCTGGTGGAGTTCATCTCGGACTTCTTTGCGCAAGCGGGCTTCGACCGCGCGGTCATAGGAGTTTCCGGGGGCGTGGATTCGGCGGTGGCGGCAGTGCTGACCGCGCAGGCGCTGGGCAAGGGGCGCGTGACCTGCTGCCTGATGCCTCATGGTGAGGCGCCACCCGGCACGCGCGAGGATGCGCAGGCGATCATCGCGCTCACCGGCGCCGACAGCATCGAAATCAACATAGCGGAGCAGATCGACGCCTATTTCCGGCGCTTCCCCGACGCCGACCGCATCCGCCGCGGGAACAAGATGGCGCGCGAGCGCATGTCCATCCTCTACGATCAGTCGGCGGCGCTGGGGGCGCTGGTGGTGGGCACCAGCAATCGCAGCGAGTGGCTGCTGGGCTACTTCACCCTGTGGGGGGACATGGGGGCGGCGCTGTGGCCGCTGGCGAGCCTCTACAAGACCCAGGTGCGGCAGATGGCGCGCCACCTGGGCGTGCCCGAGCGCATCATCAGCAAGCCCCCGACCGCCGACCTGTGGCGCGGACAGACCGACGAGCACGACCTTGGGGTCACTTACGCCGAGGCCGACCGCATCCTCTACCGGCTGGTCGATCTCGAGCTGCGCGCGCACCAGGTTATCGCCGAGGGGTTCGCGGAAGCCGCCGTCAACCGCGTCATCGAGCTCATGCGCTGCTCCGAGCACAAGCGGCGCCTGCCGGCCGCCCCCGACCTGGGCCAGGCGGCGCCGGACGATGATTTCATCTAGCCCGGATTATTCATACTCCTGGTGGCGCGGGTTTCCAACCTGCGAAGAATCAACACAGGATGCAATCCTGCGCCACCGAAAGGTAAGTTGCACTGTGCGTCGGATTCAAGCCCACCATGAATAATCCGGGCTAGGTCATGGTCGCGACAGGACTTGAACGGCAATTGCGGAACACTGATTGTTGTTGTAAGGAAAGGCGCAGGGAGTGATCGGCGATGGTTAAGCTGGAAGCTTATTGCGATGGCGAGTCGTGGTGTGCGCGCGGCATCGGCGAAGACATATTCACCCAGGGGCAAACCTTCGATGAGCTGATCGAGAATATCCGGGAAGCGGTGGCGCTTCACTTCGAGGGCGCGGCGCAGATGCCGGAAGTGCTGATTCTGTCCGAGGTGAAATTGCCCGGTGCCCAAACTGCCATTGGTTAGCCCGTAGGGCAGGAGCCGGTCTCCTGCCCCATGATCCGAGAGGGCAGAAGGCAAGCTTCTGCCCTACGGCCTTTTCGCAACACAAGCGGCGCCTGCCCGCCGCCCCCGAGGGACTGTCCCCGAATGGGGACAGTCCCCGCCCGGAGGATGATTTCATCTGCCCCGAAGGGGTATGCTTTTCTGGCGCAGGACTCCCGGCCCATGCAAGCGAACATATGTGTAGCGCTGAGGGAGGCCGTGAGATGTCCCAGCAGTCAAGTCCGCCGTCGGGTGTGCCCCAGGGCCCGCCGCCTCATCAGAACCACGGGCTGTTCTCCGATCACTTCCTGAACCAGTACATTCCCGAACTTGAGGGGGATGATCTGGCCCATGCGCAGTCGATCGAGGGCCGAATCCTCGACCTCTGCGCGAAAGCTGAAAGCAAGCTTCCCGGCAAGCGCGAGGCCAACGCGCGAAAGATTCTCATCGGCCCCGTGCTTGAGCTGCTGGGCTTCTGTTGCGATGACGAGCCGCCACTTCCCACGGGAGCGTCCACAGAGGCTCCCGACTACGCGCTTTTCGCCTCGGAAGAGGATGAGCAGGAAGCGCAGCGATACGCCGAGCAGCCTGCCCGGTTCTACGCCAAGGCGCTTGCCCTGGCCGAAGCAAAGAAGTGGGATCGTCCGTTAAGCGCCACCGCGAAAAAGGCGACCTCACGCAAAGACCAGAGACACCCCGGCAAGCAGACCCGGGATTACCTGTACGAATCCGGCGTGCGATGGGGCATCCTCACTAATGGCCGGCTGTGGCGGCTCTATGAGCGCGAGGCCTCGCGCGGCGAGAACTACTACGAGGTGGATCTGCTCGACCTCGCGCAGAGCTCCGACATCCAGGCGTGGCGGTACTTCTACCTGTTCTTTCGGCGCCGAGCATTTCAGGCGGAGGCCGACGGGCAGTGCCAACTCGATAAGTGGCTGGCCGGCAGCAGAGACTACGCCCTCGGCCTCACGAAGCGGCTGCGCGGTAACGTCTATGAGGCGCTGCGCCTCATCATGGAGGGGTTCTTCGCGCGCCCGGATAACGGCCTCCACTGGGAGAGCGACCGGCAGCGCGTCCACGAGGCGTCGCTGGCCTTGCTTTATCGCCTGCTCTTCGCCTTCTACGCGGAAGCGCGCGAACTCTTGCCCGTGGGCAATCCGGCGTATCGCGACCGCTACAGTCTTCTCCACTGGCGGCACCAGGTCGCAAATATGCTCGACCGAGGGGATGACTATGACAAGTTCGGTTGGAGCCTATGGCGCTGGCTGCAGGAAGAGCTGTTCGAACTGGTTGACAAGGGCAACCAACAGCTTGGCGTCCCTCAGTACAATGGCGGTCTCTTCCGGCGCGAGACTTGGCCGTTGTTGCACGAGTCCGAGATTCGGTTATCGGACCGCCACATAGCCCACGCGATTGACCTGCTGTCGCGTGACAAGTCTGACGGCGTCCGAGGCTTCGTGGATTATTCAGAGCTCGGGGTTCGCGAGCTGGGCAGTATCTACGAGGGCCTGCTGGAGATGCGGCCCCACATGGCCGTCGAGCCAATGCTCGAAGCCCGGCGCGGCCCCAAGGACAAGGGCCCCGCGGTTATCCCGGAAGCCGAGGCGACCGAGGAGCAGAAGGCCTGGAGCCGGCGCAGCGGCCGCCGTTATGAGCCGGGCGAAGTCTATCTCCTCACCGACCGCGGGGAGCGCAAGCAGACCGGCTCCTACTACACGCCCGAGTATATCGTCAACTACATTGTCGAGAACACGCTGAACCCGCTGCTCAGCGAGTGCGCGCAGAAAGTGGCTGCGCGCCGGCCGGAGTTTGACAGGCGGATCGCAAAGCTGGAGAGAGCGATCGGGGAACGCGGCGATGGCCTGGACACGACAGCCGAACGCGAGAAGGCAGAGCAGCTCAAGCTGGAGCTCCTCGATCCATACTTCAGCCTGGCGGTGCTCGACCCGGCGATGGGCAGCGGCCATTTCCTGGTCGGCGTAGCGGACTTCATCACCGACGCGATCTTGACCGATCCGAATCACCTTCCGCCAGGCGGCGCGGATGGCGAAGACGAAGCAATGTACTACAAGCGGCGCGTGGTCGAGCGCTGCCTGTATGGCGTGGACATAAACCCGTTAGCAGTGGAGCTCGCGAAGCTGTCGCTGTGGCTCCACACCGTGCAGAAAGATCGCGCTCTCTCCTTCCTCGACCACCACCTGCGCTGCGGGAACTCTCTCATCGGCGCGTGGATCGAGGAGGACTTGTCGAAGGAACCGCCCATTCTCGGCAAGCGCGGAAAGCAGACGAACAAGGGCGGGCAGCAGCCCGTGCTCGGCTTCTACCAGACCTTGCAGAGCCGACATCTGGAGGGCTTCCTGAGCGTTCTGTCGGAGATCGAGGAAACGCCTACCATCAGCGCGGAGTCAGAAGGCCGGAAGAATTACCTCTACAAGGCCCTGGACGAGCTGCGCGACCCCTACCGTCAAGTCGCGAATCTGTGGCTGAATCCTTACTTCACCCCGCCAGCCTCGCTACCGTCCGTGCCGCCAACAGATCAACAGTATCATGACGCGGTGGAGGCGTTGAGCGCGGGCGCGGAGTCTGCGGACTGGAAGGAGCTTGCCGCAAAGCCGTGGTTCCGGGCGGCGCAGATGATAGCCGCAGAGCGGCGCTTCTTCCACTGGGAGCTGGAGTTCCCGGAGGTGTGGTACGAGCGCGGACGGCGCAAGGACAATCCCGGCTTCGACGCGGTGATCGGGAATCCGCCATACGGCCGCGTTGCGGAACATTTTCTTCAGGAGTACGTCCGGTCCGTGTTCGAAACTACGGAGTTCAAAGTGGACACGTACTCTCTCTTCGTCGAATCCGGCACTCATCTGGCGCGACGCGGCGGCGGTCTGTCGCTTATCGTTCCGAATACGCTGGCAACGAATTCTACCGAGTCGCGGCTGCGCGCTATGCTCTTAGCCCAAGGCGCGCTTCGTCGGCTTCTGTCGTTCCCTCAAGACGTGTTTGACGAGGCCGTCGTCCACTCGATGGTCCTCGTGTGGCAGCGAGGAGTAGAGCAGCCACCGAGCGAACCCCTGTCCGTCACGGTTGACCACTACGGCAGCACGTCAAGGCCCCTCTCTAGGGCGGATC
>Ga0315291_10005422_pt1 | contig 16009 bp, 15 predicted proteins | sample YL17G12_20_MG_FD_203070 | JGI IMG/M metagenome (GOLD analysis project Ga0315291, IMG submission 203070) | Sediment microbial communities from Yellowstone Lake, YNP, Wyoming, USA - YL17G12_20 | ecosystem: Environmental > Aquatic > Freshwater > Lake > Sediment | place: USA: Wyoming | collected...
ATGCCGCGGGTAACTATCCAGGGCCGCTGCCAGTTTCAAGAACTGCTGCCAGCGCGGCGAGTCAAGCTGGCTGCCGAAAACTGATCGCAAGGTTGATGAGTTGAGCAGTCCACTTGCGCTGTGTGCGTCAATGCTCTCGCTCATGCGGTCAAGTGTCTCGTCGGGAAAACCCAGCACCATCCCCACATCGCGGATCGCTTGCCGCGCGCCGAACGTAGAAACTGTGCACGCCATCGCAACGTGGTCATGGCCGTACTGGCGATACAGATATTGGATGGCCTCTTCGCGCCGGTCGGCGGCAAAGTCCAGGTCAATGTCGGGCGCGGTCGCCCGCTCGCGCGAGAGGAATCGCTCGAACACCAGGCCGGCCGAGAGCGGGTCAATCGGCGTAATGTCGAGCAGGTAGGCAACCAATGAGTTAGCGGCGCTGCCTCGCCCCTGGCACAGGATGCCCTGCGAACGTGAATACCGCACCAGATCCCAGACGATGAGAAAGTATTCATCCAGATGCTGCTCGGCGATAATGGTCAGTTCGCGGTCAAGTGTTGCGTGGTATTCGTGCAGCTTGCCAGGCGGGATGCCCTTTCGCGCAATGCCTTCTTCGCACAGATGGTGCAGGTATGTGATGGAAGAAACCTCGGCAGGAATCGGCGGGTGCGGCAAAGACTGCGGGCCAGCGGGCAAATGTGCGTTACAACGCTGCGCAATGTCCAACGTCGCGCGCAAGGCGTCCGGCCACTCGGCAAACAGCGCGGACATTTCGGCGGGGGAACGGAAATAGTATTCGGCGTTGTTGCGCAAAAGACCATTGGCGCGATCCAGCGGCGTTCGATGGCGGATACAGGTCAGGACATCGTGAAGCGGCGCGTCATCACGGAAGAGATAGTGTGTATTCCCTGTCGCGACCAACCGGAGCCCCAGGCTTGTGGCGAGATTGGCCAGTCCGGTGTTCAACCGCCGGTCGCTGCGCTCGTGATGGCGTTGTAATTCCAATAGAAACGATTGGCGGCCAAAGAGCGACGCAAAGCGTTCAGCAGTGTGTTTGGCTTTGTCCGTCTCGCCCGCCATGAGTGCGCGAGCGATCTCACTACGCCGGCTGCCTGATAGCGCGATCAGCCCTTGGGTGTGGTCAGCCAGCCAGCGCCAGGGCAAGGCGGCGAAACCTTTCTGCTGGTCACGGCGAGCCAGTGTGATCAGCCGACACAAATTGGCATAGCCCACATCACTCTCGGCCAGCAGCGTCAAGCAGCCGCCGCCATTGGTCAAGGTCAACTCGGCTCCGAGGATAGGCTTGATGCCCGCTTGCTGTGTAGCCTGGACGAAGCGAGGCGCACCATACAACGCGTCGTGATCGGTGAGCGCCAGAGCGGGCATGTTCAGGTCTGCCGCGCGCTGCACTAACTCTTCCGGCGACGGCACGCCGTCCAGGAGCGAATAGTACGAGTGAGTGTGGAGTTCGACGTACACTCTACTCCCGCCTCCGGTCGAGGAACCAGCGCCCCTTGCCATCGCGAAACACGGTGAACACCACTTCGCCGTTGAGCTCGACCTGGTAGTAGTCACGCACCACGGGTTGATCCCACCAGTGGTGCTGCTCCCGCCAGAACTCGTACACCTGGTCAACGAGGCGCGCCCAGCCGCCCCAACGCAGCCACATCGGCGTGCCGTCGGGTCGGAGGCCTACATCAATCACCAGCGGCAGCGGCGGCCCAATCACGCTCGCCAAGCGGATGATGGTTTCACCGAAACGCTGCTGAAGGTTTCGCAGCACCTCGCGCAGTCGAGCCAGCTTGGGTTGGGCGGGTTCTTCGAATAACGCCATCTGCCGCACACCCACATGCCATTCGCGCAGGGGGTAGGCCGACAACGTCAGGCCCGTCACACTAGACGCAAGCTTCAGGTTGCCCAGCAACCTTCCCGCCGTGCGGCGCAGCAACTGAGCGTCGCAGGAGGGCGGCTTGACCGGTGCTCCCGTAATCTGCGTTGGGTACAACGCCTCATGCCCAGACACAGTTCCCTGCGGGCCGGCGGTCGAGACTGTGAGCGAGAGGGCCATTGCGTGATGGCCTGACTTGTCGAGCTCGCGGGCCAGCCGGCCAGCCAGGTGTTCCAGCACCACTAACACCTGTCGACGATCTACCAACGGTTCTGCCAGTGACAGGCCGCGGCTGAGCATGGGCGGCGGTGACTCAGGCGACAGCGGGCGCGGGTCAATGCCCCGCGCCAGGTCATGGAAGAAACCGCACTCGGCTCCGAACTGCATGACCACAGCGGCACGCGGCAGGTCGGCGAAACCGCCCAGCGTCGTGATGCCGAACAGGTGCAGGCGGCGCAGCAGTTCTATTGGGGGTTCGGGCAGAATCGTCAAGGGGAGTGACGCCAGGAAGCGTCGCTCGTCGCCTTTCGGCACCACCCACACATGGCCTGATTCCAACGCTGCCTGGCGGGCGGCTTGCAGGGCTGTGAACTTGTTAGTCGCAATGCCAACAGATGGTATCAGGTGCACCGTTTGATGCGCCTGCGCCACGATTTGTTCGGCGAGCGCCTGCTCAGAAGAAAAAGTGCGCGACAGCGCGCCAATGTCGATAAAGAACTCGCCCAACGGGCCCGTCTCAGTTTTGCCAGCGAAATTCGCCAGGACAGATTTGAGCGTATCATGGTGCGACTGGTAGAGTGTCTCGCGAGCAGAGAGCACAACTGCCTGCGGGCAAAGCTGTTCGATGCGGCGGCGTGAATCGCCGGGGCGAACGCCCGAGGCTTCCACATCAGGCGACGCATCCAGGACATGTTCATCCCAAACGCGGAGCACGACGAGAGGCTGATTAGAGAGTTCAGGTTGCAGTGCGGCTTCGAGGCGCGTTGGGAGATGCTCGATTCGCACGCAGGCAAAGCGCATGAACGACTATATCGCCTTTGCAAGGTCTCTAGGCGGCAGAGACGGTCCGCGGGCAGGCACATCCGAACAGTGCTTTTCATCAGACGCGGGGGGCGCATCTAGGCTTTTCTGCGATCACTTGCATCCTATGCTCGAAAGCCTTTGGGTATTATAGCACATTTGTTCTATTGCGTATTGGCTTTAGCTCAAGGCCAAAGAACGGGGCAATGACATCCCCTATGGGCAAGCCCGATGTGATTATGGGGCAACGACCAGACAAAGAAGACTTGGCGCATTTTCAGCGCGTGGTTGATGTCGGGATGTAGATTGCGGGGACGAACAACACACAAGCCTGCTGCGAAAACCCTTGCAGCAGGCAGGGCTGTTCAGTTCTACGGAGGGTCATTCAGTTTTCCGCCCTTATGTCATTCTGAGAGCCCGAAGGGCGCGAAGAATCTCATCCATACACGATGGAGACCCTTCGCCGCTTCGCGGCACAGGGTGACAATAATCGAGAACTGAACAGCCCTGCCGCCAGCTTGTCAGTTTGACAGGCTGCCCAGCCTCCGTGCAATCTGCGGCTGCCTCAGAAATACCAGCGCTTCGTCCTCGATCTGCCGCACCCGCTCGCGGCTGATGCCAAAGGCCATCGAGATTTCCTCAAGGTTCTTGCCGCCCCCGCCGTCCAGCCCATAGCGCATCTTCAGAATAGTCCTCATGCGCTCGTTGGGTAGATAATCCAAGACAGCCGCGATTGCCACTCGCAAGGCCGAGGCGTCCGCTTCCTGCTCCGGCTGTGCTGCTGTCCTGTCCTTCACCCAGTCGCCTAGCGTGGCCTCGCCGTCTTCACCCATTGGCTCGTCGAGACTGGCAGTGGATTGCATTGCCTCAGCTACCCGCTGGACTTTACGGGGCGCAAGTTTGGTCGCTTCCGCGATCTCGGCCGCGGTCGGCTCTCGCCCGTTCTCAACGGCAAGCCGTTGGGAAGCGTGGTACACCTTCCTTGCATCCTCGTGGACATAGAGGGGGACGCGGACTGTGCATCCCTGGTCTGCCACGGCGCGCTGAATCATCTGGCGCACCCACCAGGTCGCGTAGGTGCTGAAACGCCAGCCGCGCGTATAATCGAATTTCTCCACCGCTTTCATCAGGCCCAGGTTGCCTTCTTGAACCAGGTCGGGCATCGGCACACCTTGACCCAGGTAGTGTTTTGCGACCGAGACAACCAGCCGCGCATTAGCCGTGATGAGGCGTTCCCGTGCCTTGTCGCCCTCGTGGATGACGCGCTCAAGTTTGGCGCGTTTCACGGCGTTGTGGCCGTTCTTGGACAGGCGCAAAGCAGCTTTGCGGCCCGCCTCGAATTGCTTTGCCAGCCGAGTTTCGTCGGCGGCAGTCAGCAGGCCGAGGCCCCCTGGGCTCCGGCTGATGTCTTGAAGGTAGAGCGTCACGGCGTCATCGCTGAATGGTTTGCCTGCCTGACGGGTCATCGGTGTACTACGTTGCTTGGGCATCGTGTTATTTCCTTCCCTGCACATAGCGTCGCACATCGCCTGTCTTCAGCGCGATCATTCCGGCGATTCTGCGGTGGGGCAGGCCGCTGCGATGAACGGCGCTGCGAAGCGTACTGGCTTTGACCCCGTATCGACGCGCGGCCTCGGCAAGTGGAAGCAGGCCCGCCTTGCGGATGCGCTCGATCTGAGAACGGCGCGGGTGGATGGGGCCGGTCGGCTTTGTTTCTCGCCGGCACCATTCGAGATAGGTAGGCAAGGCTTCGGGTTCGACGCCGACGCGCGCCTGGCCGAGCACTCGCTCTCGTTTGACCGCCAGCCGTCCGAGGGCGATATGATTGTAGACCTGTGTTTCGGACAACCCGACGTGGCTGGCGACCTGGGCGACGGTGTAGCAACCTGCAATGGGCGACAGCGTGCACGACAAGTCATCGCGCGTCTCCGCTCGCCGCGCCAGCCGCAGCCGGTTGACTTTGGCGCTTTCGCGCTCTGCGATGATGCGAAACGCCTTTTTCCCCAGCAGTAGTTTGAAACGTCCGGCCTCGCGCATCTTCTTGACGCGCTTGGCGTCTGCCAGACTCACGCGCCATTCGACGTGCGCGGGATCGAGCGGCACGCGCCAGGCTCGGACGATGCGGCCTTGCAGGTAGCGGCGCGACTGCGTGTCGCTCAGTCCGACCAGCCGGGCAAACTGTCCCGCGCTGATCGTGCGCTCGCCGATGCGAGCAAGGGCGCCCGCCCGCTTTTGCTGGAAGCGGCGGTACTGGCGCTCAAAGGCGCGGGCATCTTTCCAGTACACAAAATAGTCCTTGCCGTTTTTCCTGGTTCCCCAAATAGTATCAAACGGTATTGCCCTGTCTGCGTGCCGATTGGGGAACTGGCTCCTTTCTGTTTGATTGTGGCACGTAGACCAACCTCCTGGGCCGATACACCAGCCGCAACCGGCCTGCCGACACGCCCACGTTGTCATCAAAATCGAAACGGCACTTGACGGTATTGCGCCCCGGCACGAAACTTCGCACTGTGCCGATAGGTCTCTGCCCATCGCGCCGCTCCCAACGCACAACATCCCAATGCCGGAAGCCGGCATAGCCGTCCTCGTGCCGCAAGTTTTGCATACTCCGTCGTCGTCGCCGCGCGACAACCCGATACTCAGTCGCGTCATCCTTGACCGAAGGGGACACGGCCGCCATGCCAATGGCATCGTTGACGTGCGATTTGTCCAGCCCAAGCCGTTTCCGTCTCGCGGAAGTCTGCCACCCGTAGACCACTTCGACTGGCGCGAGCTTCGCCAGTTCTTCTTTGATGTAGGTCTTGCCGACCTGCAAATGGGCAGGATACTTGAACTGCGTTCCTTTCACTTCGGGATGCCCGAACTCAGCCGCCGTCCGGTTGTCCTTCTTTTGGTTGCAGTCGCGGCAGGCGCATACCAGATTGCGCCAGGCGTCCGTCCCTCCCCGCGAACGCGGGAGGACGTGATCGACCTCGGCCACGACACCCGCCTCGACGCAATTCACGCCGCAGTATCGGCAGGTGTACTTGTCGCGCCACAATACAGCTTTCTTTCGGTTCTCAAAGCCGCTGTTGGGGCCTTCCTGATAGTTTTTCACGCCCGGATTCCACACCGCACGGGTATCGAATTGCCCTTCCTCGTATACGATCCGAGTGATGGGCAGTAGTCGCGCTTGGTCGCGCGCCACCCGCAGTACATTGTCCTTACGCACTTGGATGGAAGGTGGCATCTGCCCCTTCTTGTTACCCCGCCGGCTGCGCGGTTGGCGATGGCGCAAATGTGAGCGCCTGCCTTGACGGCGGCTGCGCCGAAAGCCCATCAGATACGTTACATCGCTGCGCAACGCAACTTCCGTTTTGAGGACGACCGCATCCCCCGTCTGGTTGTGCGCGATAACCACTATGCCAGCGGTCTTGGCTCCGTCGTCTATGCCCAGCGTGTGTTTCTGCATGACGGGATTCGGAACGGTGTAAGTCAGTTGAATCGTGAAGGGCATGGGTTGGACGAAACGGGCTTTGCCCTTGCGAATCAAATAGCCGGCCCGCCCTGATTTTGTTGTTCCCAGCGGCTGTCCGTCGCCGTTGAGCACTATCGCGCGTTCTTGTTCGAGCATTCCTGCTCACCTCACTTCGGTTTGTTGCACCCTGGGGAACTGACCGCTTCATTCCTCGGACGAGGAATGTGTTTCGCAAGACCAAGCTGGTGCATACACCCGGTCGTACTTACGGCGATTCAGCTAGTGGGCCACCTCACCGCTAACAGGCGGCTTACGCGCTTCCGCGTTGTTGCAATGCAGAAGCGCGCCCACTGTTTTTCCCTTCAAGCCCTGCGTGATTGACACGCTTTGACACCATTGGATACTACTGGCGCCAACTGTTAGGAGGCTCGCTTTGAGCCGCCTGCTCAGAATCGCGTCGAGCACCGTGAAATATCCAACACTCATGCGCCGCGCCAGTCCCGTGCTCGAGATCCCGATGGGCGCAAGCGCATCGCCTGGAATCGAATAGCCCAACTGGTTGAGCTTCACCTTGACTTGCTCTTCCGCTCGTCCGAGACGGCGGGCGATCTCGGAGGGCAGCGCCTTGCCCACCAGCGCGGGAAGCTGCGCCTTATCGTCGAGCGTCCAAGGGCTGATCGCCTTCGGAGCCTGCCGCGCCGCCAGCCAGACGATTCTATCGGTGTCCGTTAGAGTCCGCATCGCTTCCGCCACGCCTGGAAAGACTTGGGCGACACGACGATGCGCTCGTTGCGACCGATGCGCACGCGCCGTGCTCGCAGCCGGCCATCTCGAATGGCCTGGTAGACCGCGTGATCCGGCAATCCTGTCATCCGGCAAATCCGTGTCACGGTGTAAGCGCCGGGCGTGATCGGATTGAACTGCCGGTCGCTGCTTATGGGGCGCAGGCCAAGCCGGCCCGCGCCGTGCAGCCGCTTGATCTCGCGTTCCATGCGGTGGTTCATTGCGCGCCACGACTTCTTGCCAAGTCTTAATCGCCCGGACTGGCGCAGCTTTTTCACGCGCTTGGCGTCTGCAAGGCTGATGCGCCATTCCCAACGCTCGCGGCCAATCTCAGTGTACTTGCAGGGAACTTTCCAGGCGCGGACAATGCCGTGCTGCAAGTAGCGCGTTGCGTGCGTCTCGCTCAGCCCGATCAGCCGCATTAATTCCTGCTTGGTGATCGTCGGCTCCTGGATGCGGGCCAGGACGCGCTCTCGTCGCAGGCGTAGCTTGCTCATGCGCCGCTCGAACGCCAGCGCATCCGGCCAGCGCACCAAATATCTTTTGCGTCCGACTCTCTCGGCGGGCAACCACTTGCCCCGGATCGCGTGCCAGACAATGTTGTACGGCACGCCGACCTGCCGCGCCAGTCCAATCGCCGACAAGCCCAGCGGGGCCATGACGTCGCGGCTGATCAAGTAGCCCATTGTTTGCAGCTTGCAGACGACGGTGTTGGTACGCCGCCCCAAGCGTCGGGCCATCCCTTGCGGTGTTTCCTGCCCGATCATTGCGCGCAGCAAAGCCACATCGTCGGGCATCCACGACAGTCGAGCGGTGTCGGATTGCCGGGCCGCAATCCAGGCTATTTGGTCGGCGCGGAACGTCGCGTTACTTGGCTTTGGCATAGCTCCTCGCCACCCTGCTCAACGCCGCCGCCAGCGGGCAGCCCGCGCAAGCGTCCTGCATCGTCCTCAAGTTGCAACAATCGCACGTCTCGCCGGCTGCGGTGAGGGCGATGTGCCACGCCAGTTCTTTCGCAGGCAGCCGATTCCCGATCCCGCACTGCGAACACTCGACAGCCGCCGAGTCTCTCAGGTCTTTAAGCGTGGCGGGCGCGTCCGATGCAAGTCCCTCGACGGCAGTGCGCTGCGCGGCCTTCGGCTTTGCGCCCGGCTTGGTCACCACTCTCGCTTTCGGCTTGGGCCGGCCCGTGCGCGCTATCTGCAAGTGCGTGGCGACGGCGATCTGCGCCGTCGTGGCCCGCCGCTTCGCCAGCCGTCGCGCCATCTGGTCTTGCGTGCGCTTGTCTTGGATTTTTATCAAGTGTTCTGCCGCGCTCATCGGCAAGTCGCCCCGGTCAATCAACGCTTGAGCGCCTTGCCCGAGTTCGAGCAGCGCCAGGTGCGCGTTGATCCAGGTTGTGCTCTTGCCCGAATCGCGGGCGAGTTGTTTGACCGTCTTGCCGTCGGCCATCTGCTCTTGCAGATGATGCGCCCAGTCCAGCGGCGAGATGTCGGCGCGGACGCCGTTCTCTGTGGACATATCCGCCTGCATCGCCTGATCGTCGGCATAGTAACGGACGATGCAGTTGAGCAACGACGCATCTTTGCCCAGCCAGGCGTTGCCCGCGTGCCGCAGGTGCCCGGCCACGATGATGAGCCGCTTGTGCCACTTCGGGTTGTACCGCTGGCGCGGCCCGGGCGTGACGATCAGCGGATGAACGCACGGATCAAGGCCGCGCTTCGCCCGATCCGCCTGGTTGACGGCCATGCGCCGCACGTCCTCCGGCGCGTATCGCCGCCGCATGTTGCTCGTATGGCGATCCAGCGCAGCGTGCGGCAGGTGGACTAGTGTTTCCTGGTTCTGATTCTTGTGTTTGCTCATCTCGCCAATGCTTATCCCATGTACACAAAATCCCAATAGAGACCCACGTCCTGAGCGTCCCATCCATCGGGCATCGCCATGTGGAAAGACTCGTGGGCGTTCTTGATGCCGCCGTCGCTCGCCGCGATTTGCACCGCGTCGTGGATATTTCCCCCGGCGCGGATGAACACAATCGCGGCTTCCATCGTACCGCCGGTCGCGTCGGTCACGGCCACCATTGTTGGCTTGTCCACTGTGGACACGCGGCGTATGTCCGCCTCGATCTCGGCCATGCGATGTTCGGCGTAGGGACGATCAAAGCCGGTCTTGGCCGAAGATGCCGGCGCGGCTTGCGCGCCAGTTGGCTTGACCTGCTTCTTTTCCTTGTCCTCAATCTTGAACGGCCTGCACTTGCGGCAGATTGGCGCAGAGTGCGCGCCGCGAGTGAACAAGTCGCCCCAATGGATTGTGCCGCCGCACGCCGAGCAAGTCCCGACCGTGTAGCCGGACAAAACTCGATAGACCGTCCGGCCTGCTGTGCTGACGCCCGCCTTTTCCGAACACATTTTTCTTGCCATCGTTCCTGCTCCTGCCTGCTTTGTTAGAGTTCCAACGCCGCTCGCATGGCGCTGCGAACCTTCGGCGCTTCGGTCAGCGTCACCCACTCGGTCGCATCCACACGCTCCGGCCTTGATTGGCGCGGCCCGGTTGCCGGCGCGGCTTTGCTTTTCGGCGCAGACTTCGGCGCGGCAGGTTGAGCGATCTTTGCGCTCACGTCGGCCTTGAATCGCCGCAATGCCGCCGCTTCTTGCTCGACATGGCGACAAGTGCGACTTTCGTCTGTGCCGCTTGGACAGCGCCTTGTCCATCCAGGGCAGCAGCACGTCAAGATCGCGGCCCGTCGGCGTTCGTCGGCATCGGTGATGCGGTCGTCCTCGCGGATGCAGACCGTGTAGACCTTATCGCTTGACGACGACGGATGTTCAGCGATTGGATGATAAAGCCAAGCCATTCTTTGCTCCTGCATCGAGAGGCAGGCGCAATGCCTGCCCCTCAATGCTATGCTCATGCGCGAGTCGCACCGCGCTTTGAGCCAACACCCTAACGAATGTCGTGTTGCGCAGGATGGGCAACTTGCGCCGCCCATCCTGCAAGCTCGATCAGTCGGGCATTTCCTCGTCAGGCATCGGCGGCACATCGTCATGCGGCGCATCGCCGTTCACTTCGGCGTCAGGTTTGATGTCCTTCCAAGCCAGCGCCCAAGTCTGCGCTTCGTCGTACAGCGCATCGGCTTTTGCAAGCACGTCCTTGCCGACGAACAGGCCGCGCAAAATGTCGGTGCGCTTGGCGGTGTCCTTCAGTCCCTCGCCGTTCCACGCGGCCACGGGCGGGGTGATGAAACTGGTCGCACCCGGTTGGCCGACCTCGACACGACCGCCAGCCTTGACCGGCATCCAGAAGGCGTACAGCGGAAAGCCCTTGAAGGTCTTGTCCTTCTGCTTGCGAATGGCCCCGGCCTGGGCGATGACGCTCTGGCGAAACGCCTTGAGCAAGTCGTAGAACCGGCGCGATCCTTCGCCGCTGAACGTCAGCATGACGGGGCCGGTCGTCTCGAAATCTTTGACCAGCACGAGGACCTGAATCTTGCCGCGCGCGCCTTTGGCGTATTTCGCGCTGAGTTGATGCTGGCCGCCCGCCGTCCGGGTCGTCCACCCGAAGCGGTAGGCCAAGACTGCGACCGACAGTTGATCGGTCAAGTAGGCTTCAGTCTCGTCGCCGGACTTGTGCTGGATCGGGCCGGCGGTGAAAAAGTCTGGGATAACGCCATCGGCGCTCGCGGCGACGAGTTGCTCGACCGGCATCCCGAACCCGCCTGATCCGAGGACGGCGTGCAGGCGCTTGAGCGCGGGCTGGCCGGTGACCCACTGAATGAACGGGTAGCCTGCGCTGAGGTCCGCGTGCTGGTCGTTGATCTGTGCGGTGTCAAATTCGTCTTGCGATTGGTTGGTCGGTTTATCACTCATTTTGTCTCCTTGATTTTTGATTTGCCCACCGAGCCAGTTTACGAGCCAGACTGTGTATGATTTCGGCGGGTTGCTTGTCTCTATCTATATAACGCAAAAATTCTCCATTCTAGCCACATTTAATGACCAATCTCAAAACTCGTTAAACTGCTCAGTTATGGCAATCCACACGAGTTTTGAAATTGGTCGGCCAAAAGTGGCTAAAATGGGAAAATTCTGCGTTATAGAGATAGAACACATCATCAAAAGGAGCGAATCTTATGCCATGCAATGCCGTCGCCACAGCCACAGCCACCGTTGCCCAAGAGCATCTCGCCAAGCTCTTGACCGACGAGGTTGTGTCGCAGGTCGTTGTGGAGTACCTGCAAAAGACCTACTCGAACGAGGCGGCCCGCCTGCAAGACCTGTACGCAAGCCACTCTCGGCGCGCAGCGCAGGGCGTGTCTATCGTGATGAAGAACTTTCTCGTCAACATCCGCCAGGGTCGCGTGAGCGTCACTGGTTCTCGCCGCTACGGCACTGACCAGGCCGAAGTAGACGCGCTGGCAAGCGAACTGCAAAATCTCCTGATGAGCGCCGCCGGTATCCTGTTTCAGAACCAGGTTATGCAAGCCGTCGCCGCGCAGTACACCGTCACCGAACAGCAATACGCGCCGAACGGGGCGTTGGTGCTGACGGTGAACCTGTAGGGGTTGGGGCAAAACATGAAAGCAAGAATCGTCATCGTAAACGGCCAAGTGTCCGTCTTTGTCGAGGATGGCACTTTCGAGGAAGGCAAGTCGGCCATCGCGGGTTTGATGGCTTCACTGGGAACGCAGGGCATTCAGTTCGATGCGGTGTCGGCGGTCGAGCGCCACCGGCACGACGACGAAAATAAAGTGCAGGCGCACGTTCACGCGCAGGGAGGGCAGAATGGCTAAAACAACCAAAGCTCCGAAAGTCCAGGTTGACAAGCCGGGCTGGTACAAGGAAATCGAGGCCAAGTTCAGCGCGGACGTTTCGCACACGTTCATCGTGCACGGCAACGTGCGCGACTATGTGGACAAGGCCGTTGATCTGCCTACGTTCATCGCGGGCGCTATGGCAAAGCGTGAAGTCATCGTGTTCTACGACATCGCAGGCGGCCTGTCGTTCCCGTTCGAGACCATGGAGCAAACTTTCCGCGCCCTGGTCATGCCCAGCGCGCAACCCCAAGCAACCAATCCCGCGTCGGCCAATCCCGCGCTTGCAGCTCTGAGCGCGCTGCGGGCAGGGGGCGCCAACCAGCCGCAGGAGTTCGGCAAGACGCCCAAAGACGTTTTGCCGCTCCTGGAAAAACTGCTCAAGGCCACGCGCACCGAGCCGGACGGCGCAGTGTCCGATGTGGCGTGCGCCGTCGTCATCGAGTACGGCGAAACTGTGTCGCCGGACGCGCCGCTGGCAACCATGTCGCCCGATGATCGCGCTGTGCTGGTGACGCTGTTGCGCTGGGGACAAGAAGTAAACGGAAACCGCATCGTGATGCTGACGGCCAACTCGGCGGTCAATGTTCACACGGGGCTGCGCGAGGCGTCGGCGCGATGGGAAGCGGTGCAAGTCCCCATGCCGGACACTGAGCAACGGCTGGCGTTTATCCAGTGGTATCTCGAAAAGCACTCGCTGCTCAAGAGCGACATCACGCCGACCGTGCTGGCAAACATGACCGCCGGCCTGAACCGCAAGCAGATCGAAGACATTATGCTGCGGGCGACCAGCAACGGGCGGCTGACCGCCGACCTGGTGCGCGAGCGCAAGGACGGCATCATCAAGCAGGAATATGGCGACGTGTTGGAGATCGCCGAGCCGCGCACCGGCTTTGCCGACATCTACGGCCACGAGTACGTCAAGCGATATTTCAGCGAGTCTGTGATTGATCCGGTGTGCTCAGGCGAGACGGATTTGCTCGGCTTTGTGCCGATGGGCGTGCTGCTGGCCGGCCCGGCGGGAACGGGCAAGACCGTGCTGGCAAAAGCAGTCGCCAAAGAAGCGGGGTTCAACTGCGTGTATCTGCGCCTCAGCAAAATCGTTTCCAAGTGGCAGGGCGAGGGCGAGCGCAACATGGATCGCGTGCTGACCGCGCTGGAAGCCATGTCGCCCGTCATCGTCATCATTGACGAGATTGACCAAGCGATGAGACGCGGCGGGGGCGGTGAGTCCATGCAGGATCAGCGCATCTTTCAGCGCGCGCTGGAGTTCTTCTCGGACACGACCCATCGCGGCAAGGTCATCCTGCTGGCGATGAGCAACCGGCCCGACCTCATGGACCCGGCGCTGCGGCGTCCGGGCCGGATTGACGACATCCTGCCGGTGCTGTGCCCGGACACGCCGGAAGAGCGTGAGCGGCTGTTTGTGGGCATGGCGGCCCGGTTCGGGTTGGCCATCGAAAGCGTGCCGGAGGATTGCATCGGCGTTTCGGATGGCTGGTCACAGGCCGAGATCGAGGGGGCCGTGCGCAAGGCGCTCAAGGCGGTGCGCTTGCGCAAAGTTGCGCCAGATGAGGCGCTGCGGCAGGCCGTTGCCAGCACCGTGCCCAACAAGGCCGCCCGCGACTATATGACCCTCTTGGCCGTCCAGGAGTGCAGCGACATTGAGCACCTGCCGCCGCGCTACCGCGATCTGCGCCGGAACCAGGCGCAACTGGCGGCGCAGGTCAAAGAGACACGCTCACAGTTCGCGCAGGACAGCGAGCGGGGCACACAGCGAGAATTGTAGGACAACTCGCAGGCCGCTTGAACACTCAGATCAGGCGGCCTGCGAGTTTCAAAATTGGTCGGCCAAATGTGGCTAAAATGGAGCGTTTTTGCGTTATATAGATGGAAGGTTGATGGGATTATATTCATAAGCGTATCACAGGTGAGCAATGGCGAAGAAAACAACAGGCGACGAAAAGAGTATGACCGAACGAGAGCGCGAACGACTGGCGGCAATGTTTGGCGACGACAACATCCGTCAGCTCGAAGCCCGCTGGTTCAAGTTCATGCGGGAAGGCGTCATCGTCGAGATTCACATCCGGCGCTGGCGGGCGCATGTCGCTCTCAGTTTCGCCGACTTGGGCGTGCCGATCAAGGCGCAGAACGAACTGGTGCGGCTGGGCGACAAGTATTTGTTCCCGGCCCGCTTTCGCAAGGCGTCCGATTCGCTGGACGCCGCTGCCCGCGGTTACCTCGCCGGACACACCTCGAGAACGCACTGGGGCCAGTTTCTTCCTGCGCCTGACTATGCCGAGGTCATGGCACAACTCAAAGAATATCAGGCGCGTTATCTTGACCTCGCGCGAGACATCAACGCTTGCTACGACGATGCCGTGAACGAGACGCTGGCGGCTTACCGCGACGAGGCCCACAGAATTTACAAGCGGCTCAAGCGCCTGACCACGGAGCGCGATGAGCGCCTCGCGCTGGCCGCCGAGGCGCAGTTCGTGGACGAGTTCGTGGAGCGGATTCGCGCGTTGATCCCTTCCAAGAGAGACATCGTAGATTCGTTCGGATTCGAGATCGAGCTTGGTTACGTTCCCCTGCCTAGCCTGCTCTCCGAGGATGAGGCGCAGGCTGACCGTGTTCGGGCCAGGCGTGAGGCGGAACGCCGGAGAGAGCAGAGCGCCCAAGAATTGCGGGATATAAAACACGAACAAAAGCGCCGCGCGAAGCGGATGAGCATGGGCATCCAGGAAGCCGCGCTTTTGAAGCGCGAGGAAATGCTGGCCGAAATGAACCGCGAGGTGGTGGAGACGGCCAAGAAACAGAAGCAGCAGTTGATTGACGGATTCATGCGGGATATAGCCAGCGGAACCCGGCAACTATTCTACAAGGCCATCACCGATGTCCTGGGAGCGATCAAGCGAAATCGCAAGATTCACCCACGCTCCGTTGTCCAGCTAAAAAATGTGGTTGAGCAATTGAGCGGGTCTGCCGAGTGGTGCAGCGACAACGACATCAAGCGCATGCGGTCTGTCGTGCAGGCCCAGTTGACCAAGATTTCCACAGGCAAGCACGATGTGGCCGAGATTCAGACCGTGCTGGAGGACATTGCCGTTGTCGTCCGGTCGCAACTGCTCGACATGGGCGCAACGCCGCGCAGCAGCGGCAAGACCAAGCTGGGCGTCGAGGGGCGAGGCGCGACGGCGGAAATCAACGTGCGGCAGGCCCGCGAGCGGCTGGCGATTGATGAAATCGAGATCGAGGCCGAGCCGGAACGCAAGGCGCGCCGAGGGGAGTTATAGGACATGACCGCCAAGTCGTTCCGCTGCCCTCGCTGCCAGAACGAGTACGACGATCAGCGCCTGCCTATGCTGTTCACGCGCTGCCCACACTGCGGCTCGCTCATCTTGGAGCAGATGTTTGTTCGGATTGTTATTCCGTTGAGAAGTGTCGCTTGGGAACGGACAGGTCGAACGCGCCAGTGTGCGACCATTGGCGTCGGCAACCTTACGCCGAAAGCCGAGTAATCGTTTCATAGATAATAGCCATGCTCAACACGTACAAAATCGTCAAGTTTCCCGGCGTCGGGTTAATGCTCACTCGCCACTGGCAATATGGCGAGCAAATTTGGAGCCGGGTGCGACTGACCAAGCGGCACAGCGGCGACCATTGCGCGCAATGCGGTGAGCCAGTGGGCGCGATGGCGTATCGCCCGATCACCAACAGGGGCAATCGTATGATGCGTATTTGCACTAGACACGAGCCGGTTATTGATTTTCCGTGGTAGCCAGCCGCGTCAGCCAACGACAATAGTCGTGCCCACTGAGCAGTTTAACGAGTTTTAAAATTGGCCGACCAATTTGTGGCTAAAATGGGCAAATTTTGCGTTATAGAGATAGAACGAACTCACACAGGAGAAACAAGATGCCACGCAAAGCAAAATACTAACCCGGCGCTGTTACCTGGGCATTGAAGGACCAAGCCCAACTGGATCGTGCCGCCCAGTGGTGTGCCCGACACGGCTTTACAGGCGCTTCTGGCGAGACTTTGCCGCCACGCCTATCGGCCCGAA
>Ga0315291_10005423_pt1 | contig 16007 bp, 19 predicted proteins | sample YL17G12_20_MG_FD_203070 | JGI IMG/M metagenome (GOLD analysis project Ga0315291, IMG submission 203070) | Sediment microbial communities from Yellowstone Lake, YNP, Wyoming, USA - YL17G12_20 | ecosystem: Environmental > Aquatic > Freshwater > Lake > Sediment | place: USA: Wyoming | collected...
TTGATATATGTGAAAAAATAATTGAAATGGCTAAAATTAATAATTGTCATTCTAATAAAAAAATTGTTATTAAAATAGGAATGGCTGAAGAACTTGAATTTGATAATAATTTTTTTGACTGTGTAATAATAGGAGAAACTCTTGAACATGTTTTTAATGATAAAGATGCTATTTCTGAAGCTTATAGAGTATTAAAAAATAAAGGTACAATTATTGTAACAGTTCCAGAAAATGGAAGAATTTCAAGAAATCATCTTCGTGTATATTCAGAACAGTCAATTATTGATTTACTTATTATAACAAAATTTAGAATAATTGAAATTCATAGAATGTTATCAGGTCATAGTGGGTCTCCGTATTGGATATTAATAAGAGCAACAAAATGATTAATTATTTATTTCTTAGAGGAAAAGCTGCGGCTATATATGAGAAGTCTGATATGTGGCAAAGTTTATTTATTAATATGATTGGTTGTAATGAAAAAGGAGAAATGATATGTTATGGAAAAAAAGAATTTCATCAGATATTAAATAATTTTAGTATTATATGTACTGATGATATAAAAAATTATGAAGCGCCATTTGAACCAAATGTTATATTTTCAAGAGGTGGATTTGGATGGAATGATATTATTTTAAATAAATACAAATCTACAATTAAAATTTATTATGGAGCTGGAATTAGATATAATCCAAAAAGTGATATTTATTATGATATTATTTTAACAGATTGTAAAGAATTTTTAACTAATTGTAAATTAGATCATAGTAATTCTAAAGTAGTTCCATGGATAAAACCTGCACATCCTGATTTTGTTCCTCCATTATCGTATAGTTATGAATATGATATTTGTTATATTGGAAATGGTCAAAGACCTCATAAAGGACATCAGTTTGTAAAAGAAACATGTCTAAAAAATTTAAAAATTTTACATCTTGGAACTAGATCTGAAGTTGATGATTTAAATAATGTAGTAAATAAATCTGTTCCACGAGATGAAATGCCATATTGGATAGGTAAATGTAAAATTGGAATTATTCCTTATACTTCTGCAGATTCTTGTCCTCGTGCAATGTCTGAAATGCTTGCATGTGGCCTACCCGTTATTGCTCTTGATACAGTAAATTTTTGGCCTGAAATTTATAGAGATGTTATTATTTCAAATAAAGAAAATTTTTGGAATGATATAAATAAAATATTAAATTCTGATATTAATCATAAAAAAATAAGTGATACATATCAAAATGAATTGTCAATGGAAGTGGCTTCAAGTTATTTAAAAAATTTAATTAATGAAAAAAAGTATGTATAATGTTAAAAATTAATTATATTATCTATATATGTACAAATTATTAATAATATGTTATAATAAAACTATGTGAAACTATTTAAATTATACCAAAGGAGTTTTTTATGTTAGAAACACATGCCGTCATTCAAGCTAATGAAGCTTTTATGGAAAAAATTGCCACTCTTGAGGGGCAGGCTCAGCTTTCAGAGGCAGGAAAACAGTATGTTAAAACTGAACTTCAGGAGGCAGCATTCTCACGAGCTATTGTTCCACAGGAACCAATTACTGTAGCAGATTGTCAAAGAAATGTTAATGATACATCATTGTATCTTATACGTGATATTGAACCGGATGCAGCTGCCGTAGCTGTAGATAATCTTGGAGAGCCGGATGGCCAATATGTAAAAGGCGAAAAGTATATAATACCGATCGTTAATTTTACCACAAAACGTTTTCAGATTACCTATGAAGATCTTCGTTCGTATCAATATAAAATCACCAAACGCATTGAAGATAAATCCGTTCCTATTCTTGAAAAACTTGAAGATAAGTTTTTCCTTCGTATTTGCGGATCCGCTCTTGGCGTTGCAATTGATACCAAAAGAAAATGCGTAAAGTATGCAGGAGCAACAGCGCTTACAATTGATCAAAAAGATCTTGTAAAAATTAAGAACACTCTTGCTTCAGGTATTAATGGCTCGGATTCAAAACGTAAAGAAGTGGGATGTATTTTAATGTGTCAGGAAGTTTTTGAGACAGCGGTATTTCTTCCAGGTGCTGGTGATGATTTTGGTAAAGACAGGGTTTTGAATGGTATTACTTCAGACACTCTTCATGGAACCAAAGTTATTAAAACCATTAAAAGTGATATTCTTCCTGTCGGCCATATTTGGGCGTTTACAACTCCAGATTTTCTTGGTCATAATTTCTCATTAGGAGATCCTAATTTTGAAATTAAATCAAATTTTGGTCTTATTGAATGGCAGACAAAGGAATCGGTTGGGTTTAATATTGGTAATGCATTGTCCGTTGCGTTGCTTACACTTTTGGGTTCGGTAAATCCAGGAGGGTCAACTGATATTGAGGTTAAGGCTGACGGAATTCTTCCTGCAAATATTACAAACTATTATAAAGGTTTAAAACTGTAAAAAGTTGTAATTTATTTTTTTTTGTTATCATGAAAGCCCAGCCCCAATTTGGAAGGGCTGGGTTTTTTTGTTAAATAGGATAAAAATGACATTAAGTGAATATAGAGTAGCTTTAAAAAACTTTATTAAAGATCACGATATATTAAATAGATTAATAGAGTTTAAAGAAGAAAATTCAAGTAATGAATTGGATATGTATATCCATATGGCATTGGGTTTTTTAAATTTTACACCTCCAATGATTCAATCATATACTATATCTACATTTCCATTGCCATCTTTACTTATACACCAAGCATCAATTGAATGTTTAATTTCTAATGGTATAGTAATGGCTCGTAACGATCTTGCTTATAACAACGGTGGAATAAATGTAAAAATTTCTGATGGAACTCGATATCTACAGCAATTACAAACTTTATATGCTGTTGCTGATAAAGAAATAGATGTTTTAACTAAAATAAAAATAGCAATAAATATAAATGCAGGATGGGGAGGTGTTGCCTCTCCATATGCATCTTTGCATGGTTTAGAAGGAACTGTTATTGACGATTAATATAAGGGGAGATGTATGGAAAAAGTAAAAATTGTTATTGAAGATCTTCAAAAAATTGCTGAAATGGGTAATGTTTTAAATGCATTATTAAAATTAGCTGCTAAGGATGAAGAATCTAATTTTAATGAAAAATCAAATAAAGATAAGAAAAATGAAGATAGCACTACAGATAATGAAGAAGGTGAAAGTGCTGAGGGCGAATCTACTGAAGAAGAACCTGTTGAAGATGTAGCCCAGGAAGAACAAGAAGTTGAACAACCTATAGTTGACGCTCAAGTACCTCAAGAAACTAACACTCCTGCTCCTCAAGAAATAGGTGCTATGTCAGCAAGGGCATTTCTTGGTCCTGAAGTTTTTAATATGGCTATGCAAGGCAATCCGAATGCACAAGATTTAATAGGTCGTGTAGCTGCTCATATTGCACAGGTTGGAACAGATTCAGCATCAAATCAAATGGATCAAATGATTCAACAGCAATCTATGTCACAAAATGAAGGATATGCAGCCACTCCTGATGGTTATGTTCCACAAGAAGGTGAAGCAATAGACCCTAACGCTGTTCCGGTGGATCAAAATGGCGTTCCTATAGATCAAAATGCTATTCCTGCAAATTCAAATGTAACACAGGGGGGTATAACTCCTGAAGAAGATGTTGCTAATGATATAGTTCCTCCTGTAGCATCTTCTCAAGCTTCTGCAGGCGCTCCAATTCAATCAAATCAAGTTAATGGTAGTCAGGTAGCACTTCAAGATCAAAATGCTGTAAAAGGCCCTGTAAACGTTAATGGGGTAAATATGTATGATGAGGAAACCGTAGCTAAATTAATTGAATTAGCAAAAAAAGGGCAAATTTAATTAGGTTTAAAATTAAATAATGGAACAGAAAATAACAAAAAATTTTTCTTTTTATGAATTTGCACCTAATCAGTTTGGTAAGGGCTGGATACCTGATAGCAAATATTTGCAGTTATTAATTGTTAATCTTGCAAATAATATGCAAATAGTAAGAGATGCTATGCCTGTAAATTTATCTATTAGTATTTCATCTGGAGTAAGAAATAAAGAAGATTACGATAGACTTGTTTCAAATGGATACAATCCATCGGAAACAAGTGATCATAATTATGGTAATGCTGTATTGTTAAAATACGGATCTGATAAATATTTAAAATATGGACCAACTTATAATTTTTCAGTTGGAGCGGTTGATTGTGTACCTAATGGAATTACTGCTAAAGAGTTATTCAATTTAACTATGGATTTAGTCATAAATAATAAATGTAAATTTGGTCAAGTTATTTATGAAAGAGATCCTGTTAGAAGAGTTGAATGGATTCATTTAGGTGGATATGCAAAATATTATTTTAATGAATCAATAGTAAATTTAATTGATAAAAAATTATTCTTATCGAGTATAGATAGTGGAAAAACTTATCAAGAAATTAATAAACTATTATGATTTTTTCATCAGTAGAAGTCATAAAAACTATAGAAAATGAATTCTTTATAGAATGGGATTTAATTTCAGACGATCCGCCAATTACTGATGATTATATAGATAATTATTTTTTTAATATTTATTGGTCTAAACATCCTGAAAATGAATTTGAAACTATTAATGATGTTGACGGGTATCCTATCGAAATTGATGGGTATACCGGCCCTTTATCTTATACTCATAGAATTAAACAATACGAATTTAATGTTGATCATTATTATAAAATTTTTGCTGTAAATAAAAATGATCCTAATTATAGTTTTTTTTCTAAAGTTGTTTTTATAGGAATACATTATAATGGTATTCATGATACCATGCGTTATGCTGAGTATATTCTTTATAATATGTATCATGGAGAACCATGTAAACTTTACAAAAGAAAAAATACAGGAACAAGATGCACTAAATGTTGGTCAGAAGAAAGGCAACAACTAACACTTTCATTTTGTGATGTATGTAACAGTACTGGATTTATTTCAGGTTTTTTTTCACCTATTGTAGTTCAAATATCTTTCGGGGCTTCCCATAAAATATCAGTTTCTCAACAAAATTGGGAAAATGTTTTTCTTCTAAATGAAGCTAGAATGAGTAATTATCCCATTGTTCGTCCAAAAGATTTAATAGTTAATAATGATAATAATAAAAGATTTGTAATAAGTAAAGTTGATATTACTAAACTTCCAAAATTAAGCGAAAGTTCTGCAATATTATCTAAACAAAATTATATTATAAGTCAGATATTAACTATTGATGAAATAGTTAGTAGTGATAATGAATATGATATTATTGTATAGGAGTTAATTATGGTTGATAACGAAAGAGAACTTGGAAAAATACAACAACAATTAGACACTGCTGTAGAAAATATTACTTTATTACGAAATAATATTACTTTATTATTTAATAAATTAGATTCTGATTCTAAAGATACAATAAAAGAAATAGCTAAGGTTTATGAATCAGTAAATATTCATTTGCATTCATTATCTAATAAAATAGAAAATAATTCTAAGGAAACAGTTAAAGAAATTTCTAAAATTTATTCATCCCTAAATTCGCATTTGAACGTAACAAAAGAAAAAAGAGAAAATTGTGAGAAATTATTTACCTTGTTTGAAAATAGATTAAATGAACATGAAATTAAAATAGATGATATTGATACTAACCAGCAAAGGATTGATACTAATATTGATATTTCTTTTAAAGCGGTAAAAGTTTTTGTTAGTATAATAAGTTTTATTGCTTTATTAATAAGTATAGCATCAATGGCTATAACTTTTTTCAAGTTAATTCATAATTAAATTTAATAACAATTTGTTTATTTTATCTTTATAGCTTATATTTATGTTGAAGGATCAGGATGTCATCAGTATTAAAAAAATTTCCATTGGCTCTTATAAGTGATGCATTTATAAGTTATATACAATGGATGTTTGGAAATGAAGAGAAGGTTCCTGAATACTATAGATGGATTGCAGATGATAGGTTAAGTAAAATTCGTATATCATCACCATTTGTTATAGATAATCAAAAACCAATGAGTGCCCCATTTATAGTAGTTGAAAGAAGTGGTTTTACATTTCAACATAATATTATAAATGATGTTAAGTCTGGATCAGAAAATACATTTGAACAAATAGAACAGGTGGTAATATTAGATGGATTTATTAATATTATATGTGGTTCGCGGGTTGGGTCTGAGGCTTCATCATTAGCTAATTTTTTAGCTATTAATTTACAATCTGATAGACATGGAATTATGGATGCTTTAAAATTTTTACGTAATATGAATTGTGTTGATATTGGACCTGAAACACCTGTAGTTATTAATACTGAAGTAAGAAGATATGAAGTTGTATTGCGTATTTCTGCATCAATACAACTTGGGTGGTTAAACGTATTAAGAGAGCCTGAATTATGGAATTCAGTATCTATATTTGCAGTAAATAAAGAATCTACAACATTTTCTGAAAATGGAGTGGTTGAAAAAGATAAAGATATATTGTATGATAATAGTAAAAGTTTTGGATTTGAAGAAGATGATGATCCAAGACTAAATGAAAAAGAATTATCAAATGGATATTATTATATTAAATTTAATGAAAATCCACAGTTATATCCTATTGATAGTATAAAAGATAAAAATACATTAAAATTATTAACTCATAATGATTATAATGAACCTATACCATGGGTAGCTCCTGATAATGCTGATGATGTTAAATATGAATTATATTGGAATTGTATACATTTAACAGGCGAAATACCAAATAATAACCAAGGAGAATAGAAAATGGCTACAACATATCAAGGACCAAATGTTTCAGTAACTCAACAGTTTGTTACAAGTCCAGGCGCAATTGCTGTGGAAGATATTCCATCTGCAATAGTTGCTACTGCATTTGATGTGTATCTTAATGAATTGATTGGATCATCATATGGAATTAAAGATAATGTTTTAGAATGGGGTGTTGAAAAAGTAGTATATAATAAAGATGTTATTAATAAAAGAGCATACGATTTTTATCCTGTAAAAGTAAAAGGATCTTCACCATTTGGAAATATTGATCTTGATATAGATAGTGATAATATATCAGAAGATGGTATTTCTATTGGATATGATGATAATTATACAGTTCCAAACACAGAACAAGTAGAAGGGGAATGCGAAGGTATAATTCCTTATTATAGAAAAGAAGGGGTTTCAGGTGAAGTTAAAATTCTTGCTTCTGATCTTAAAACGATTTTAATTACTGACGGAGCTGTAGTTACTTCAAAAATTAAAACAGGTCAAAATGTTTTTATTAATATTAGTGATGCTTGGACATTTGTAGGAACGGTTGCTAATATTAGTACCGACGAAACAAAAATAAATCTTCAAAAAGCTTATTCTGCTGCTATACTTAATGGTGAAGGAATTGTTGTTGGAGCTCATAATGTTTCGACTATTGATATTCCTAATACATTGTATGATGTAAATGCGAAATTTGTAACTAATAAAGTTAAAATTGGAGATGTATTATATTTATCATCATTAGCAATTTCAGATTCAATAGATACTCCAATTCAAGTAAGCGTAACTTCAGTATTAAATGAAAATACATTAAAATTTAATACTATTCCGCTTGATACAGGCAGGGTTGATTATTCATTTACTCAATACAAGGCATTTGAACAAACTCCATTTTCTACTCTTTATTTAAGTTATTATACCATTAAAAGATATCTTGGATTTTCTCAAAACTATGGATTAAAACTCGTTGGCGACGCTTCAATTGTAGAGAAAATAAATGATTATTCATTTAGTATTACAGACACTGGCGGGTTAGCTCCAGTGCTTTCTGCAGGAGATTTATTTTTAGTAACTACTGCCATTATAGATGATGGTGTTGACGAACGTACTATTGACAATATAAGATTATATCGTATTAATACTATTGTTAAAAGTGGTGAAGTTTATACTATCACTACAAATTCAGTTATATATAAATCGGTAGTGTCTCCTAATGATACTAAGTTTATTACCGGAGATTTTTTAACTGCATGGCATCCTAAAATTGAAAGTGATATTCTTTCTGATTTTCGTGCAGTAAGAACTGAAGAAATTGGAGTTGTAAAACGTATCGCAAGTTTGAAAGATATTACCGATGCGTGGTCAAATGATGGTAGTATTAATTTACATAATGAGTTGGCTTTTATGGCTTCTGCAGCTTTTTCTCAATCAGGACAACAAGTTTTATATGGTGTTCATGTTGATGCTACTGAAAATAATCTATCTGAACAATATGCAGAAGCTCTTGAGGAGCTTAAACTTTATGATGTATATAGCCATACATTTGGAACTACCGATGTGGGTGTTAATGCTCTTGCGGGGCCATATTGTGATGAACAGTCTGAACCTTACGAAGGTCATGAACGTATTGCCACTGTAGTTTATGATGAAAATGATATTTATTTAATGGGATCAGATGATGGCAGTATTGATGAATCTACAGGAGTTATAACTATAAATGGATCCTTTGATCCTGTTTCTGCTGGAATAACAGTTAATGACATTGTTGAAATATATGATGTTGATGGTGAACTTGTTACAACTGTTAATGTTATTGCAACTCCAGATTCAGAAACTCCTTTTGAAATACAAACAGATTATAGTGGAGATTCAATAACTACTCCAAGTTTTAAATTCATGAGTGGACGAAAAGATAATCAAGCAATTAAAATAGCCGCTATAGATTATGGGAATCGTAGAGTTAAAGTGTTGTGGCCAGGATGGTTTTATGGATATTATAATAGTATCCAGTATCTTCTTCCTCCATATTATATCTCTGCAGCAATTGTTGGATTGGATTCAGGAGTAGTAGTTTCTCAATCATTTACAAATATGAATTTTAGCATACCAGGAATAGCTAATATTTCATTAAAAACAAATCATTATTTTAAGAAATCTCAACTTGATGAAATTGGAGGCAGTGGAGTTGATGTTATGATTCAGGATGTATCTCCAAGCCAATCAATTAAGTCAAGACATGATTTAACTTCAAATATGGATGCTGTAGAATATAGAGAGCATTCTATTACTAAACAGGCGGATGTTGCTGCGAAAACATTACGATCAGCTATAAATCCATATGTTGGAAAGTATAATATTACTAACGATTTATTGAAATTTATAGCGTCTGTATGTGGAATAGTATCAACAACACTTACCAGAAAAGGAATTTTGCAATCACTTTATGTAAAATCAATTGCTCGTGATGAAGTTATTGCTGATAAAATTAATATTGTATGCGAAGCAACTGTATTTGTTGCGGGTAATTATTATGACATTACATTGATTATTAAATCACGTTAATATATATATATATAAATTGAAATAATCTAGGAGGAAATTTTATGGGAAACCCTATTAATTTAGATAGCTTAGTTGATCTTAGTGGTGGGTGGGATTGGAAAAATAAACATGTCTCACAGGCTTATATTGACAAGACAGGATTTCAAGCTAACAAACAAGGTATAGCTATAAACGATATAGTTGAATCTGGAACTGTTTTAATATGTGCAGGACCTGCTGATTTTGAGCAAGCTCTTTCAGGATCTGTAGGTATTAGAATAGTTCCAATAGGTCTTGTTGACACTGCTCAAATAAGTATGTCTAAACCACTTAGTAGAATATTTGAAATTGGCTCTCGATTAAGTTATTTAATACCAGGGAAAACTGTTGGAGCCATAAATATGAGTAGAGTGTTTTTTGATGGCGCCAATATATTAAAAGCTTTATATATGGGAGAGGTAAAGGCTGATTATTCTACTGTAGATAAAAAGTTTGCTAAATTTATGTCTAATAAATATTTAGACTCTTCAGGTAATGAAAGTTATCAAGAGTTTGAACCAATAGGTTCTGGTCAAATGTCTATAAATTTAGCTTCTTCATTTTTTGATCAACCAACTGGACTTGCCTTTTACTTTAAAGATCAGCAAAGTGATACGGTAAGTCAAATTTATTTTGAAGGATGCAGAATCAGTACTCATCAACTTGGTATTTCAGCAGCAATGAATGTGTTGTCTGAGGGAGTATCTATTGAATTTATTAGAGTTAGGCCAATTAATACAGCAGCTTCGTATGATTATATAAAAGGTACAAATCTTGCTGATGTTAATATCATATCTCCTTTAATTAATAAAGGATAGTAATTTTAGTGAATTTAATAGCTAAAAAAAAGGTCACTTAAAATGTGGCCTTTTTAGTCTTACCTTAAATTGATTAGATGGCTCTATTCGGAAGAGTCACATCCATCATTTCCCAACGTCTTGGTGGTAACATCAGATCCGCGACGCGGCGCCACACCAACGGAACCAGAAGTCGTTGCTCCTTGGGCTTTTGGCAGTCGCCATCGATTTAATATCCTCCAAGTTGATAAATTTCTCTTATACACCTATTCTGTTATAACTTGGAGGATATTAAATAAAAATTGAAGAATGGAGAAACTCCATTCTATTCAACTCTAAGACTTGTACAAACTTCACTTGATTCGATATAATACTTATAGAATTGAACTCCCAGACCGTGGAGGATTATCCTACTAACTAATAAAATTACTCCTGGTGGGTATTTTTAACTTTCAATTTATATGGTTACATATTTCGCATATTATTTTCTGACTAATATAAATTGAAAGTTAAAAAAAATAATAAATGGCGATACGCCATTAAAATTTCTTTGTACATTAATATTATTACAAAAAAAACATATAAATAACATCAATTGACTTTGTAAGGTTTTGATATTATTTCAGATAATTCTGGACCTTTCCAATATGGTAAAATCCATTGCTTTCTTCTTAAAGTTAATTTTTCTCCATAAGCTTGATTTGTCCAATGGCCCCTGACTATAAATCTTTTATCTATAGTTCTATGCTTAGAACTATTTAAAGATTTATAATCTTTTGGAGTTGTTAAATATATATAAGTATTAGTAATTTTTTTATTTTTACTATTACTTTTAACATTTGTTTTTCGTGTACATATTTTTTGCACACAACCATTGTCAACCCTTTCATTAATATACATTACTGTATTATAAAATATATTAACAACTTTTTGAGTTTCATTTTTTGTTATTCTTATGTCCAAATCTTTTGCTATTGGATGTATTTGCTTTTCATACATTTCTTTAATAACATTATCTTTTTTTAAATTTAACCAAATATAATCCAGACCAGTATCTATATCTAATATTTTTACACCAGGGACTATGGCCGATATTGAAATATCCCATTCAATATTATGAACATAGCCATCAATACTAATTAGTTTAGAATTTTTAGTTGCAGTTTCTTTATCAATATAAAGAATATTATATACATTTGTTTTTCTTCCATCACTAAAAAATACGTCAAACATTGGGTTTTCGCTTTCTATCATAAAGCACCCAAAAGGATATTGAAAATCATTTGGTGTATAATTAAGATTAATATCTGTATTATTAAAAGCTTCAACAAGATCTGATGATAATTTAAAAGTTTTAGATCCTGTCATTTGCCATATTTTTATTTTATTTAGTAATGATAAATACATGAATATTAATTCTGCTGTTTTAAAATTTTTACTATATTGATTATATTGATTTAATGAATTGGCAAAATTTTCTAATATTTCCATTCTCTTAATTATATTCATTTATTTTCCTTTTGTAAATTTTTTTTTTAAATATTTTCTACTATTTCTGTTATATGTATTGGTTCAGTTTCAATATTTATTGAGGTATTTTTAATTAATCCTTTCCAATATACCATTCTATCAGTAACACACGCAGTTAATATATCAATAGTTCCATTCCATTTTTTTACCAATTCTATGTATTTAAATTGTATATCAATTTCGTCTAAATCATCTTCATAAAAAATTGGAGTAATATCAAAAATTTCTATACAATATGCATTAAGACTTTTTACCGCTTCACATAATTTTTTTATTCTATTAACTAGATTTTCATTCATTACAATTAGAGCGCTGTTAGGATAGCCACTGCAATAATGATCAGAAACATAAATTCTTTTAATAAAAGTTTTATCCATTTTATTCCTTTTAAAAAGTACGAGTTTTAGTATTAATTGGGGACGAGGTGAGATTATTTAATACATAAAACGTCGTACTTTTAATTTAATTTATTTATTCAATAATTTTTTACGAATTCTTTTCCCACCACAATCTTCAGTATTTATAGCAGGACACGAATTACAAGCAGTTAAACCATTCATTTGAATTAGCCAACATTCACTTGTTAAACTTCCCTGATTTATTTTTTTTTCATTAGTTATTTTTAGAGTTCCATTATCAACAATTCCATCAGACATTGTAAAACAATTTGAATTTTCTCTTCCCCTAAGAATATCTCTACCAGTTAAATTATTTTTATATTTTGGTAAAGATAATTCTTCTTCTATATTATCAAATGATTCTGATATTTTAAATTTTGATTCTTCTAAACAGTTCCTTCCTTCAATATTAAAATATGGAATAAATAATCCAATGTTATAAAGGTATAATATTTTATCTTTAATTGTTTTATAATTTTTTTTTAATTCATCTGGAAATGTTTCAAAAATGTCTAATGACAATATTGAAACCAATACTTCCAACATGGAAAGTTTTTCTGTTATTTTATTTGTTTTAAGTTCAATTAAAAAATGAATTTTGAAATCAACAGTTTTTTGTTGATTACTTAAAAAAATATTTTTTTGTATTTCTCTAAAATGCATCTTTTATTCCCTTTCTTTTGATTAAAAAAAAATATTTTATATATATATTAATAATTAAGTTAAACCAATCTATAATAGTTATTTCATAATTTTGTTAATAATAACTAAAAAATGGGATATGTACCCATTTTTTGCAAACAAGCTATTGAATAAACTTGTTTGCAATTAATTTTCGGAACCCGAATATTTCCAACATCTCCTCAAGATGTTGGTTTTCCAAAATCTCAGACACCTTGAATGCGTTTATAGAAAAATTTTCATTATGGAAGAGATGAAACAAGCAAAGCGACTCTTCACATTTCACTTGGAATTTTTTTATAAATTCTATAGAAGCTGGTAAACAATTACCAGCGTCAAGAGAATCTTGAATTGAAAAATTTTCTTTGGCATTTTTTATCAAAAGACTTCTTATGAAGTCTTTTGACAAATGCTTTGAACTGAAAACAAAATCTTCTCTTGCTTTTTTCAGCAAGATTTTCTCAAAGTAATCTGGTCCTTTTTCAAAAAAGGACCAGACCGACTCATTACACTCAAAATCGATTAGTCCTGAGTCGTCTTGAAAAAAATACTTTCCATTATGGAAAGCCCCCCTGTCTGCAGTGGCAATCCATGCCACAGAATCATCGTATCTGCAAAAGCAGACACCTGGGAATGCAACTTCCCAGTTTCCAATTATGGTTCCCGGAACCATCATTGGATTAAAATCCCACTTTTTATCGAAAAACCCCACCCTGTTGAGGTGGTAGAAGTTTTCGCCTACTTGACATAGGTGAACCCTTGAACTCAAAATATTAGTTGCGGAGGTGAGCGGAGCGCCGCAAAACTGAGCAACTTCTTTTACAAACCTCCTAAAGTCAACCCTATTAGGGGTTGTATGCTCCATTATTAATAGTTTGTAATCAACAGAAAATTCATCCCCATCAGATGAGAACCCAGTGATGGTTCTATTTTCAAATTCAAGGGTATTCCACAACCTTAATGCGGTAGGTATTTCTCCAGGCGAGCAGGCGATTATCTTTTCGCCGTCGCTTAAAATAACAACCCCATCGAATGGGGTGTGTGAACCGGTATTTACAAAAGCGTAAATACCATTCTCTTCCTTGAACATAAAATAATTTTTTGGACTCCAGTTTATTGGAAAACTAGAATTTATTTTAACAAGATCGTTGTTAAAACCAATCCACCCCTTTCCAGACAGCCCTGTTTTGGAAAAGTAATACATCTTACCCCCATAAATGGAGGTAAGTTCTTCGTGATTGAACTCTGCTGTGAAAATCCTTCCACTCTTTATAGAGTAGAAGACGTCACCTACTCCGCCTTCAAAGGCTATGTCCAATTTTTTCATAATAACTCCTTGTTAAAAAAAATATATACATGTGTAGATACATTTATATCTACATTATAGTTATACCAGATTTTAGGAGTTAATAACTAAAAAATTAGAAATATAAAAAAAATGTTTAGGGGAGGCCATTCTTTACGGCCAGGACAGAATCTGTATTAACAACTGCAGATTTTTTTATGGAGCCTGATCATTCTCGCATAAAGGCGCCTACCCCTAAACTTTCAATCCAATATCACTGAACAATTTCCGAAGCACTTACCATTTTCAATAATGTATTCATTGCATTCTTGACAAATATTTTTAACTATATATTCTTTTGCTTCTAAATCATAATAAGTAATATACTGTTCCACTAAACATCCTTTGCCATTATAATCATAACTTGTTACTTCAAACGGATGTCCAAGTTTTTTGTTATATTTACACGATGTTTTAATTATTATTCCGTCGCCCCATTCACTTGTAAATTCTGCATCAACTATTTCACTATCCTCTTTTTTTTTATTATTATTAGAATAGTATTTACAAATTGAAGCAATAAACTCTGGAATATAATTAATTGGAAATTGTTCTGATATTTCTTTTTTAATTATTAGTTCCAATAGTTCATTTGTTGCTTTTCTTATTGAACATATTTTGTTCAAATAGCATGCATAACAATTAAAATATTTTTTTTCTTCCATACTTTTATCCTTTGATATATGATTTTGATTTTAGTGAATCTATTTTATTACAATTAAGATCATGAATAATGATATCAATTATAAAATTTTTATCCATTTGATTTTTTTCTGCCAAATCAATAAAAGTATTCAGATCATAAAATGCTTTTATTCCTTTATATTCTTGGAAATACATCATAGATAAAATAATGTCTATGGTATTAATTTCTGTACATTTTGTATATTCTAATATTTTTTTTTCTATAGTAAGAATATCATCATATCCGGGTTTCATTTTTTTTCCTTATATTAATTAAATATTATTTGATAAAAGTTGTTGATCGCATTGATCTACGTAGCTGCGTGACATACATGAATCTCGAACACATTTTAAACATGAATTTTTTTCAAATAATTTAGGAAAAAAATGCATACATGTATTACATGGTTTTGACATATTACAAGCTCTATCTGTTACGTAAGGGCACTGATATTTTTTTTTATTTTTATACATTATATATATATCCTTTAAATAAAATTTTATATTATTTAATTGGTTTGTGTTTGGCGAATTTGATTGTAAAATTATTTGTTTCATAGAAAAAAAGTTTTTTATATAAATAAAAAATAAGAATGAATAAAAATTCATTCTTATTGTACGCTAAAGGAGATTCCCTCCAAGTGTAAAGAGCGCTGAATCGTTTACCACGGCCAAGAACCATAGTTATCGCATATTGCAACACAGGGAGCTTGATCATATTCGCGATAAATCGCACGGGCGCTCCTATAGCCATAAAAGAAATCCCCTTTGGCGTACAACGTTTACACAACGGGCAAAGTTTTACGTTGCTTGCACCCGCACAAATATTTGTCTAAATCAAATGACCACACTTTGAAAGTACAATGGTTGGTATCTTCACAAAGCAAAATTTCGTCCCTTGCGTTGTTGTGCGCCGTGTTTTGCGTTTCAATCAGTGCCTTTATGCGCTGCCACGGTTCATTAAATATTGGCACATCTAACAACGATGAATAATTTCGCTCAATAAATCTAATATCATCAATTAGCATAAACTATAACCTCCAAAAAGAAAAATATGGTTGTACAATATCGGCAAACTTTTGGAAATACATCATAGATAAAATAATGTCTATGGTATTAATTTCTGTACATTTTGTATATTCTAATATTTTTTTTTCTATAGTAAGAATATCATCATATCCGGGTTTCATTTTTTTTCCTTATATT
>Ga0315291_10005424_pt1 | contig 16007 bp, 10 predicted proteins | sample YL17G12_20_MG_FD_203070 | JGI IMG/M metagenome (GOLD analysis project Ga0315291, IMG submission 203070) | Sediment microbial communities from Yellowstone Lake, YNP, Wyoming, USA - YL17G12_20 | ecosystem: Environmental > Aquatic > Freshwater > Lake > Sediment | place: USA: Wyoming | collected...
CCCTCAGATATCTAATGTCGTATACGGATGCACAGTTTGCGTGGTTCAGCCTGGTTTTCACGTGACTTGGCAACCTGGGCGATTTGTGCGGTGCGGCATTACTTTTCTGAGGATCAATAGCCGTCGCTGGCACGGCGACGTGGGCACTTCTCCCGGGCCGACGTGCCGTCGGCCGCTAAACGCGACGTCGCACTCTACCAGCATAGCTTCGCCCGGGGATCCTGGGCATGCCGCCGACTGAACTCTTCGATCATCTGGCGGTCAGCGTCGCTGAGATCCTTGGGCAGGACGATCTGGACTTCGGCCAGCAGATCGCCGGGCGGGCCGCTCCTGGGCGCCACGCCGTGACCCTTCAGCCGCAGTTTCGTCCCGCTGGAGCTGCCGGCGGGAACGCCCAGCGTGACGGTGCCTCGCGGGGTGGGCACGTCGACTTTGGCCCCCAAGGCGGCTTCGGCCAGGGTCACCGGGACCTGCACGTGGAGGTTATTTCCGCGCCGCTGGAAGCAGGGGTGCGCCGCCACGCGAATCGTGATCAGGATATCCCCTGCCGTGCCGCCGCGTGGTCCCGGCTCACCCTGGCCGCGGACGCGGATCTTCTTGCCGTCTTCGATCCCCGCGGGGATCTTCACCGCGATTGTCTCCGCCTTGCCCGAGTTGCGGCGCAGCGTAAGCTGCACCTCCCCACCGGTGATCGAGGTCTGGAAGGGGATCTGTAGTTCGTGGTGGATGTCGGCGCCGCGGCGCGGGGCGGCCGAGGTGGGGCCGCGCGGCTTGCTGCCGGCCGCACCGCGGAACTGGGTGAAGATATCGCCGAATCCCCCCGCCGGCTCCTGCCCGAAGCGCTCGCCGAAAAACTGGCTGAAGTCGAAGCCTTCGGCGCCGAATCCCCCGGGCCCGGCCCCAGGTCCGCCTCCCCAAGAAGGACCTGCACGCGGTCCGCCGGCCCCCATCGTCTCGAACGAGCTGCCGTAGCGGTCGTACATCTCCCGCTTCTCCGCGTCGTTGAGTACGTCGAAGGCCCTCTGGACCTGCTGGAACTTCCTTTTGGCCGTTTTGTCGTTGGGATTCATGTCTGGGTGGTACTTCCGGGCCAGCTCACGGTAGGCCTTCTGAATCTCGGCCTGCGAGGCATCCCGTCGAACCCCCAGCACCCTGTAATAGTCCTCAGCCATTTCGCCGTAGCTTTCCCGCGGAACCGGTGGTTTACCGTACGATGGCACACGGTCTGACAACAACATTCTAAAGGGTTTGCGTGCCTTTCATCAAGGTGGGCGAGTGACACCACCTGGAGGGGCCGATGGCCTCCACGGGGCAAATGCCCGGCGCAATAAGAAAGCCGGACCTGCAACCAGATCCGGCTGGGGTTTCTCGGACTGGGGAACCGGGGCCAACAGGGCAGGTCCCGATTCCCAAGGCGTTGGATTCACCGGGCGTCCGAGCAACCGGCTAAAAGGAAAGCAAGCGGGACTCCTGTCCAGAATCCTCAGGCACTGGCCGGAGCCGGAGGGGCCTCGTCCGCCTTACCACAAACAGGTGGCGCCGGGCAGCACGTCTTGGGACGGCAGGTCTTCGGACGGCAAGTCCTCAGGCGGCCAAGCAACGGACGGCAGGTCTTCGGCTCACAGGTCTTCGGCTCACAGGTCTTCGGCTCGCAGGTCACCGGCTCACAGGTCTTCGGCTCGCAAGTCTTCGGCTCGCAAGTCTTCGGCTCGCAAGTCTTCGGACGGCAAGTCCGGAGGCGGTCGAGCAGCGGGCGGCAAGTCTTCGGCTTGCAGGTCTTCGGCTCGCAAGTCTTCGGCTCACAAGTCTTCGGCTCACAAGTCTTCGGACGGCACGTCCTCAGGCGGCCAAGCAACGGACGGCTGGTCCGCGGACGGCAGGTCTCCGGAGCACAGGTCTCCGGGGCACAGGTCTCCGGGGCACAAGCCGCCGGGGCGCAGACTTCAGGGGCAGGAGCCACTGCAGCAGCGGGGGCCTCCGCGGCCTTCTCTTCGGCCGCAACCTGCTGCCCTGTACCCCAGAAGGCTAGACCCAGCACCGCGAGAAACACCGCAATGCCACAAATACACGTGCGATTCATTCGAGAAACCTCCAACTAACAGGTACCGTAGCGTTAAGGGACTCGCACTCGTGCCGTCATATGTTTCTCGCTCCCCAACCCTGACGGCTTCCAGTCAGGGAAGCGCTCAAACGGGACTCCGCCACCACGTTCTCCCAGCCTTTTCACTGCCCTGTTGAAGCTTTACGGGCTGGGACCCGTGGTAACGAATGCACAGTTTAGACCGTTAGGCTAGCATAGCTCGGCCGGTTGTCAACCAGGGAAACGAGAGTTTGTGCGTCCTGGGCCACGCCGGCATTCTGGGAATGATATACCGGTCGCCTGCAAAAACCTAGGGTCCTGGCTGCCGCCGCGGGCGCGAACCAACGAAAAAAGGAGGCTCCGCGGGGTGGGATCCTCCTTGGCTCGGTCGTGGTAAGTGCTGTAGCAACAACAGCTTATGTATTACCGGCGGCCTGGCTCAATCGCCACAGAGAGCCAGTCCGGGCCGACTGCCACCCCAGCGGGGGAGGGCGGAAACCCGAAAGTGCCTGGAATCGGCAGAAAAATTGCCGCTGGCTGCCCTCAACGACGGATCGATTTCTCGGAATTCTCTCTTCCTTGGGCCTGGAGATCCTTTTGGGCCTGGGCCCGCCGACGCTTCTCTTGTTGGACCCACTCCTGCTTCTTGAGCATCTCCTCGGGGTCTTCAAAATTCAGCAGCAGGGGCGGTTCCCCCTTGAAGACCGTGGCTGCCACGCCCGCAATCCGCCAGCCCTCCGGTTCCCGGCGGACCATCCACATGATCTCGTCGGTCTGCCTTTGGGAGTTCTCGTCCAGGTCGCTCCAGGTGCTGGCCACCCGTGCCCCGTCCTCGGCCAGGTACTCCACCTTGCCGACCTTGAACTGGGCGGTGTCGCTGCCCGGGGGAGCCACTTCCATGTTCTTCTCGGCCGTCTTCCGGCGTGCGGTCTTGGTGAGCATGGCAGCGGCCTTTTCGTCGTTCCCGGTCCGCACGGCCTCGAGGAAGTCAGAGACGGCCGCGGCCGGTCCGGCCTGCTGGGCGCCGGTCTTTCCGCCGGCGACGCCACCTGACTGTGCGTCAGCACCGCCGGCACCCGGCTTCTCGCCGGCCCGATCCGACCCACCACAACCCATCACGCCGACGGCCAAGATGGCCAGCCAAACGATCCAACCTGTCCGCCACATGCTTGCGGTCTCCTGATTTGGGCATGACTGCACGCCGAATCCCCTTGGGGGTGGCAGAGTGTCGCAAGAACCAGGGCCTGAGTCAAGACGAGAACGGAGAACTGGAAGGGGAAAGGGGAAGAAGGAAGGGGGGGTGACGGAAGGGGGCTGCGTAAAGGGAAGAGACTAAATCGGCCCTCTCCACCTGCTTTGCCGCAAGGGAGGCGCCGCCGGACGGTGGAACGTGCGATCCGGCCACGGTATCTTAGAGGACGGCCACAGCGGCCTTATGTGCCACGTCGAGCACCAGGACAGCGCCACTGGCGACTGTCGCCGGTCTGGATGTCGGTCGGCCTGAAAGGATCTGTGCCGTGCGAACGATCTCGTTGCAGATAGTCCTGGTTCTTGGCTGCCTTGTCACTGGAGTGCCGGGCGGGCCCGCAGCGGGGGCGGAAGCCAAGGTGGCCATCCTCTACTGCACGGATCTGTTCCACCCCTATGTCGATCCCGACGACCATTTCGATCTGGCGACGCTTTTCGCGCTCGAGGAATTCGACGTGCGCGGCATCGTGCTGGACCTGGGCGCGAAGCAGAAGCAGAAGACCGGCCGGCCGGCCGTCGAGCAGATGATGTGGATCACCGGGCGCCGGGTGCCCTGTGCAATCGGGCTGGGCCGTCCGCTGGCCAGCCGGATGGACAAGGCCCTCGATCAACCCGAGGAGTTCCAAGGCGGCGTGCGGCTGATCCTCGACACGCTTCGTGACTGGCCCGGAAAGGTAGCGATCTTCTCGACGGGGAGCTGCCGTGACGTCGCCGCGGCCTTCAATCGCCAGCCCGATCTGTTTCGCCGGAAGGTCCAGGTGGTCTACGTCAACGCCGGGAACGGACCGGGCGGCGTACAGACCGAATACAACGTCGGCCTGGATCCGCAGGCGTATGCCCGCATGTTCGAGTCGGGGCTGCCGCTGTATTGGTGTCCCTGCTTCGGCGCCGAAGGATACCAGACGCTGCTGACGATCGACCAGGCGCGGGTGATCGGCGGGTGCGCGCCGGCCGTGCAGAACTTCTTCGTCTACTGCCTTACGCGATCGCAGGCCGACCCGATCCGGTTTCTCCGCTCGGGGTCGCACCCGCTGCCCGGAGGCCAGCGGAGGATGTGGTGCACGGCGGCGCTGCTTGATGCTGCCGGGCGGAAGATCTACCAGCGCGGAGCGGACGATTTTGTGGCCCTGCGTCCCGGCGACGCGCGGCAGGCCGGCCTTGCCGAAAAGGAGGTCCGCGTCTTCGAGTTCCTGCCGATGCGCGGCCGAGCGACTGAGGAGATGAAAGAGGGGAAAATGCAGCTCGACGTTGAACTCAACCCTGCTGAACCGGCAGGGTTCATCTTCCGCGCCACGGACCACCGCTACGAAATGATCATGGGATCCTGCCTGAAGAACCTGCTGGGCAGCCTGGGCCGCGAAGACAATCGCGGCAAGGCGAATCTGCGGCCGAACTGAGCTTTTCTGTCGCGAGGCCCGGCTTGATCACGGAGGCAGCTCGCCGAATCGAGTGTGGACTTCCCACAGTCAATCTGCGATGTACGCTGCCAACCGAGGCGCGTCGCGCCTGCCCCCTGCCGGGAGAGGTCCTGCGACAGACAGGTGCGCACCGCGTGGCCGCGGCGGCTCAACGGTCCGCTGGCGGAACCCTGCCCCGCCGCTCAGAACTCCAACTCCATCAGGTCCTCGCCCAGCTCGGTCGCTGGGAAGATCGCCCGGGCCACCTCCAGGCCGATGGGGTCGTCTTCGGTGGCCAACGGGTTGAGATGGACCAGGACCAGGCGGCCGACCTGGGCCGCTCGGGCGACCTGGGCCACCGGCGTGGTGCAACTGTGGCCGGTCTTCTGTGCCCAGTCGGCGTAGGCATCGGGGAAGTAGCATTCGTGCAGCAGCAGGTCCACGCCGCGGATCTTCTCGACGTAGTCGGCCCCGGGCGCGGCCGTGGTGTCGGTCACGTAGGCCAGCGAGTGGCCGGGCCAGTCCAGCCGATAGCCGATCGACCCGCCCTGATGTTCCAGCGGGAAGTGGGTCAGGCGGCCGCCTTCGGGCAAGGAGACCTCGTCGGCCAGCGGGCGGAGTTCGTAGGGCGGCTTCTTCGGGAAGAGATGCTCGGAGAACATGTGCTGGTCGACGGCCGCCAGCTTCTCCGGGTCGCCGTGGACGGTGATCCGATCCAGCGGATGGACGTAGAGCACGCTCAGAAGATAGGTCAGCCCGATCACGTGGTCGAGGTGGGCGTGGGTGAGGAAGATGTCCAGCTCGCGGGTTTCCAGGTAGTCGGCGGCGCGAAACATCGCCGTGCCGGCGTCGAGCATCACGCCGCACTGGGGGATCATCATGCAGGGCGTGTGCCGCCGCTGGTTCGGATGGTAGCCGGTGGTGCCCAGCAGGACGAGTCTCATGGCGGTTCGATTGTATTCACCGTTGCGGGCCTGGCAAGCGCTCCAACTGCTTCTGCAGCTCATCCAGGAGCACGTTTCGGGCGGCGTTTTCGAGGAACTGGCGGCTGACGCGATCCATCTCGCGGCGGTCGAGCTGCGGCTTGCTGAGGGTCCCGCCGATCGGCAGCCGGATGGTCTGGTCCCTGAGCGCCGAGCCGAGCACGTTGTTGCCGAGCCACTTGGGCGGGACGGGCATCTCGGCCATGACGGCCAACGTCTGGTCCAGGCCGACCGAACCGTAGGTGCGGATCGTCAGGTCGGGGAAGATCAGTTCCAGCCCCTGATGGTAGACGCGGCCACCGACCATGCGGAAGGGCACGACCGACTCGCGGCGAAGGTTGGCGGGGGCCGCCCGGCCCAGCAGGATCGCCAGCTCGCGGACCAGCGGCCCGGGGCCCACCTGGACCGAGTGGATGGTAAACCGGCCTGCCAACTCGCCCTTGGCCGGATCGTCCAGCGGGACCCGGCAGCCGTCCAGATCGATCGAGAAATTGCCCTCGGCGGTGCTGACGTCGGCCAGCACCGGGGCGATGTACTTCAGCGCCGAGGCGCACATTGCCGGGGTGATCTGCACCTGCTTGACCACCGGACCCGGCGGCAGGCTGAGCTCGGTCGGCTCCGGGGCCAGCCTCAACCGAGGTGCCAGCAGCAGGCGTCCCCCGTTGACGGCCAGGTCGAGCGGCTCCGCTTGCAGGACGCCGCCGGCCAAACCGGCCTTCAGTTCGCCGGGGCCCACCTGGAATCCGTAGGCGTCGGCCCGCTCCCAACGCACGCCGGCGTCGGCCTGTGCCTTGGCCAGATCGAGCGGACCGCGGTAGGAGGCCGGGCTTGTGCCGCGCCCGACGATCCGCACACCCGAGCCGACGTACGACTGCCACAGCCCGGCGAGCTTCTCCAGGTCGTATTGGATCTGGCCGGCCAGTTGCAGGTCGGTCTGCTGGTTGGCCTGGGCGATCTGGCCGTCGGCCTGCACACCCAGGCTGTCGGCGGTGAGGTCTGCACGTTCCAGCCGGAGGATCTTGGCCTGATGTTCGTAGCCGCCGCGGGCGACGAGGTGGACCTGCGGCTCCTGGAGCCGCTTGCCCGAGGAGAGCGTGAGGTCCAGGTTGCCGACCTGGGCGTCGACCTGGCCGTTGGTCCGGCCGGCCGACTGCGAGAGTTCAGCCGTGCCGGAAAGGTCTCCGGCGATCTGCCAGGTGGCCGGGCGGTTCGGATCGGCAATCCACCGGTGTATTCGCCCCAGGTTTCCCTGGTACCTCAGGGAAGCCGCGATTCGCGGCGGAGACCGCTCGGGCAGGTCCAGCACGACGGGGCTGGCCTGGATCGAAAGGCTCTGGCTGGCCAAGGAGACGGCTTCCATTCGCAGCCGGTGCTGCGGCAGGTCCCAGTTGCCGGAGAGATCCAGCTCCGCGTGCGGTTCGTCGACGCTGAGCGAAGCCGTCTGCCAGCGGAGCTGCTCGACAGTGAGCTTGGATCGCAGGACGGTGACGCTCTCTGCCGAGGCGGTGGCCTGCGCGGTCAGCGCATAGGCACCGGATGGGATCCCATCCTGGAGGCCGAACCAGCGGGCGACGCGTGCCGGCCAGTTCTGAAGCTGGCCCTGTGCCTGTAGTTTCACGGGCCAGGTTCCGCCGCCGCGGAAGTCGAGCACCGGCTGCGTGAGTTCCGCCTGGACGTGCTCCGTCGGGCTCTTCAGTTCCAGGGACGCGGCGTGCAATCGGGTGTCGGTCCCCACACCCAGAGGGTGCCCGGTCCGACCGCTGGCCGAGAGAAACACCAGCAGGTTCTCTTCCGTCCAGGGCTGCCGCTGCGGCATGACGAGGCGGAACCCTCGGAGCTGGAGTTCGGCGTCGGCCGCGAACTGCTGCTGTTCGGAGCGGGACCAGTTGAGTTGCGCCCATCCGTCGCCATCCAGTTCGATCCCGCCCAGATCGACGAACTGGCCCAACTGATCGGCCAACTCCTTGAGGTTGAAGCTGGCCGAGGCCGCCAGCTCGCGGGGCGTGCCGGCCGCGTTGAGCTTCAGGAAGTCCGACTCGCACTTGAGGCTCTCGACCACCGGCCCCTCTCGGCCGTCGCGCGCGGCCAGCGTGACGAGGATCGGCTTTTCCCAGGCCAACTGGCGGCCGCGGTAGGTGGCCTTGAGGTTGGCGGCCTCGATCCGGCCCCGCCAGACCATCCCCTGGGCCTCGGGCCCCTGGGAGTCGCGGCTACCGCTGAGCGCCAGTTGCACCTGCCCGGAGGTGACTTCGGTCTCCGGCCGGATCCGCAGCGTGCCCGGGAGCATGTGGGCCAGGCGGGCCAGCTCGATGCGGCCGTCGATCTCACACGCCTGCTGCAACGCAAGAGTCAGCAGAGATTTGGACTGCCGGTCGGCCAGGTCGAGGGTGCCGCGGAGGGAAACGTTGCCCAGGTCACAATCGACCGACGACTGCATGACCTCGATGCGATCCGCCTGCCGGGCGACCTGGCAGGCGGCGCCCGGGCGGCTGAGCTGCAGCCGGTCGCTTCCCAGCCAGGGCGCCGACAGCGTGAGGTCCTCGCCGGCCACGTCCGCGCGGACGGTCGTCTGGTCGGCTTCCGCCTCGCCACTCCACTGCGTATCGATCTTGCAGCGGAGGCGCCCGGAGACCTGCGTCCGGGGCGCGAACCGCCGGATGAGCGATGCGAGCATCGCCAGCGGGACGTCGTCGGACTCGATCTTCAGCTCACCCGCGGTGGCAGCCGGCCGGTCTTCGATGTCCACCTGCCGCATGGTCAGGCCGGCGGCAAACCGGCCCGGGTGCTGCGGGTCGGGCACGGTGGCGGACGTTTCCAGGTTCAGCGTCGCGTCGGTGCCGGCCGACGTGCTCAAGGAGAGCTGGAGCTTCTCGATCTGCCAGGCTCGCCCGCTCTGCTGGTCGGTGAGCGAGACGCTGCCGTCGACGATCTCCAGCGACACGTCGAGTTCGCAGGGCTCTTCACTGGCGGCCAGGTAGTTCGCCAGCAGGTCCTCGACGTTGCTGCCGTCGTCGCGGAGCAGGACGGAGAGGGTGGGCTGCTCGAGCCGTAAATGCCCCAGCTTCGAGCGGTTCCAGAGGATCGCCGCCAGCGACTTGCTGCCGGAAAGCCCCGGCGCCTGGAGCACGGTTTGGCCGTTGGAGTCGCGGACCTCGACGCCGCGGGCCGCAATCGGCGAGAGCCAGCCCAGCGAGGCGGATTCTACCGCCACCGTGCCGTTCAGATCGCCGGCAACCCTGGCCAGGATCCAGCCGAGCAACGGGGTGTGTGCCACGATCGCCGGTGAGAACCAGAGGAGTGTGGCCAGCAGGAGAAGGGCTGCCAGCAGCCGCCACCGGCGCCTGCGGGCCGGCCCAGGGGGCGCAGTCTCCTGCGCGGTGGGGGCTTCGCAGTGCCGGGTTCGACGGCGGCGGTTGGTCAGCAGGGCCATGATCCACCTCCGTGAGGACGTTGGGCGTTTGATACTATACCGACGTACACGGTAACCAGGTACTCCGCAGCGGCCCGGGCCGAGAGCCGTGCTGGCCGAGCCGGCCGGCGACGTATGGGCGGCGGATTGTAGCCGGAAGCGGGGGCGAGGGCCAGCCCGACTGACCGGCCACGGAGCCGGTTGCGCTCGATGATTGATGAACGACAACAGCGGCCACTTCGCACTTCATCATCCATCACTCAGTAGTTCCAAGTTTAGGGAGCGGGTGGCTGGGGTCGAACGAAGTGAGCCCCCAGACCCCTGGGTTTCCGGGGGCTCGCTGGCGCTCGACCCCGGCCACCCCACAAGTCGGAGCAGCCGAACTTGGAACTACTGTCACTCGTCACTCAGCATTCCCCTCGCCGCCTTCTGCAGATCGTCCTTCCAGCCGTACTTCTTGGCGGACTCCTTTGGTGTAAGGGTGTTCTGGCTGTGGGGGGTGCGCCGGGTGGCTGAACGGGAAGGGAGGGTCTTCGTGCAGATCGGAAGGGAGTACATCTGCGTGCGCGGTTTTGGACCATCTGCTGGCCCGCGTGGACCATTGGATTGCCATCAGCCGGGCCATCCAGACCGATTCTGAGAGCTAATCATGTGCCACAAGTCTTCTCTTCATGGATACTTACGAGCAAAAAACCGGCGGCCCATCGAAAGACTAGGTACAGCTTTTGCAGGCACAATGATTCCCCGTAGTCTGCTGCGAAGCACCCCGCTCGCAGGCGGTGACCAGGCGAGAACGAGTCACGCGACCACTCCGACCTCTATCAGAGAAGGTGGTGCCCTCGATGGAAAACTCGAAACGGACCGGCTCATCGGCCCTGCTTTGCACGCTGGGAATCATCGCCTGGATGGGCTTGGTGTCCATCGGGACCTCCCAGGAGGCCGCCGCAGAGGAGACGATGCAGTCGGCCAGTCAAGCAGAGGCCTCCAGCCAGCAGCCGACCATCGACAGGGGAGATAACGCCTGGGTGCTGACCTCCTCGGCACTGGTACTGCTGATGACCGGTCCCGGGCTGGCGCTCTTTTACAGCGGCCTGGTCCGCAAGAAAAACGTCCTGGGCGTGATGATGCAGTGCGTATTCCTGATGGGCCTGATGACCGTCATCTGGGCCCTGTGGGGATACTCGTTGGCGTTCGGCGGCAGCGGGCCCTGGCTGGGCAACCTCGACTTCGTGCTGCTGAAGGGCGTTCAGCCCACACTCGTCGACGGCCAACCACAGATCCCCATCCACCCCGACTATGCGCTCCCCAGGCTTACGCACATGCTGTTCCAGGGCATGTTCTTCATTATCACGCCGGCGTTGATCTGCGGGGCGTTTGCCGAGCGGATGAAATTCGGCACCATGGTCGTGTTCATGATCCTCTGGGGGACGGTGGTCTACTGCCCCTTGTGCCACTGGGTCTGGGGCGGCGGCATCTTGACCTACGGCAGCGAGCACGCGGCGATCAGTGCCGGCGGGGCCTTGGACTTTGCCGGCGGGACCGTCGTGCACATCAGCTCGGGGGTGTCGGCCTTGATCTGTGCGCTGCTGATCGGCAAACGCCTCGGGCTGGGCAGTGACCCCATGCCGCCGCACAACTTGACCTACACCGCGGTCGGGGCCTCGCTGCTCTGGGTCGGATGGTTCGGTTTCAACGCGGGGAGCGCCTTGGCTGCCGACGGGATCGCCGCCAGCGCCTTCGCGGTCACACACTTCGGCGCCGCGGCCGGAGCCCTGGGCTGGGCCGGCATGGAGTGGCTCACCCGCGGCAGACCCGGCGTGCTGGGAACCTGTTCGGGAGCGGTGGCAGGATTGGTCTGCGTGACCCCGGCCGCCGGGTTCGTGCAGCCCATGGCCGGCCTCTGCATGGGGCTGGCCGCCGGCGTCGTCTGTTTCCTGGCCTGTACCAGCCTGAAGCGCAGGCTCGGTTACGACGACTCCCTGGACGCCTTCGGCGTGCACGGCGTGGGCGGCACCTTGGGTGCTGTTCTGACCGGCGTCTTTGCCACCCGTGCCGTGTGGGACATCGGGAAAGGCAAGCCGTTGGGGCTGATCGAGGGCGGCACCGTGCTGGTCGGCCAGATCTCCGCCACCGTGATTTCCTGGGTCCTGGCCGCCGTGGTCACGTTTGTCCTGCTGAAGCTGCTCGATGCCACCCTGGGGCTGAGGGTCTCTCCCAACGAGGAAATCGAGGGCCTGGACCTCAGTCAACACGGCGAGGAAGGTTACATCTTTATCTAGTTTCTGTTGCGGAAGGTCCCGCCGTAGCGCGTATCGCGTTTAGCCGCCGCGGCCACGCGGCGGAAACAACGGAGAACGTCATCGTTCCGACCACCGCGTGGCCGCGGCGGCTAAACACACTGGTGCAGAACCACTTTTCGCAACAGAAACCATCTGACCGGCAGCACGCATTCGAGGAGCCTGTCCGTGAAGAAGATCGAAGCAATCATCCGCCACTTCAAGATCGAAGACGTCAAGAACGCCTTGGCCGAACAGCACGTTCAAGGCATGACGATCACCGAGGTCCGCGGCTTCGGCCGCCAGAAGGGGCACACCGAGATCTACCGGGGCACCGAGTATGAAGTCGACCTGGTCCCCAAGATCAAGCTCGAGGTCGTCGTGGCGGCCGAAGACTGCCAGCGGGTAGTCGACACCATCATCCAGTCCGCCCGAACTGGGCAAGTCGGCGACGGCAAGATCTTCGTCAGCGATCTGTCCGAGACGATCCGCATCCGCACCGGCGAGTGCGGGAAGGACGCGATTTGAACCGCCGGTTCCTGGTGGTATCCTCCATGCCCCTGCTTCGCCCCAGCGTTTCGGCCGCCAAACAACGGCTGGCCGAGAGATACGCGGAGCTGAGGCGGCGCCACGAGGCCGGCTGCCCGGGTGTCGGACTATGCGCTTTGACGTCCGACATGCGAGATGAGATCCTGCTGGAGTTGTTCCAGGCGGCGTTGGAGAACCTCGCGGGAACGGCTGCGGACCAGTTGCGATCCCAAGTCGCTCTGGTCGCCCACGGTGGCTACGGCCGCCGCGATTTGGCGCCGCACTCGGACGTGGACTTGATGATCCTCCATGCCCCCGCGGCTCACGACCTGGTGGTCCCACTGGCCGAGCGGCTGGTCCGCGACGTGTTCGACGCCGGAATGCACCTGGGACACAGCGTGCGCACGCAGGAGCAGGCGATCGTGCTGGCCTGCAAGGACCCGGTGATCGCCACCTCGCTGATCGAGTCCCGCCTGCTGGCCGGCAGCGACGAGCTGTTTTCGCAATTCGTGCGGACGTTCCGTTACCGTGTTCGCCGGCAGTCTCCCCGATTGATGTCCGCCATCGCCCAAGCGCGACTCGGCGAGCAGGCCCGCTACGGGGAGACGGTCTACCTGCTGGAACCGAACATCAAGCGCTCGCGCGGGGCGCTCCGCGAGCTGCACTTGCTCCGCTGGATCGGGTTTGCCCGATACGGCACGCCCGAGCCCCGCCAGTTGCGGTCGATCAAGGTGCTCTCGGATGAAGACCTGGAGTCCCTCGAGCGCGGCCATGAGTTCTTGCTCCGCGTGCGGAACGAAATGCACTTCCACGCCGGCAAACCGGCCGACACGATCGATCGCGCCGAACAGGTCCGCATCGCCCAGCGGTTCGGTTATCGGCCGCACGCGGGCATCTCGCCGGTGGAACGATTCATGCAGGAGTACTTCCGCCACACCAACCGCCTGAGCCACATCGTCAACCGGTTCGTCGCCGCTGCCCGCTCCAGGGACCGCCTCAAGCGGCTGATTACCACGGTCTTTGGCCATCGCATCGAGCAGGACCTGCGGGCCGGGCCAGTGGGCATTCTGGCCACCCCGCGCGGGCTGGAGCAGCTCCGCGGCGACCTGACGGCGATCATCCGCATGGCCGATCTGGCCAATCTCTACGACAAGCCGATCGCACCGGAAACCTGGGAAGTCGTTCGCCGCGAGGCCTCCCGGCTTCCGGAACACCCTCCGCCTGAGGCCTGCCGCCATTTCCTCTCGCTGCTGAGCCGTCCGGCGCGGCTGGGCACGCTGCTGTTCGATCTCCGCGACTCAGGCGTGCTGGGGCGCTTCGTCCCGGCGCTGGCCCACGCCCAGGGACTGTTGCAGTTCAACCAGTACCACAAGTACACGGTCGACGAGCATTGCCTGCGGGCGGTAGATTGGGCCGCGAGACTGCTCTTGGACATGGGGCCGCTGGGGCATGCGTATCGCCGGATTGGGCAGAAGCACGTGCTGCACCTGGCCCTGTTGATCCACGACCTGGGCAAGGGGTTCGCGGAAGACCACTCCAAGGTAGGCTGGAGGATCGCCCGCCAAACGGCCGTGCGGTTGGGCCTGGCCCGGCGCGACCGCGAAACCCTGGAGTTTCTGGTCCACAGGCATCTGCTGATGAACCACCTGGCCTTCCGCCGCGACACCGGCGACGAGCAACTGCTGCTGCGTTTCGCCCGTCGGCTCGGCTCGCCCGAGATGCTGCACATGCTGTTCGTGCTGACCGCGGCCGATCTGGCGGCGGTGGGGCCCGGCGTCTGGGACGGCTGGAAGGCCCTGATCCTCACCGACTTGTACCACCGCACGGCGGAGTACCTGGCCGGCGACGCTCCGGCCACGACCATCGACCGGCAACTCCGCCACCGCCGCCAGTTGGTCCGCGGCGAGCTGGGGCCCCAAAAGGATCATCCCTGGTTCCTCCGGCAGCTCGACGCCCTGCCGCCCGCCTATCTCACCACCTCCGAGCCCGATCACGTCGCCACCGACCTGCGTCTGCTTTACGACCTGGCGCCGGGCAAGACCACCGCCGAGGGGCACTACCTGCCCGAAACCGAAACCGTTCGGTTCACCATCGCCACCCACGAGGAGTCCACGCCCGGCGTGTTCCACAAGCTGACCGGGGCCCTTACGAGCCAGGGGCTGGAGATCCGCTCCGCCGAGATCAACACCCTGGCCGACGGGCTGGTGCTGGATCGTTTCTGGGTCCACGATCCGGATTACGACGGCCAGCCGCCGCCGGAGCGGATCGCACAGGTCAATGCCGCCTTGGTCCAGTCGCTCGACGCCCCCGGCGGCCAGCCCCCGTCCTTTCCCCGCCGCTGGCGCGTGGGCGCCGGAAAAGGGGACAGTCCCCATTTGTGCGAAGCCGGGGCACCCACGCTTCGTGGGTCCCGACCGAAGGTTGGTCGCGGGCCGTTCCGGCAAATGGGGACTGTCCCCTTTTCCCCAACGAAAACCCGCGTCTCCGCCGACAACAGCACTTCGGACCAGTGCACCATCCTCGACGTCTTCACCCAAGACCGCCCCGGCCTGCTGTACGCGATCACCCGAACCTTGTTCGAGCTCGGACTCTCTGTCTGGCGGGCGAAGATCGGCACCTACGGGGAACAAGTGGTCGACGTCTTCTACGTAACCGACCAGCAGGGCCGCAAGGTCGAAGACCCCTCGCGGCTCAACGAAATCCGGCGGCGGCTGATCGAGGTAATCGAGCCGGCAGAGGCGTAACGAAGCACGCCGAACCGGCCGAATCAGCCCTCCAGCAGCGGAGACACAAGCAGCCTGATCCCAAACCTCCTGAAATCACGAAACTCTATTTAGCGAATTTGCTCCCCATCGCTCCGCGTCGGTTACTCGGACCCGCTCCGAAGTCCCAACGAGGGCGCGTTCGGCGATGTCGGATGTGAGTGAGCGTCGGTTTAAGAACTCGCCGGACGATTCGCCCTATCGCACAACTGGCAGGCCGCGAGGCGGCTCTCGGGCTCCGATGGGGCGTGTTCTGGAGGGCTTCAACTGGCGACGAGACGAGCCCGCGTCTGTTCGGCTTCCTCGACGGGCGTCACGCCGAAGAGCCGCTTGAACTCCCGGCTGAACTGCGACGGGCTCTCGTAGCCGACCGCCCTTGCGGCGGTGCTCGCGTTGTACCCGTCGAGGGCCATAAGCCGCTTCGCCCGGTCGAGTCGGATTCGCTTGAGGTACTGGAGCGGGGAGCCGGCCGTCACGAGCCTGAAGTTGTGATGGAAGGCCGCGACGCTCATGCCCGCCCGCTTCGCCATGCTCTCAACAGTGAACGGCTTCGCGCACTCGCTGTGGATGTCTTTCAAGACCCGAGCAATTCGGGTGAAGTGCCTATCCCGGCCGGCCAGGGCACAAAGCGACCCGCCTTGCTCGCCGCGGAGCACGCGATAGACGATTTCGCGGACCGTCTGGCGGCCGAGCATGCGGCTATCGAGCGGGTTCTTAAGGCATTCAAGAAGCCGGATGACCGCCCCGCTCAGTTCGTCGCTCATCGGGGTCGTCGAGATGCCCCGCGGCATCGGGCCGACCGGCGGCAAGGGCTCGTCCATCTCAAGGACTATCTCCCCGAGCATATTCGGCTCGATGTTGATGGCGATGACTAGCACGGGCTCCTCGGGACTAGCGTCCCACTCGCACTCCGCCGGCAGCGGCACTGACAAAACGAGATAGCTGAACGGGTCGTAGACGTAGACCTCGTCACCGAGATAGCTGCGCTTGCGGCCCTGACCGACGACGCCGATCATCGGCTGATAGACCACCGGGGTGCGGGGCAGCGGCTTCGAGTGTCGGGCCACCCGCACGCCATCGACAAGCGTCTGGTGGATTCCCTCGTGAGCAGCCACCTCATCGAGAAGGCTGGCAAGCCGCTTGCGATTGTCGTTCTGGCCGTCCACTGAGCCCTCCGATTTCGCTTAGGTCGCTATAGACTGCACTTTCTGAAAAAAGCAGGTGCTAGCACGCGGTTTCGTGTAGAGATTGGTGTTCCATGAAAAAGGCTCTTCCATCACGATTGCGTTGGTCAATCCGCGCTCGTCAATGGGAGAGCCAAGGA
>Ga0315291_10005425_pt1 | contig 16005 bp, 12 predicted proteins | sample YL17G12_20_MG_FD_203070 | JGI IMG/M metagenome (GOLD analysis project Ga0315291, IMG submission 203070) | Sediment microbial communities from Yellowstone Lake, YNP, Wyoming, USA - YL17G12_20 | ecosystem: Environmental > Aquatic > Freshwater > Lake > Sediment | place: USA: Wyoming | collected...
CGTACGAGCTTATCGAGGAAGTCCTTCAAGCCTGTCTTTCCCTTGTGAAGGAATGTGAGTGTACGGAGGGATGTCCTTCCTGCGTCGGTCTTCCAGTACTCAGACCGGCCCAACATCAGGATCCGGACATATACCATGGGTGGCCGATTCCCAACAAGAAAACCGCACGGGAAATTCTAGAAACTCTGGCCATGCGGAAGAACGGTACAGTTCCGGGTGTCGCATGAAGCTGAGCAGTAAGAGCAGAGAGGCTCTGTGTAATCTCATTTCGACTCACCGTGTTTCACGCGGGGATAAAGACACCTATCGCAGGACCCCTGTTTCGGTAGATGAATTCCTACCGGGTGGTGTGCTGAAGGGTAAGCACGGCGAGATATTCGTTCATGAAAGACTCAGGTCAGAAGTAGAAAGAAACACGAAGAGGATTGTCTCTCTCTACCGTCAGGCTGAGCTAGCTTCCTTTTCGGTGAAACTTGAGGGCAAGGCAGGCGAATTTGCGGAACTGGGGAAAATCGGGTTTTCGAAGGCTGTCTTTCTTGACATCGAAAGCACGGGCCTCTTCAATTGCCCGACTTTTCTCATCGGGACGATGTTTCTTTCCGGTGACGACTTTGTCGTAAGACAGTTCTTTGCGCGCGACTACTCCGAGGAGAAATGTCTCATAGAGACTATTTCAAAGTTCCTTCGCAAGTTCGAAACCATGATTACTTTTAACGGGAAATCCTACGATATCCCCTTTGTTGCAGACCGTGCCATTTACCACGGCCTAAGGTTTGCAAACAAACCTTCACATGTCGACCTTCTACATCATTCGAGGAGACACTGGAGAGAATCGCTCCCCAACTGTAGACTTCAGACCCTAGAGCGTCACGTCTGTCGGAGGAGAAGGGTTGGGGATATTCCCAGCTCGGAGATTCCGCAGCTCTACCATAACTTCGTACGAACCGGTGACCCCTACCTACTGGTTCGCGTCTTTCATCACAACATGCTTGACCTCATAACCATGAGTGAGCTACTGGTGGAACTGATGTGTCGCGAGGGGTTGGTTCGCACAAAACGCTCATCGTAGTGAATTGCGCATCGACGCGTTGGCTTGTTCAGCGAGGAATCCGCAATGAGATCTTTGGAGAAATCGAAACGCAAGCTTGTCGCTGAGCAGCTAGGAGAAATGGGACTTATTGAGAGAATACTCTCGGGATTCCGCGAGCCAAAAGCAGACCGTGTCATCGTCGGACCAGGAGATGACGCTGCCGTAATAGAGCTCGACGGGATGACACGCATCGTTCTCACGACCGATATGCTCGTCGAAGACGTCCATTTTCGACTGGACTGGTCATATCCCGAGGCTCTGGGGTTCAAAGCTGTAGCAGCAAACCTGAGTGACATAGCTGCAATGGGAGGGCGCGCCCTGGGGATAGTCGTTTCCCTCGGAATACCTCCTGCGTTTCCAGTTAAAGCTGTAGACAAAACTTATCGCGGGATATCCAAGGCGCTTTCTCTGTTTGGTGGAGACCTGCTGGGTGGGGACACGGTGCGCTCCAGTACCATCATCGTCTCAATATCTGCGATTGGCGTGCTTGTTGGCGAACGCCCACTGCTTCGTTCGAAAGCGAAGCCGGGAGACAAGATCTGCATAACCGGTTCATTGGGTTGTTCAGAGTCTGGGCTAATGCTGCTGAGGAGATACTTTAGACCGGCTCGCAGGCCGAGGAGAGCTGCTCTCGAGGCTTGGACAGAGAGAACAGGGAGTTACTTCAAGAAGAGGCTTCCTTCGTCGCTACGAGAGACCGGCTATTCATGCATTGCAAAGCACCTCATGCCTTCTCCGCGCTTGAAGGAGGTAAGGGTACTTTCCGCTTTTGGTCCCTCTGCAATGATAGATATAAGCGATGGATTATCTGCAGATCTAATGCAGATTTCGAGGGCCAGCGGTGTGGGGCTGATGCTGATGGAAAAGGACATACCCATTGACAAGAACGCCAGGGCCGTGGCCCAGGCGTTTGATGCTTCACCATACAAAATAGCGCTTTCAAGTGGCGAAGAATACGAAATCCTCTTCACTATTCCTGGCGCAAGGGTCAAGCAAGCAGCCAGCGCTCTTGCGAGAAGATGCGGAACTGCAATCGAGGTGATAGGAGAGGTCATTGAAGATGAGCAATCGGTTTACGTGATTGGCAATCGCAATAGGAAAAGGGCTTTGGTAGAGACAGGCTTCAGACATTTCTAGTCAGCTTTTCATTGAGACCCAAGATCGCCACGAATCCGACTGCAGCGACGACGGCCTCGGGCGTTCTTGGTCAGCCTTTCCTGAAGGCCGAGAACGCACCTCCGCACCCCTTCCGGCCGCCTCTGATGTACGTCTGTACGCCGTTTGACGTTTCATTGTGCCGCTAATGCCACGGACTCTCCTTCAAGCTGCTCGCAACGTCATAGCGTAATCATTTGCAGTATGTTACGTTAAGTTATCACCCGCACTTTCTTGTTGATTTTCCTCGGCCATTGCGGTATAATAAAGACAAAAGTAAGTGTGAGATGGCACTTTAGGGTACGGTCGAAAACCTTCGGAAGTCTCTCTTTCGGAAGTCCCTGAGGTTTAGTACCTCGTTCGCTCCGCTGGGGAGTTGACCTGACCGAAGCTTGTTTTCGACCTTTTTGTTTGTCTTTTTTCGGCATCGAAAGGGCCCTCAGGTGACCGGGAAGAGAGGCGGTGGCAAGAAGGTGGAGGTGTTCAGTTTAATGCGTAAGACAACTTTGCTGGTGGTTGTGGGGATTTTCTTGCTCCTTGGAGAGGTTTTTGCCTACGGTCCACCGCCCTGCTGGGAAACCGTCGTGCCACAGAACGTAGTCGGTTTCGACTTCGAAATAGCCTCTGTAGTCCAGGGACCGGACAAATCGGGCCTGTACACGTATACGTACACGCTCTATCGGCTTGACAATGGGGGAAGTGCCATTTACAGGGAGATTAGCCACCTCTCGTTTTGGTTTCCGTGCGGACCGGCTGCGGAGAGGAGCGTACTGAACGGCAAGTATGGAATAACAGTGACGTACACTGACGCGGGGCGCTGCCCGTTTGTCGAAATGGGTGAGACCGGCGGTATGGCTGAACCCGTCATGGACAAAGCTTGCAGAAAATTCTGGGGTTTCAAGCTCGATCAGTGCGTTGACACCGAGGAAAAGATGTTTCTTTTCCCCAATCTCAACGGCATTTCTTTTCCGTCAGACCCTGATGACCCCTACTGCACGATTACGTTCAAGAGCGCAACCGGACCGGAATGGGGCAAATGGCTTGTGAAGGGTGGCGATGGAAAAAGTGGGCTCTACGACTCAGGTTACCTCAAGGTTCCAACCTGCATTTCCGCGGTTGACAGCGGGAACATGACGTGGGGTGAAATAAAGGTAATGTATCGCTAGCCGCGGGCGAGAGCAAAAACATTGGCTTCCGCGTTCGGTCTTCAAGGTCCCGAGGCTCGTCGGTGCAAACGCGGGAAATCACTCTCCTTCATAAGACACATGTACGCACAGACGGTCCTATTCGTACCTTCCAATCGTTCTTTCCACTCACGGCATTCCCTGTGATCTCCTTACAAGTCCAATCCTTCAAACAATCCGCACCACTCATGCCGCGAATATCAGCTCGGCATTCCCTGTGATCTCCTTACACTTTCAATTCCATTTGACACCTTGACGGTCGCAGATTAGCATCTCGCCGGATGCCCCGTTCAATACCTTTCATAGGAGGGAGACATGGAAGGAGAGCAAAAACTAAGGGCTCTATCTGATGAGTATTTTGACTTCTACGTTGAATCTTACCCCGAAATGGCCACGGTCGTGGGAGTACACACTTTTGATGACAGGTTAACCTGCTACGACAGGGCTTCGCTTGATCACCAAGTGCGCACTCTCCGCGAGTTCAAAAAGCAGGCCGAAGAGCTTTTGTGTGCTGGGAATCTTTCTGTCACGGCTTCCGTAGATGCGAGACTTCTCGCTAGCAGCAGCGAGATGCAGGTGCTCGAGATCGAAAAAATGATGAAACCCTGGCTCGATCCCACTCTCTACATCGAAGTGAGCCTGTATGGCTTGTTTCTGCTGGTTTCCAGAGAAGTCGTACCCATTGAGAAACGTGCACACTCAGTGGCCGGAAGACTGAAAGAGTTTGCTCGTGTCCTGGCTGAAGCCAGGCAGAATCTTGAAAACCCGCCGTCTGTCTTCACTACCACTGCTATCGGTATGCTCAAGGGGGCAGACGCTTTCATAAAGGAGACGATCAGTTACTTGGGCGAACAGGTGCCCCAGGCAAGGAGCGAGCTGGAATCGAGCTCACGAATCTGCATCGGAGCCATGAGAGATTTTGAGACTTACCTGGAAAACGATCTTCTACCCAGGTCGAACGGTGATTTCGCCATAGGACGCGATCTCTTTGAGACCAAGCTCAGGGTTCAGCACATGCTGGATATTGACACGAAAACACTGGAGAAGATGGGCCGTCGGCTCCTGCTGGAAACGAGAGAACAGATAGAAAACCTCAGCAACGAGCTGCATCCGGGGAGAAACTGGAAGGACGTGGTAGAGGCTCTAAAAGAGAACCATCCCGACGCCTCACAGCTCAGAGGCGAATACGAAAAGCACATGAGAAAAGCGAAGGAGTTCGTTCTTTCAAAGAATCTCGTTCCCATTCCTGCCGGCGAAGAACTCAGAGTCATCGATACTCCCTCTTTCGAAAGAGGCACTATCCCTTACGCCGCATACGTACATCCTGGGTCTCTCGACGAAAAGCAGGAAGGTCTCTTCTTTGTCACGCCTGTGGACACAAGCGCCCCGATAGAAGTGCAGCGTGATCAGCTCAGAGGACACAGTTATGCTGCAATGGTGCTTACGGCCCTGCACGAGGGTTATCCAGGTCACCACCTGCAGCTTGTGCATTCTAACCGCGTTCCCGTCAAACTCAGGCACCTGTGCGGGAATACCGTCTTTGCTGAAGGATGGGCACTCTATTGCGAAGAGCTGATGAAGGAAGTCGGTTTCTACGAGAGCAGAGAGATTGAGATTTTCCAGCTCAAGGATATGTTGTGGAGAGCGGCGCGCGTGGTCGTTGACGTAGGGCTGCACACAAGGAGTATGAGCTTCGATGAGGCAGTTGAATTCCTAATCTCAGAGGCCCTGATAGAGAGACCCAATGCCATGGCCGAAATCAGGAGATATACCAACTCACCATCCCAACCCTCCAGCTATGCAATAGGAAAGGCCGAGGTCCTTGCTCTGAGAGAAGAAGAGAGACAAAGGCTTGGCGCTCGCTTCAATCTTGCCAAATTCCACCAGAAACTTCTGAGCTCGGGCACCATTCCATTCAAGCTGGTGAAGGAAGAATTCAGAGCGAAGGATCAGGACTCAGCAGAAAAATGAACCCGCTGCTTATGCGAGGGCAATTCCAGCCTTGGTCTTATCAAGCATTTTTCTCACGAGCAACCTGCTCAACTCACTTCGGAGCGAACCCTTGTCGAGTCGTCTCTTTAGCACACCACGGGAAGCTATGGAGATGGCTCCGGTTTCACCGGAGACTACGATGACAACCGAGTCGGTTTCCTCGCTGAGTCCTATGGCGGCTCTGTGTCTTGTGCCAAGGTCCGCTGGCAGACGGGAGTTCTCGCTCAAGGGCAACAGGCATCCTGCAGCTACTGCCTCGTCGCCTCTTATGATTACGGCTCCGTCGTGCAGCGGAGAGAGAGGCGTGAAGAGAGTGAGAAGAAGCTCTGAAGTAACCTTTGCATTTAGCGGTGTGCCAGTTTCCTCGTAGTTGCGCAGGCCGACGTCTCTTTCTATTGCTATCAAACCGCCCTTTTTCTCCTCTGACATTTCTTCTACGGCCTTCAGAATTTCGCCGAGCACACCGAACTCCTGCACCCTTATGAGGGGACCAAACAGTCTGTTCTGGCCAATGAGAGCCAGCCCCTTTCTCAATTCAGGCTGGAATATTATCACAAATGCGATGACCCATACCGTTTTGAGACTGTTTATGATCCAGTTCAGTGCGTTAAGCTGGAACCACTGAGCTACCAGGGACGCCGCCACGAGCACAACGAGGCCGGCAAACATTTGGGATGCGCGCGTGCCCTTAACAAGCATGAAGAGCTTGTAAAAAAGAAACGCCACTATGGCTATGTCAATGGCATCAAGGTACCAGCGCGGGCTAAAAATCCCCATTGGGTGGTTCTCCCATGAGTTGTGCTTGCATACCAGGCAAGACGCCGAACTCCGCGACCGCAACAGACGAAGCAGGCAAGCGCGGCTGGCTGCTATCCGAGCAAATGCATAGAGCCTTCTGCTGATTTCTACCACATCGCTGTGAGACTTGCATCATTTTTCAGAAGTAGCCCGTTCGGGCTGGGCCTGCTCGCATGGCACGCGTTCGCAAGACAGCCGTTCGGACAAAACCTATTGGAACGGTTCGATATTTCTTCGCTAGCTTTCCGTTCTTGCCACCGCGTCAGCAATAGCGACAGCCTCTCTACCCTCTCTTACATCATGAACTCTCACCATCGAGGCACCGGATAGAACGCTGATGACAATCGCGGCCAGAGTTCCAGCGAGTCTTTGGTCCACGGGGAGATCAAGAATCTGGCCGATGAAGGATTTTCTTGAAGGTCCCACCATAATCGGTCTCAGCGTCGATTTTAGTTGAGAGAGGTTTTTCAGGATGGTTAGATTGTGAACCAGTTTTTTTCCAAATCCGATACCCGGGTCAACCACTATCGACTCAAAGGCGACCCCGCCCGTTCTTGCTCGCTCTATTGCTTTCTTGAGGAAGTCTGTTATCTCTGACATAACGTCATCGTATTCCGGGTTTTCCTGCATTGTGGCGGGCGTGCCTTTCATGTGCATAAGTATGAGACCCGCTCCGTATTTCGATGCCACATCTGCCAGCTCCGGGTCGAATCGGAGTGCGCTAACGTCGTTGATGATGTGCGCACCCGCATCGAGAGCGGCTCTGGCAACCGAGGTTTTGTAAGTGTCAACGGATACTACTACATCAAAGCGTTTCAAGAGCTCTGAGATAACTGGCACCACTCTGGCTATTTCCTCCGATTCGTTGACTGGAGCGGAACGTGGTCTCGTGCTCTCTCCGCCTACGTCTATTACATCAGCGCCCTCTTTGATCATCCTTTCAGCATGTCTCAGGGCCACTTCCGGTTTGAGGAAATTCCCTCCGTCGGAGAAGGAGTCCGGGGTTACGTTCAGTATTCCTGCTACGTGTGTTCTCTTGGAGAAGTCGAATTCCCCGCCGCGGAACCGGAACGTCTTGTCGTTTGCATCAAATTCGTGCATCGCGTTCTCCGCCGCTTCTGGTTCTCGAGCGGACCTTCTTGTTCTGGAGCGGGGCTGGTTGTCTATTTTCTAGGGGACCTTCTTGCTCTGGAGCGGGTCTGCTTGCCTATTTTCGAGCGAAACTGGCCGCTCATTCTCGAGAGAACCTGCTTGCTTGTTCGCGAGCGGGTTTGATCGCTTATCAAGGAGAGAGCCTCAGTTCTTGCTGATTCCTCAAGCATTGCGCCTCTTGCCGCAACAGAGATTGCGCTCGTACCAGATCTGTGTGGGTCATTCATGGCCATACACAGGTGTTCGGCTTCGACAATCACAAGCAGTCCCTTCGGATTGAGGGCCTTCATCAGCGTGTCTGCAATCTCGTTAGCAAGACGCTCTTGTAGCTGGGGTCTCTGTGATAGGACTTCGATCGCCTTGGTAAGACTACTCAGTCCTGTGACGCGGTTCTTGTTTGGCAAGTAGGCGAGATGTATCTTTCCGAAAAAAGGAAGCAGATGGTGCTCGCACATCGAATGGAAGGAGATGTTCTCCACCAGGATCATGCCGTCCTGGTTGTTGACACAATATAGCTTGAGGTTTTTTGCAGGATCCTGGCCGATTCCGCTGAAAATTCTCTGGTAGAGCTGGGCGACGCGGCGAGGAGTTTCCTTGATCCCTTCTCTTTCCGGATCCTCTCCTATCGCCTCCAGCATAGAGCGGACGGCCTTCTCGATCTTGGCTAGCTTAGCCGCTCGTTGCATCCTGGGGTCGCGCACCTCCGTCACCGATCTCAGTCCTTTCAGTTTTGGGGGCTTCCGTCTGATCGATCTTGGGTGTCTCCTGGTGGCTCTCCGCCGGAGCCCACTGATTACGTACCTTACTTACAGGTTCCAGCTTCTCACCCCGGAGCACTCTGTCTATTTCCTCGCTGTCCAGTATCTCTCTTTCCAGAAGCGCGCTGGCAAGGTCGTTCAGTTTCTCCATGTTCTCGATAAGGAGCTTCTTTGCTCTCTCGTGCGCTCCCTCCACGATGGACTTTATTTCTTCGTCTATGGCGACGGCGGTTTTCTCGCTATAGTTTTTCTGCTGAGAAATCTCGCGACCCAAGAAGATAAGCTCCTCTCTCTTTCCGAGAGTTATCGGCCCGAGCCTTTCGCTCATGCCCCACTCGCAAACCATCTTCCGTGCTATCTCGGTCGCGGTGTCTATGTCGTTTGCTGCACCGTTTGTGATTTGATTGAATACGAGTTCCTCCGCGGCCCTTCCACCCATTAGTGTCGTGAGGGTCATAAGAAGGTAATCTCGGGTCCTGGTGTATCTTTCATCAATCGGGAGCAGATGAGTAAGCCCAAGCGCCCTTCCTCTTGGGATGATTGTAACTTTGTGAATCGGATCAGAACCGGGCTGTAACCTGGCTATGAGAGTGTGACCAGCTTCGTGGTACGAAGTGGTGCGCTTCTCTTCGTCGCTTATGATGAGGCTTCTTCTTTCAGTGCCCATCATGACCTTGTCTTTTGCCTCTTCAAAATCCTCCATCAGGACCTTTTTTCTGTTTCTTCTTGCGCCGAGAAGGGCTGCCTCGTTGACAAGATTCGCAAGGTCTGCGCCCGCGAGCCCCGGTGTTGCCCTTGCCAGTACTTTGAGATCGACGTCGTCTGCGAGAGGAATGCCTCTTGTGTGTACGCGAAGGATACCTTCGCGACCGCGCACGTCCGGCCTATCAATGACTATCTGTCTGTCAAAACGGCCCGGTCTTAGAAGGGCCGGATCAAGAACGTCGGGTCTGTTGGTGGCTGCGAGGAGTATTACTCCTTCGTTTGAATCGAAACCGTCCATCTCGACCAGGAGTTGATTGAGAGTCTGCTCTCTTTCGTCATGACCGCCTCCGAGACCGGCACCACGCTGTCTTCCCACCGCGTCTATCTCGTCTATGAATATTATGCATGGTGCATTTCTTTTTCCCTGGTCGAATAGATCTCGAACCCTCGAGGCCCCAACCCCCACAAACATCTCGACGAAGTCAGAGCCACTCATACTGTAAAAAGGCACGTCAGCTTCTCCGGCCACTGCTTTTGCGAGAAGCGTTTTTCCTGTGCCTGGAGGACCAAGAAGAAGTGCGCCCTTTGGGATTCTGCCACCGAGACGCTGAAACTTCTTTGGATCTTTCAGAAACTCTATTATCTCCTCAAGCTCTTGCTTTGCCTCGTCGGCTCCCGCCACATCTCTAAATGTAACCTTGGGTCTGTCCTCGAGAATCACCTTTGCTTTGCTTCTTCCAAACTTGAGAGCCGCGCTTCCTCCTGCCTGCATCTGACGGATAATGAAAAGCCAAAATGCAACTATGAGAACAATAGGAAGCCATGAGATGAGCATTCCAACCCAGTTCATGCCTTCTGGCTGGGACGTGATCTCGGCGCCTGGGCACTTCTTCCATATCTTATCGGGAAGGTCGGCGTCCTCCGTCGGGAGCCATACTTTGAAGTTCTTGAACGTCTGCTTCCTGCCGCGATACTCCGTCACGGCTTGATTTGTGAGCGCTCCCGTCGCTTGCTTCCCGGATAATGTCACAGCCGCAAGGTTACCCGCGTTGACTTCCTTAAAGAATCTCGAATAGGAAATCTCCACCTCCTTGGGTCTCGAAGAGAAGTAGAACTCAAAAAGGAGCACGGTGAGAAGTATCAGCATTATCCAGAATGCCAGTGTTCTGAAGGGTCTAAAGGGCGATAGAGGTATGCCCCTCCGGAGGCGCCCAGCCTTGCCGCGAGGAGAAAGGGGAGGGCCTTGCCTCTCGTTTTTCTTGTCCGGAGACCTGTTGCTCTTTTCCCCGAACTTGTCTCCTCCAAGTCGAGATTTGTCTTCGGGTCGAAGCTTTTCTTCGGGATGTTTCCTGTCGGGTTCTGTCACGGGTAGCTCACCTCAATACTGAGAACCAGTCGCGTATTTCCAGTCACGGGAGCCGCGTTGCTTCTCCTTACTCCGACGAGCCAGAGTATTTGATTTTGGTCGCAGAGGGCAGCCAATCTCTTTCTCCTTGACCTTGGTACCTTCAAGTCCACAAGCAGATCCTGAATCTTCTTGGTTCCGTTCATGCCGAACGGGGCCATTCTATCTCCGTGTTCGAGATTACGCAGGACGAATGGAGGCTCAATCTTCTCAAGATCGAAGAAGACTCTGTCAGGCCCACTCTTCAGAAAATCGTCTTTCCCAGGCTTGCCTTCCCCGAATTCGCCGCTCTGCACATCTCTACACAGAACCTTGCTCTCAACTTTGAGACCTATCTCGGCCAGCAAGACTTCTTGGCCAGGCTCAAGCCGGACAGAGAACAGGGGATTGACAGCACTGTCCGAACGCAACGTTGAAGTGCGTCCGATCCAGAGGCTCTGTCCCTCCAACCATGCACTCATGCCCGATGCTATGTCAACGGAGTCGCCGGATTGCCCCGACGAGACCAAATTGACGAGCGATGCAATGTGTGTAAAGCCAAGGTCTTTCAGGCTTCCGCAGAGTCTACGATACGCCTCTCTAAGGACGTAGCTCTGTACACAGGTATGATAGGACAGGAAGCGGGTGAGTTCAAGTTCAATGTTCTCGTCTGTCTCGCCGCGTAGGCAGCCTTGGTAAGCTTCCGAAGCCACTTTGCTCAGATAGTCTTCTGCTTGTGTGACCAGAGACGCGTGAGAACCTAGCGCCTCAATGATTCGCGGATTGTACTTCTCCCTCAGTATCTCCATCAGCTCGTGGCGGACCCTGTTCCGCACCATGGTCGTATCAACGTTGGACGCATCTTCCCGGTACAGAATTCCCCTTGAAGCGAGAAATTGCTCGATTTCGGCTCGCCTCGTGGCCAGGAAGGGCCTGATGAAGAAGATTCTCTTCGCGGCGGTCCCGCGAGATGGTCCCGTTTGTGCATTTGCAATCAGCTTCACGCCCGTCTCTGCAGCGGGCTTCGCGCCAACTTCTGAGATTGGTTTCATTCCCGAGACGCCAAGAAGTCCTGCTCCCCTGATGAGATGCATGAGGACGGTCTCGGCCTGGTCGTTCATCGTGTGGCCGAGAGCGATCTTGTTATGGTTGCGCGCCCGCGCTTTGTCCTTCAGGAACTCGTATCTCAATTCACGAGCGGCCTCTTCCATTGAGAGCTTGGCACCTCTTGCAAACGAAGGCGCGTCGGTCTTCTCAACGAGACAGGCAATCCCGAGTTCGTCGCAAAGGTTCTGAGCGAAGGCCGTATCCTCGTCCGCTGCCTTACCCCTGATCCCGTGATTTAGATGTGCGGCCTCTACGGTGAAGCCCATGTCTTTCCGCAAGTCAGACAACACATAGAGCAAGGCCACCGAGTCTGCTCCCCCAGAAATCGCCACAAGAACAGACTCTCCCGGGAGAATCAGTCCTTGAGATTCGATAACTTCCTTGACCTTGCTGGCTAACATTGCTGGTGCCTTGCGTAGAGACTTGAACTGGGACGCCTGTCGTTTGCTACCATATTGTCATGCCGGAGACTGCTCGCAAGAGGGAGGTGTGGCGGTGCAGGGATTCGAACCCCGGACACAAGGATTATGATTCCTCTGCTCTGACCAGCTGAGCTACACCGCCAGAGAGTCACACGGAGTTATCTGTTCCTGAAGCTAAACGGGAGCCTACGCTTTGTTGAGCCGCAAATCTTCGCTAGTTATCTAAAAAGGATACTGGAGGGAGCGCCACGCGTCAACTGCAAAGAGCGCCGGCGATACCGGCAAGAGGATCCCTGACACGCACGGTTATGGGTGTCCCATTCTTAGCAAAGTAAAAATGTCCTATTGTGCGGTTGTGAGCGCGGGGTTGACATCATTACCAGTATTGACAGTTTGAGTTGTGTCTGTATATACTGAACCGACCTTCTTGGTGTGTGCGTTTCTCACCGGGGCACAGTTCGTTCGAAAGGAGCTCTATAGTATGAAACTCGTCCGGTTCGTTGCTACTGCGGGCCTTCTGCTCTCTATACTTTGTGGGACGTCCTTTTCTGCCGACGTAACCGGGCGTGCCTTTATGAGTGGTTCCGTTGGAACGATGCTCTTTATATCCGACGACCAAATGAACGGCTCTGCGATCTGGATGAATGGCACGGAGATTCATAGCGGTGTCAAGCCGAGGGTTTACGGAGACCTAAGCTTCGGATACGTATTCAAGCCCTATCTTTCAGCTTCGGTGAGCGCCGGTTACGGCTGGGAGGCCTACGACTTCGATGACATGAGAGTCGCGACTGTCAAGCCGGTGACCGTAGGCGTCGAGTACAGGTACGGGACCCGCAAGTATGTCCCGAGGGCGGGTATTGGCGTTGGCTATTACGTGTGGTCTGTGCTCGATGACAGGAAGGTCATGGAAGACCCGATCACGAAGGAAAAGCGAAGACGTGGCGACACTGGAGGCTACGTCATGGCTGGCGTTGACTACTTTGTAAGACCAAATATCTCTCTTAGTTGGGACGTAGCAGGCCACCACGTATTCGCGAAAGACACAAAAGCCTTCCCATCAGGGTACGCTTACGACAAGGACATACTGGCTATAAAGTTGGGCCTAAAGTACTACTTCGTTTCCAAGTGAGAGGGGTCTCAAGCCCCGATTGATGCTTCTCGCCGGTCTCGTTGACTATCATATACACACCAAACTCTGTGGTCATGCCCGGGGTGAGATCGTAGACTACCTCAGCGAAGCCCGAACCGCGGGTCTTCTTGAAATAGGGTTCGCAGATCATTTTCCGCTTCTAGAACACGACAGGACCGGCCTTACCATGTCCTTGGAGGAGCTCCCCGTCTACTATGGCCAAATATCAAGACTTAGAGAGACTGATTGCGGTGTGCCAGTCAGGGTAGGCATAGAGGTTGATTACATCCCTGGCCAGGAAAAACGTGTAGAAGACATACTCAGTCAGTACGAATTCGATTACGTACTGGGAGCTGTACATCACATCGGAGATTTGGATTTTAGCAGCTCCCGGAATTTTGCCAGAATAAACTCAATGGACTTCGACTCGCTCTACAGGCAGTACTTCACCCTGGTAAGGGAGTGCGTTGGGACTGGCCTGTTCGATATTCTGGCCCATGCCGACCTGATCAAGAAATACGGGCAGACTCCCTCCTTTGACCAGAGGCCCTTTTGGGAGATGGCTGTCGAGGCAACTGCCATAGCGGGGATGTGCATCGAGGTGAACGCTTCAGGCTTAAGGAAGCCCGTTAAGGAGATCTTTCCCTGTGCAGAGTTCCTCAAAATGTGCCAGGAAGCACGGATACCGATAACGCTTGCTTCGGATGCGCACGCCCCATCCGAGGTGGGGAGTGGTGTAGAGCTTGCCTCGAAATTGGCCCTCGAATGTGGGTACACAGAGGCGGTCCGTTTCGCGAATAGAAAGGTCGGACAAAGTATAGAGTTATGCGCATCATAGACTCATATACACATATATGAATATAAGACTATGGCAGGACGCAGGCTCATCCCTGGTGCTCAGTGCGTGTGCACAATTGTATCTCATAAACCTACTCTCAACAAAATCAGCTGGCTAAGAACTGGAACACGGTCAGACACGAGGTTTTTCTGCAAATTCGTTAGGAGGCCGTTGAAATGCAAGACAGATTCGTCGATACAAACGGCATTACCTTCGACGACGTTCTAATCCTACCTGAGCGCTCAGCAGTGATTCCGGCTCAAGTGGATACGAAGACCCGCCTCACGCGAAACATAGAGCTGAACATTCCCCTGGTGAGCGCTGCCATGGACACAGTGACCGAGGCGGCGCTGGCCATAGCAATAGCGAGGGAGGGCGGGCTAGGCTGTATTCACAAGAACGTGGGAATCGGGGAGCAGGCAGCGGAGGTTGACAGGGTGAAGAGAAGCGAAAGCGGGATGATTGCGAATCCGGTCACCCTATCTCCAGAAGCACCTGTCAGGAAGGCCCTTGAGCTGATGGGGAAATTCAAAATCTCAGGTGTGCCTATAACTGAGGGCAAGAAGCTGGTGGGTATCCTTACAAATAGGGATCTCCGCTTTGTCGAAGACGTGAATTCCCCCGTCGAGAAGGTGATGACACGCGAGGGGCTTGTGACTGCGCCCGAGGGGACCACGCTCGAGCAGGCAACAAAGATACTTCACAAGCACAGAATCGAGAAGTTGCCTGTGGTAGACGAGGACTACAACCTTGTTGGGTTGATAACTGTCAAGGACATCATGAAGCGCATAAAATATCCCCAGGCGTGCAAGGACTCAGAAGGAAGGTTGAGGGTCGGAGCCGCAGTGGGTGTTTCAGGAGATCTTGAGGAAAGGGTGCGGGAGCTTGTCAGGGCCGGAGTTGACGTGCTTGTCCTGGACAGCGCGCACGGGCATTCGGAGAATGTTGCCAAGGCCGCCGAGAAAATCAAGAAATTGGCGCCCGGGGTTGACCTTGTGCTGGGCAATGTGGGAAGAGCAGAGGGTGCCGAAGAATTGATATCTGTTGGAGCCGACGCAATCAAGGTCGGCATGGGACCGGGCGCAATTTGTACCACGAGAGTTATTGCCGGGGTCGGTGTGCCACAGATAACCGCCATAATGGACTGTGTGAGTGCGGCTGAAAAGAGAGGTGTGCCAGTTATCGCGGACGGCGGGATAAGACACTCTGGCGACATCGTAAAAGCCATTGCCGCTGGAGCGAGTTCCGTGATGATAGGGAATCTCTTCGCCGGTACAGAAGAGAGTCCCGGCGAAACCATTCTCTATGAGGGCAGGAGCTACAAGCTCTACCGTGGGATGGGAGCCTTGGGTGCGATGAAGAGAGGTAGCGCTGACAGATATTGCCAGGAGCCTGGTATTGAGGAAGCCAAACTGGTTGCCGAGGGAATAGAGGGAAGGGTACCCTACAAAGGTCCCCTTGGTCACACCGTTTACCAGCTTGTCGGAGGCTTGAGAGCGGGGATGGGGTACTGCGGTGCGAGAACGATCGCGGAGCTCAGGACCAAGGCCAAGTTCATCCGTATTAGTCCTGCCGCTCTTCGGGAAAGCCACCCGCACGACATAAACATCACGCGAGAAGCACCCAACTACGGGCTGCGCTAGCTTCGGGGCACGAGCAACGTGTGATGAGAACGTCCATCACTAAGGACCGCGACGATGAAACGACAAAATGGGGTGATGAGACTTGTCATCGCTTATGACAGTGCGATAAGGCGACAATATGGAAGAGCAGTGCGAAGCAGTCAAATTCACTGAGACCCTCAGGGAAATCGCTCTCTCGTCCTACGTAACGCTTTTCGGGACGGCTTCTTTCAGCGGGCGTGAGCAGGAGGCCCCGGGTTCGTTACCTTTTTCGCTGGGCGAACTCCCCTATGCTCTGTCCATAGGCTTCAAGCTCAGCGATGCCGTCATGGATAGCTTAGTGGATAGGCCGACCCGCACCTATCAGTATCACTACCGTCAGGTAAACTTGTTTATTGATCAAACTCTGTTGAAGCTTCTGAGCAAAATACACGAGCTGGGATACAAGGGTTTCCCTGTTCCATCGTCACAGATTGTCAATTGGGAATCGAACACGGGACATCTTGCCCATAAGGTCGTCGCGCGTGAATCAGGTCTTGGGTGGATCGGACGAAACAATCTCCTGGTTTCACCGCTGTACGGTGCCAGGGTGAGATACGGAAGTCTCTTCACAAACATGCCCCTTGAAGCGGCCAAAACGAGCGGACCTCAAGAATGCGGCGATTGTCG
>Ga0315291_10005426_pt1 | contig 16000 bp, 16 predicted proteins | sample YL17G12_20_MG_FD_203070 | JGI IMG/M metagenome (GOLD analysis project Ga0315291, IMG submission 203070) | Sediment microbial communities from Yellowstone Lake, YNP, Wyoming, USA - YL17G12_20 | ecosystem: Environmental > Aquatic > Freshwater > Lake > Sediment | place: USA: Wyoming | collected...
ATGCTTCGACAAGCTCAGCACGAACGGAATATCAATAGGTTATCCCGCGCTTCGCGGGATTCACCCTGAGCCGTGAGCCTGTCGAACGGTCGAAGGGTGATGCTGACTTTTTACGAGACCATCAATAATTGAAAAGATATATTCTTATGAAAATCTCCACCAACCCCTCTTGCCTGCCTGATCGGCAGGAAAAAGACAGCCAAGGGGGGATTTCCTCCCTTTTGCAAAGGGAGGGAAGGAGGGATTTAGTCTTCAATGTCTAAACAATTAAGGACTGATTAGTAATTGCCAAAGGTTTGATGAATCTGAGCACCGAATTTAATGCAACAACAGGGTTGATATGAAAGTGATGGTTTTGGGAGGGACAGGGTTTATTGGATGCCATCTGGTTGAAAGGCTTGCGAATAATGGTTTTGACGTCGTTATCCCCGTCAGAAAGGAGAGTAAGAGGGAAAGTTCGCCTACCGGTTCCGTGCAAGTGGTGGAGGCCGATTTACTTAGGCCAGGAAGTTTAGACGGACTGATGGAGGGTGTCGATGCAGTCTTCCACCTTGCCGCTATTAGGGGTAGCGGTTGGTCCCTTAGCGACGAGGAGGTTTGCAGGGTAAACGTTGGAATAACCAAAAATTTGATGGAGGCCGCTGTATCTCAAGCCGTCAAACATTGCGTTTACGTGAGCTCTGTAAGCGTATATGGACACCCCAGCAATGTTCTCGTTGGAGAAGAGTACCCCTGTTCCCCTGTCACCCGTTACGGAAAGACAAAATATGAAGCCGAGAAGGTTGTCGAGGAGTTCCATAAAAGGGATAAAGTTTTATCGACCATCATACGTCCGGTCATTACCTATGGGCCAGGAGATACTTGGGGAATGGTTGCTAAGTTAATCTCTCTGATCAATTTAAATAGATACCTGACAATTGGAAATGGTGAGAACAGGGTTCATCTCATATATATCAACGATCTGATCGATGGACTGATGCTCGTCCTGAATAATCCTGCTGTAAGGGGTAGGACTTATATTCTTGCAGGAGAAGAACCGATCACCATCAACAGACTGGTAGGGATTATCTCAGTCGCATTAGGTACGAGGGTGATCAACCTACACATACCCACTTGGTTTGCTAAACTTACGGCTCAATCAATGGAATTATTATACAGGCTTCTTGCTATTAATAAAGAGCCGTTGGTGACCCTCGATAAGATTGATATCATGTGTCGTGATAGAGCCTTTGATTTCAAAAGAGCAAAGGAGGACCTCCGGTTTGCGCCAAAAGTTGGCTATGAGGAGGGGATTAAGAGGACGGTGGCTTGGCTGAAAGCCGCTGAGTTAATTTAGCCCTGTATGGTGGCCGAGGGGGTGGAATCAAATGAAATCCATGATCATTATTCCGACGTTTAATGAGAAAGACAATATTGAGAAGCTGGTTAACGCTATTTTCTCTCTTGAAGACGAGTTCTATATCACGATCGTCGATGACAACTCCCCTGATGGCACGGGCGAGATTGCAGACCGGCTTGCCGCAGAGAATGACCGAGTCCACGTAATCCATCGCCCATCAAAGATGGGTTTAGGAACCGCTTACATTGAAGGATTTCGCTATGCATTGAGCAAGGGGATGGACTATATATTTGAGATGGATGCGGACTTCTCCCACCACCCCAAATATCTACGCGATATGCTGGAAGCGATTAAAGACGCAGATCTCGTGATTGGGAGCCGCTATTATAAAGGTGTCAGGGTAGATGGTTGGCGCTTTAGAAGATTGCTAATTAGCAAGTTTTCCAATATGTATGCCTCTTATGTGGTCATTATCCCAGTATGGGATTTTACCAGCGGTTTCCAGTGCTTCCGTCGAAAAGTCTTAGAAACCATTGATTTGGACAAGATTCGCTCCGATGGGTACTCATTTCAAATTGAGACCAAAACCTACACCTACCGAAAGGGATTCAGGATAAAGGAAGTACCCATCATTTTCTGCGAGAGAGGGTCAGGTGCTTCCAAATTTTCCAGGGCCATTGCATGGGAGGCCTTCTGGACGGTCATCAGGCTTCGTTCGCCGATACTGGAAATCATCAAACATCTTAAATTTCTTTTTAAAGACTATAGTGAGTTCGTAGATGATAGCCAAAAGAGTTCTTAGGGTACTAATCGGTCAATGATGGAAGAAGAAATCTGAGACCTTGACAGGTCGACTAATACAAACGCATTAAATAATATGACATCACCCCCTCCCCTGCCTACCGGCAGGCAGGCTAACCCTCCCCCCTTGAGGGGGAGGGGTGGGTGGGGGGTAAAATGATTTATCTCGTTTGTATCAGTTGAATTGTCCATTGGATCAGGAAATATAAGCCTATGCGGTACAATGAAAGAATAAGCAAATTCCTCATCGCTGGAGTGAGTGCTGCGATTGTAAACTTCTTATTGATAAGTTTCTTCATAGAAATAGTTGGATTTAAGAGCTTCTTTTTAAAAAACCTTGCTAATATTTTAGCGATTGAGATGAGCGCCGTTTATAATTTTTCGATAAGTAGAATCTGGACTTGGAAAGATGCACCCAGAAAACAGGGCAAAAGCCTTGTCACCCAGTTTATATCTTTCAATCTGGCACTTTTAGCAGGGATAGTTATTCGGGTTATTTCCTTTGCAGTTTTTGAAAAATGGGGAATCTTCTATCTCTTAAATGTGGCAATTGGTATAGGGATGGCTGCTGGCATAGATTTTATACTTTATGACAAACTGGTGTTTAGAAGAACTCCCATCTGCGAATATCCTGGCGAGGTAGCTCCAAAGCGGGATTCGTTAATCGCGAGTGCCAATGACGGCGGAGAAACCTTCGATCGCCGTTCTTCTGGCATGTAAGTAAATCACAGGGGAGCTGCGCGAGGCGATGGCGGGGTTGCGCGAGCTGCAGCCGAATATCTCCGAGAAATATAGGGAGCTAGGGACATCGGCCGCTCATGGCGATAAGCACCTTTTTGCGGAGAAGATGCGGCGGGATAGTGGGCGTTTTCTACCGGCGCCTACGGTGGCAGGAGATATGAGGGTTATCATGTTTTGCTTCCTCCGGTCAGCATGCTGCGGGGCAAGAGTCCAAAATTACTTCCCACATGTGTGAAAAAGTTTTTCCACCTAATCTTATTGTTCTCGACATGAAATATTTCATTTAGAAAACAATCTAAATCACTCTTTCAAGAAGGAACCTTTCGGGAGAATATATTTAATTTTAATCCTCAAACCCCGTTTCCAATTCTGCTTGACAGACTATTTCCGAATTTGTGGACTCTAGCCAAAGCTGAGATTTGGATTGAAGATCAAATTAATCCGACATAAGAATCTATCCATTGTTAGGTTTGCACTAAATGATTAAGGAAAGAACAGATGAAAAAGGGAGTGCTGTGAATGAAATTACGATATGCTATATTGGGGGTTGTTCTTGCTATCAACCTCGCTCCCTTTGGCTATGATGAAGTGTGGGGGGCGGAGTGGATGTTTGTTAACACGACCAAAGATGGTGGTCAAATTTATCTGGACATAGAAAACATAAACAAACCTTCTACAAATATTATTAGATATTGGTTAAAATGGATTAAGAAGGAGGGAGACTATTCAGTCTTTTTGTCTGAAATGGATTGTGTAGAAGAAGAATATCGCATGCTTCAGAGAACTGATTATTCGAAAGAGGGCAAGGTCGTCTCGAAGGATACGGAACCATCAGAATGGGTTTCTGTTAATTCCCATTCAATCATAAATGTTTTCCGTAAAATACTGTGTAAATAGTTTTTAATAAATGGGTGAAACAAATTAGCGCCTTTAGGCCAAGACGTTAATGGAAAGAATGGTCTGCGTGAAATTGTTATCAATTAAGTTGGCGATTACTCTTGCAATTATTGGGTTTGGTATCATTGCCCATGCAGAAGATGATTATTTAAAGGCAGAAAGGCTTTGTTATGAAATAGAGAGAAACATCAATGCTCAGGTGGATTTTACTACGACAAAGTGTCTTCTTGGTCCAGGCTTGCAAAAAGGGTCTATAAGTTTCATTCTGATTTCAAAAGAACCTATCCTTTCATTAAGAAAATCAAAGAAGACAAGGCAGTATTGGCTAATAGCCGTGGTTAGGGCAGTGGGAATGGCCATGTGGGATAATCCAAAAATTAAAATGGGTGATGTTTATGTCACAGATACAAATTTAATGGAGAAACATAAAGCCTTGTGTTTCTCAGGAGAACTAGTTAAAGTTCTTCAGCGTAAAGCGTTTAATGGTGAAATCAATCTAGATCAACTTTATCTCGAACTAAGAAAGGCAACAAAGTGGGTAGATATTTCCTCTTAAAAATGAGGAAGGACAGCGAATGTGAGTAACCCGTCAAGATCAGAATGGGGTAGGTACAAAGGGCATTTAAAAAAAATACTCCATCCATTCTTGTGGGCTCTTATAAACTTTGACCTTTAGCACTCCCCCAGGGGGTGGAGGTTAAAATCGTTCCCGATAAGGCTGGATTTACCATACCTGCCCTTGGATATGTAATCAATAAAGTTCTTTTATCTTTTTCCCAGTAATTGTTTAAACCTTTTTAAGGAAATTTTGATATTCCTTTTCAGACAACCCCTCACTTTGCAAAACTGACAATAGATTCTTACCGCTTCTAAGTGTTTCACTTATCTTAGTTTCTATAATGGAAGCCCTTTTTCTATCTGCATAATCAATTATATCTTTTAATTTAATGTTGCTTAAATCTTCTTTGCCTCTGAAAGGCGACTCTGCCTCACTTGGCTCAGGGGTTTGCCAAAAACGTTGGCTTTTACTTATCATTAAATTTGTGTCTTCTGACAATATTTCATTTCTATTATTATTTATTGCTAACCTCATAGCCCCTCTTAAAATGCCCTCCATTTCTCGGTAATTGCCTGGGTACTGATAATTTAGCAAAATATCGGAAGCATCTTTGTCTACAATTATGAAGCTGTCTGCCCTCATTTCCCTTAAGACTCTTTTCAAAGAACTTCTTAGGAGTTCTATAGGCAATATTTTTAACTCGAATTTAGGTAAGCCACTGGTTTTACCAGTGCGACTTGAAAAGGTTTGACCGTTGAGCATAACATCCTCCCGTGGCTTGATGAGAAAAGCAAACGGCACAGGAGGATGTTATGGAAGAAAGTTTTCAGGGTTATCGAAGCTTATCTCATTCGAAATGGGATTGCAAATACCATGTGGTGTTTATCCCAAAGAAGAGACGAAAAGCCCTATTCGGGCAGGCACGACGCCACCTAGGTGAAATATTTCATGCCTTGGCTCGGCAGAAAGAGTGCCAAATTCTGGAGGGTCATCTGATGCCTGATCATGTTCATGTGTGTATTGCGATTCCCCCAAAGTATGCGGTTGCTTCTGTGAACGGTTTTTTGAAAGGGAAGAGTGCGATTGCGATCGCAAGGCAGCTATGCGGCAAGCAGCGGAATTTCACCGGGGAACATCTTTGGGCTCGGGGATATGCGGTATCGACTGTTGGGTTTGAATTAGAGCAAGTTCACCAATACATCCGCGATCAAGAGGAAGCGGATGGAACGGGGGAACAGTTTTAAACTTGGTAACTGAGGCGCGCTTTAGCGCGACGTTTAGCTAATGGGTCGACTGCCTTTGAGGCAGCCCCGCTCATCAAGCCACCCGCTTTGCGGGGGGTGTCTGACTTTTTGGCTTATAAAATCTTTATTGATAGAAAATCTGAAATGACCTATCACTAAATTTCCCCCCTCTAACAGAAAAAGCAGATGACCCTATAAAATAATACCACCGGCAACAGGCCTGCCCTTCTTTTCTAAAACAAATCTTCCCATTTCAGGGATATCGGTGAAAGGATCGACGACAATCCGGGTATCCAGGCTCATCAAGATATCCGCCACCTCCGCCCCGGATATGGATGAGACATTTTCTTCAATCAATTCCATCGAGGCAGGATCGAATTTTTTATATATCTTGTCAATTCGGCAGGGGACTTCTTGAGTCACACATCTGAAAAGGAGGGGCTCCCCGACTGGACAGACGTTATGATCTATCCAAAAAATGTTGGCTCTGATTTTATCGGATATGATGGAAGATAAGTCACCTGCTAAGATCTGACCTCTTCCCACTCGATGCCTTCCTTTAAGACAGACTCCCACCGATTCCTCATAATTTGCAGAGGTCACCTCCTTCTCTAAAAATTTTTCAATACTCTTTACCTCAACCTTCTTCTTCTCGGGTAAGAGAAATAGGCTCTCCCCCTTTGTGAGATGGCCTGATTCGATTCGTCCCACTATAATCTTTTTCCCATCCATCGTATAACGGTCCTGGATAGGAAAACGTAATGGTTTTTCCTCTACTTTTAATTCGAGAAAGGTATCTAAAGCCTGTAAGACGGTCGGGCCATTAAACCAAGATATTTTTGCTGAGGGCTTGGCTACGTTATCTCCGTGAATGGCTGAGATGGGTAAGATAAAAGTTGGATGGACATTCAATTTATTTAAATAATCGGTGATCTCAGCCTTCAATTTTAAGAATTTATTTTGAGAATAATTGACCAGGTCTATTTTATTTAACAAGACGCATACCTGCTTTAGACCCAGCATGCCTAATATATAAGCATGCCGTTTGGTTTGGTCTCGAATCCCTTCATAGGAATCAATAATCAATAAAGCAGCCTCTGCTTGGCTGGAGCCTGTGATCATATTTTTTAAGAATTCTTTATGTCCGGGTGCATCGATAATAATGTATCTTCTTTTTGGAGTTTTAAAGAATGTTTGAGTCGTATCAATGGTGATTCCTCTTGATCTCTCCTCCTCAAGGCAGTCCATGACAAAAGCAAATTCTACTATTTTGCCAAGCATTTCAGAACTTCTCTGAATCTCAGAATATTTATCCGCTGGTAGACAACCCGTATCATAAAGGAGTCTGCCGATAAGGGTACTCTTCCCGTGATCCACATGCCCCACAATCACAATGGGAAGAGCTCTTTCTTCTTGATCCATATGATTTTTCCTCCTTTACATGTATCCTAAGGCCCTCAATTTCTGCATCGTATAGGTATTCTCTTTATCTTGGGCTCGACCAGACCTTTCAGAGGTTTTGGAAACTCTAATTTCTTCAACGATATCATCAATGGTTTGAGCGTTTGAATCAATAGGAGAGCAACAGGTGACACACCCAATGCTTCGAAACCTTTTCCCATTTTTACTAAAATAGAGGGGGACGATGGGGAGCCCCTCTCGTTTGATGTAGCTCCAGATGTCGAATTCTGTAAAATGAAGAAGGGGATGAATTCTAAAATGTTCCTCCTCCTCAACGGTAGATTGGTATTGATCCCATAATTCAGCAGGCTGATTTTCATAATCCCATTTAAACTGGGAATCCCTTGGGGAAAAATATCTTTCTTTTGCCCTGATCCCATGTTCATCCCTCCGGATACCTAACAGGATGGCGTTCAGATTGTACTTTTTAATGACCATTTTCAAAGCATTGGTTTTTAATTCGTTACAACAATCTAACTTACTTCCCTGACCTGGGCCCATTCCTTCCTTCAGCTTTTCTTCATTTCTCCCGATCAATAAATTGAGATTCCACTCTTTTGCCCTTGCATCTCTAAATTGATACATCTCTGGAAATTTGTAACTGGTATCGATATGGATGATCGGAAAGGGGATATGACCAAAGAATGCCTTCTTGCAGAGCCAGAGCAAGGTCGTGGAGTCCTTACCAACAGACCACAGCATGGCAATATTTTTAAATTGATAATACGCCTCTCGGATGATATAGATGCTCTTATTTTCTAATCTTGTCAGGTGATCCATCAATGACCTCCTTCTGGGTAAAGTATTCCATGATGTGATCCGGCATTTTTTCGATTGCCGGTTTTGTAAGAACGCTAATCTGTTCCGGAAGAATGCAAAAAGCATCGTGCCATGTATGCATTCCTGTAAATAGGGTTTGGCCAAAAATTTCCTTTTTTTCCAAACTCCCCTTTAAATCATATCCATCTTTAGGCAGACAGACCAAATCTGGAGCCCGATGAAGATGGGGGCCCTGGTAGATCTCCTCTTTTGAGTAGATTTTATCAATCACATTCTCCCCATTCTCTCCTTTGAGGGATCCCAGGGCATCCCTAACTTCTATCAATAAGGCAACCCTTTCTTCTTTTCTCACTTTTCCCCTTGGATAAGAATCTTTGTCATGAATATAAATACGGCAAGGGTCCAGATTAAATACTTTAGTTTGATGATCAATCCTTTCATATAAATCGCCTACGTTCTTCAATACCAAGAAACCCTGCTTCTCTAAGAATTTATTGATATAGACCTCCTTTTTGATCGAGGCAAATCCATGGTCAGAAAGGATCATGAAAAACCCTTTCCCCCGATATTTTTCAAGAAACCCATCATATAAGACCTTTATAAATTTATCCACTTCAGAGTAGAACTGAAAGAAGTGCTTGTAAAAAGGATGGGATGGATCCTGTGAGGCATCAAAGAAGAAATGATGCAGCCGATCTGTCTCAGTAATACAGGCGAAGAAAAGATCCCATGGCTCATTCTTAAAAAAGTGAGATATCGCTTTTTTCCGGATCTCAAAACAATCGAATAGGCTTTTCATAAAAGCCAACTTATCTTCTTTGGCCTTTTCAGCTTCCACGTCGATGAGGTAATTCATTGAGTGAAGATAAGTATAAGCGGATTCAGGGTAGGTGGCTTTCTTCAGGTCAATTGCCACAAAACCGGAAGCCAGTATCCCATTTATCGGGTATGCTGGATACGTATGTGGCACATTTAAAATAATCGATCGGTAGGGGCGGCCTATTTTTTTTAGATATTTCTGGTATAGGGTAGAAGTCTTTTTACTCGTTTTGCCTAAAATTTCCCAAAAGGCGGGTGCCTTGATGTTTCTTGAATTTGGGAAATATAAGGAATAACTATCAGGCTGTAAATCTGTAAATCCATAGATTCCGTGTTCTCCGGGGTTTACTCCGGTAGTAAAAGAGGTCCAAGAGACCGAGGATACATCTGGGATGGATGCATTCATCTGATAAAGCCCGAACCCTTGACCTAAAATCTGTTTTAGGTTTGGCATGGCATCGTTTTTTAAGTAGGTGTTCAGCAAGGAGTAGGGAACCCCGTCAATGCCAATGACCAAAGCCTTTTTCATTTTTTTTGAGAATGAATTCATTTTAAAATTCCTTCTGAGTCAAGCCATGTGCAGAATTGTTTTAGCCAATTTCCCGAGGATCGACTCTCTCCAATTTAACTGATCTCGCCAGAAATGTAAGCACAGGTTCTTTCGTCACGGGGGGAATTGAAAAACTGTTTAGCAGGCCCATGTTCTACCAACTCCCCCAGGTACAGGAAGATCACATAATCGGCAATGCGTCGTGCCTGACGAAGAATATGTGTGACAACCACAATCGTGTAATGATTTTTCAGAATCTTAAACTGTTTTTCAATAAGCTGCGCTGAGATAGGGTCAAGTGCTGAAGTCGGTTCGTCAGCAAGGATGACCTCGGGTTCGACCGCCAGTGCCCGGGCCAGTGCTAACCTCTGTTGTTGACCGATGGAGAGCTGTGTCGCTGGGTCATGCAGCCTCTCTTGAACTTCATCCCAGAGGCCCGCGAGGCGAAGGTAGTATTCGACCAAATAATCCATCTCAGAGTTTTTCCTGAATCTTGTTCCTTTCTGTCTACCGTTAGGGCACAACGAATCGATGGGAATATGTTTTTCCAATTCCCGGATCTGGTCAAGAAGTTCCTTTCTGTTCATTCTGTGAATTCTTGGTCCGAAAGTGATATTATCATGGATAGACATGGGAAGAGGGTAGGGCTTCTGAGAAAGAAATCCCATCTTCTTCCTCAGGGCAAGAAGGTCAGCTTTTGGGTCATAAATATTAACACCATCAATTCGAACTTCTCCTTCGACCCTGATTTCTTCGTATAGGTCAACCAGACGATTTAGGGTTTTAAGAAGGGTTGTCTTTCCACAGCCAGATGGTCCGATGATGGCAGTAATCTGTCCGTCAGGGATATCCACGGTGATGTCCTGGAGCACTTGATGATTTCCGTAAGCGATCGTTAGGTTCGATAAGCTGATATGCGGCATTTGAGTCACCTACTTTACAATATGTCTTGAGCATCGACGGCTCAATAGTCTGGAACCAAGGCTGATCAGGAGAACGATGACCAGCAAGATGAGGGCTGAGGCATAAGCCCGATTCTGAACCTCAGGGATTGGCGTTGCCACCTGGAAGAAAACAGCGAGGGGAAGAGAGGCGACCGGGTCAAAGAGAGATCGGGGGATGTAATCGGTGTAACCCGCAGTGAATAGGATGGACGCTGCATCTCCGATCCCACGGCCGAAGGCGAGGAGAATCCCCGTCACGATTCCGGGCAGCGCTTGTCTCAGGACCACCTTGATCGTTGTTTCGATTCTTGTTGTCCCCAAGGCGTAGGAGATTTCCTTCAGCTCAGGAGGAGTCATCCTGATGACTTCTTCGATTGATCTTGTCATGATAGGCAGCATGAGGAGAGCAAGGGTGATAATTCCACCCAGCAAGGACGCCCGCAATCCAAGGTAGACCATGATGATAAAACCAAAGGCTCCATAAACAATAGAGGGTGTACCCCAGAGGATGTCAAGGGAAAGCCTGGTAACGTGAGCGAGGCGGCGGCCTAAATACTCTTTTTGTAGGGCAAAGGCGATTGGGAGACCTAAAAGAGACGATAGCAATGAGGCGCCGAACGCAAGATAAAGAGAACCGACAATGGCATTTGCAATGCCGCCACCTTTCCCGAGGTAATAGCCTCCTTCTGGTGTTTGAATGAGCATTGATAGGTTGAGAGATGAAGCTCCTCGCACCACGATCACGATGATGATCCCGGCGAGGACAGAGAGAACCAATGTAATGGAGGCAATCATGAGAACCTTGAATACGGATTCTTCTAACTTTCTTGGTTTCACCGATAATTACCTCTTCTCAATCCGCATGAGAGTCAGATGCGCTGTGATATTAAAGACACCCACTACAATCAGCAATATGAGGGCTGAAAGCAGTAGTGCAGAATTGTAAAGGGGTATAGACATCATCTCACCATAATTGTTAGCCAACAGAGCTGGGAGAGGGTAGGCTGGATCAAAGATCGATGATGGAACCTTGGGGACATTTCCAACAATCATCAGAACAGCGATGGTTTCCCCAAAAGCACGTGCGAACCCGAGAACGATCGCAGAGAAGATCCCATGAAGGGCACTCCTTAGGACAACATGTTTGATGGCTTCCCATTTTGTTGTTCCCAAAGCCAGAGCTGTCTCCCTTGCTTGGACGGGTACGGTGCGGAGCACTTCCATCGAGACCGAAATAATAATGGGAGAGACCATGATGGCGAGGATTATTCCTCCGGCAAGAAGACTATAACCGGTGGTTGGAGTGTCCAGCGCCTTTCCGAGGGTACGTACAAAAGGCACTACCACGATCACACCCCAGAGTCCATAAATGACGGATGGAATGGCAGCCATGATATCGATGACCACTCGCGCCAGCTCTCTGAAACGGCGATGAGCATATTCAGATAGGTAGATAGCACTTAAAAGGCAGATGGGGACGGCCAGGATCATTGCGATACCGGTGACTTCCAGTGTTCCAATAATAAATGGGTAAAACCCATATTCCCCTTTCAAAGGGTGCCAGGATGAAGACAGAAGCAGATGGAGGATCGATTTGTTGGCGAGAATGGGCATGGACTTAATGAATAAACCCAGGACGATTAGAATGACAATCGAGTTTGCGAACGCCACTGCTAAGAGCATCGATTTGCCAGCGATCCTATCCTTTAACCGTCTCCAATGCATTTACTTAGCTCTCTTCTATCACTTGTTCGTCTTTGTAACAGGACGACTTCCAATCCCGTCAATTTAGTGGTTAAGCTTTTTAAGGGCCAAATTCACCTGAGTTTTTGTTAAGCAAATATACCCGTTTTCCTCGACATATTTCTGACCTTCCGAAAGAATCCAGCGGATGAATTCCCTGGTAAGCCCCTTGAAACTACCCTTCGTCAGAAGATAGAGCTCTCTTGCCGGAGGGGATGGATAGATTCTTGAAGCAATGGCTTGAATGGCTTTGTTTTTGGTCCTTAAATCTTCTTCCGGATCGATCTTTCCGTTTTCATTCAGATCGATGGGGAAAATCCGAAGGCCTTTTGGTGGAAGGCCAGTCTTAAAATCATAGGCATAGTTGAGATTATTGTACCCGATGCCAAGAGGGTCTTTTCTTACAGCCTCGGCAAGTCCGGGATCGCCGTAGACGCCAATACCTTGAAGGTCTTCCTGTTTTTTCTCTCCCAGGTATTGAGCCCATGTCTCAGCAGCGCCGCAGGAGTCCGATCTCGTATAAACATAAACTTTATATTTAGAATCGATTCCAACAATCTCCCCCCATGTCAGATCCCTGGCCTTTATCCAGAGATCAATGAAGATTTGTTTTTTTACCCCTTTTTCCGACAAACCTTTCCGAAATACCGGGTTTTCATCATTCATCATTGGAAATACCGCATCCTTCACCACAGGAACAAAGAAAGCCCCCTGTCTAACTTCTTCTGGCGTGATCTCTCTAGATACCATACCAACATTTACAAGACCTGCAAGGGCATCGACAATCCCCTTGCCGGCCCCTCCGGCAGAGATGTCAACTTTCACTTTAGGATAAACTCTTTTGAATTCCTCACCCCATTTCACCATCATCGGGTATAGTGCCCAGGCACCCGAAACTCTGATTGTACCCTGAAGCACACTGGTTTCCTGAGAGGACCCTGGCCTATTTTTCTTTTCCCTTTCCTGGCCCCAAGCGGTAGCCGTAATCATGAGAAGAAGAACCAATCCAAAGGCTATACTGATAAGTCTGATTTTGGTCCTCATCTTTTTAATTTCTTCACTAAATAAGATTTGAAAAACATAGTCTGGTAAAAGAGTCATTATAAATATCCAAGAGATCTTAATCTATTTTTAACAATCTCAATCTCTTTTTTTGAGAGGGAGGGTTCTGTCTTAACAGATCTGGAGGAGAGGAGGTCCCGTAATACATAAACGATAAATTCAGTGACAGAATTAAATCCACTTTCCTCAATAATCTTACCGAGGTTTTCATACAGGGGCCTTGGAATTTTAATGGTTACTTTATCTTTTCCTGTTTTCATTTAACACTCCAATAACACTCTTATCGGAGTGTACACAATAAAAAAGTATTTGTCAAGTATTTTTTTATTCTGTTTATTTATTCTGCTGATTTTTAGCAAAGAGTGGACAAGACAGGATAAATTTTAGTTATCACTTTTGAGATGTTGGTATAGAGGATTTAAATTTTAAATTAACTTAGAGAGGGAAAACTTTTTCATATTTTAAGGAAGTATTTCGGGATTTTTGGGAAAATTGTTTCCACTTTTGGCTTTCATTAAAATAATAAGGATTTGACAAACACTTTGAATTATCATGTATTTACAGGATTTAACCACACTTGGCACCAATTATGCCTCATTTTATCTTTTTGGTTGATCCTCTAGGGGGGACTCCAGATATGGTAGCCTATGAATTCTACTGGTGTGATGAAAGAGAGAAAGAGCATTTAATTGGGATACTCCCAGAAAGAAGGAAGAAACCAGAAAGAATAACAAAGGAGTCCATCCTGAATTGGGGATGGAAGGTTATTGGCGATAATTCAGATGTTAAAGATATTTATTTCGTTAAGGTAGAATTTTGATGACTAAAGAGTAAATTTATGTCTAATTGTCATAAATGATGACAGGGTCAGAAATGGCTCTGTCTTTTTGTTCATAACACGCCGTAACATTCCCTTTAGTAATTTGATATTTTCTTTAACATGAAATTCATTGTCGTATTTGAATAAAAAAAGAGGAGGTAGCCAAAGACTACCTCCTCTTTTTTTGCAATCCTAAATTCCTAATTTTTCTTAAACCGTCTCCTCAAGAATCCGGCAGCCCCAAGAAGGCCCGATCCCAAAAGAAGAAGGGTAGAGGGCTCAGGAACAGGCTGGCCGCTGCCCGGAAGGGTTATTTCTCCACCGTCATAGTAGATGGTTATCGGGTTTGAGCCAGTATTGACTATATTGCCTGTATTACCCACTATTTCGTCCACATATAATTTGCTTCCGGCACTGCCGCTTATGTTGAGTATCGCACCATTTAATAAGCTTAGCATATCCCATTTGTTTGCTTGGTCTAAACTGGATAGCTGGAAGATTTGTGGGCCGGAACCTGAGAAGATCAGGTCAGCGTTTTCTGTATCCCATGCAGGGTTTTGGGTATTGTTTAAGAAGTTGCCGCTGATATTAAACACATCCCCAGGGCCACCTGTCAGATAGCCTGTCGGTCCGATGATGAGGTTCGCAAAGTAGTTGGTGGATGGATCACTATTGTAAACCCCGTATTCATAATACGTTCCCTCAAATGTTACGGTTGAGTTAGTGACCTTTACTGTCCCATAATTTGTAACATCTCGAGTAAATTTGGCCTGTGTATTGGCGATTTCTAACATTGCCGCAGCCGCATTATTGGTAAAGGTGCCGTTTACTACCCGTTCACCAGTTCCTTCCAATTTAAAATTTGCGTTGTTTGTGATATTGGCATTGAGATTTCCGCCAGAGTAATTGAATTTGTCGTTGTTGATAATGTTAGCTGCTGTGAGCGTTCCGCCACTCTGGTTGAAGGTTCCTGTACCCCCCTGACCGACTACTATAGCACCGCCTACGGTTAGGATTGAAGATGCACCGCTCAGGTTGTATGTTCCGGTTCCATAGTAAGTGCCTGCGGGGTAACCAGGCGGGTCAGTGAATTGACCACCGAGGATCAGATTGTTGGTGATCGCATGCGTCCCGGCCGTTTGGTTGAAGGTGCCAGTTCCAGCGTACCCAACGACTGTGTTAGTCTTCACAGTCAGGTTAGCTGGTCCGTTAGCCTCGCTCAGGTTGTAGGTTCCACTGCTGCCGGGATATTTACCAATGTACAACGTACCACCGACTTCATGCGTCCCGCCGCTCTGATTGAAGGTACCTGTGCCGAACACACCAACTTGACTGTTTATGTTGGAGCCGACGCCCGTTCCCACTCTCAGTGTTCCGTTCTGGAGGTCGTATGTTCCGGTTCCAGAGGTATCATAACCGACGTTCAAATTATTGGCAACGGTATTCGTACCACCGGTTTGGGTGAATGTACCCTTACCTGTAAAACCTACATTCTCAAAATTCGCATTCAGAGTACTACCGGCGTTAAGCTCGTAAGTGCCTTCGCCATCAGAATTCCCACCAAGGACCATACGGTTAACCGTATGGCTCCCACCCGTCTGTGTGAATGTGCCGATTCCAGAGCCACCAATCGTCTCATTATTCGCCACCGTCAATACGCTGCTGCTTCCGCTTAAACTGTATTCGCCCTCACTGCCTGTATTGACACCAAGAATAAGGTCACTGGTGGTGTTGGTGCCACCGGTTTGAGCGAACGTTCCTACACCATTAATTCCTACATGGACCCAGCCACTCGATACATAACCATCATTCAGGGTATAGCTGCTGCCGGGAGTTGGAGTATCGCCACCTACAACAAGACCTAGTGTAACTTTTACACTGCCACCGTTCTGTGTGAATGTTCCTACCCCGACAATGCCCACATTCAGGTTTCGGTCAGTTGAGAGAGTGCCGGCAGGTCCCATGGTATACGTCCCCGTGCTTCCAGCAGCCTGTGCGATGTTAAGGTCACCGCTAATAAGTTTTCCATCACTATCAAAAGTTCCTATTACTTTGTGCGATCCCCCAGTCTGGTTGAAGATACCTGTGCCCGCCTGACCCACTATCGTAAAGTTTGTATTAAGCGTTGAAGTTGCTGGATCCCCGCTAAGGTTGTAAATGCCTGTGGTTCCCGGGTTTAACGCGAGGATAAGGTCGCCAGTAACATGTGTGCCCCCAACCTGAGTGAAGGTGCCAGTACC
>Ga0315291_10005428_pt1 | contig 15995 bp, 12 predicted proteins | sample YL17G12_20_MG_FD_203070 | JGI IMG/M metagenome (GOLD analysis project Ga0315291, IMG submission 203070) | Sediment microbial communities from Yellowstone Lake, YNP, Wyoming, USA - YL17G12_20 | ecosystem: Environmental > Aquatic > Freshwater > Lake > Sediment | place: USA: Wyoming | collected...
CTTTTTTGCTGGTTCACTGCGGCGCAACTCCTCTGGCATAAGGCCAAGGGTTACCCCCTTTTCAACAATGGTCAGCCGTTCCTTTGAGCGCGATTGCTGCTCTTCTAGATCATCAACGCGCGCCCAAAGTCTCGCCAACTTCAATTCTTGCTCGTCCTTAACGTCCACTGCCTTTACCACGTTTGGTTTACCCTCGACTGTGGGCTTCACCTCCGCGGCCGGCCCTGCAGTCGGCTCGGCGACCTCTTCGCCACTCCAAAGCCCGCAGCCGCCGCCGACAAACAGTAGAGCGGCTAACCAGATTATTTTAAATTGACCGCGTTGCACGTTGCCCCCACATCGTCCAGTTAGATCGCACCAGCTTGCGAAAGCTGCTGTATAAACTGCCTAATGTTTATTTTTGCCTGCTCCGAAGGAGACACAAACTCGATGCCAAACCGGAAAAATCGCAGTTGTCTGGTGTCTCTTTCGTCACCGGATTTAACGCTTTCCCTAATTTTTTTAACCCAGCGGATTTCGATGCCTATAGGCTGTGGCTCCTGAAATGGAAAAATCAGTGAGGTCTCGTCATCGATGACACCGCGCTTTAGTGTCAGCGACGTCGATGGAAAGCGGCTCACGGCGCACAAACCTCCATAGCTGACATCAGCAATTTGAAGGTAAGAGGCCAGGCGCTGATGATGAGCGTAAAATGGCTGAACGGCAGGATCTTCATTGTTAGGATTCAATTTGCTGAATGCAATGTAGCCTATAAGGTCACTGGTACAAGCAAAGCGTCCGTTCTTCCTCCGTTCGACGCTGACCAGCGCGGACGGTAAGCTCATGATCAGGCTATTTTGATCACGCCCGAGAATTCTCGATAAAAACATGACCTTTGTTGCCATCATTATGAACTCGACCTGAATCGTGGCTTGCGAACCAAGCTGGGCTAGACCCTGTTCGGAAACATTACTGATTCGCATCGACGGCGGGTCGAAGGCAATGGCCGCAGCTCGCCCCTTTACGGTCACGCTAGTGGTACCAGGCCCGCGCATCATCACCGGCAGGCTGGCCTCACAGATGCGCAGCAGGATCCGTTGTATCCGGTCGGGGTTGGATATTTTTTGTCGATTTTCGGTCATCATGCTCTGCTGCCCGTTTCCGTGTGTAAATGACCGCTGACTGCACGACCATCAGACTCAAATAATACCAGAGGGCATAGACATAAGCTGAGTCTCTAAGATTATTCTGCATCAGAGCACAAATGAACGTACCAGCAGCGAGGTAGCCGACCCCTTGCGCTCCGCCCAGGTAGTCTTGCAAGCGGCGCCGTGCGACCAGCAGGCCGCCAAACCATGCAACAAGTCCAACAGCTCCAACCGCGCCGGTGTCAGCAAGATACTGGAGAACTAAATTATGGGCTGTGTACATACTATCATGGTAGCCGGCGGCGGTGTAGTAAGCGGCAACTGCCTGATCTGCACCGGCCATGGTCACGCCGAACCACGGCTGATCACAAAACATCTGCCAATGTAACGCCCAAAAGATCAGGCGCGGAAAGCGCACTAACAGTGGCGATGTTTCCGAAAAAAGCTCCAAAATACGTGCGAGAACCGATCCCTCCGCCCATAATACCAGCGAGATCCCCATCCCAAGAGGGAGTATCCAGTTGCGAAACCGCCAGAGCCGCCGTTGTTCGCAAAGAAGCATTGCCCCTAGCAGTACCAGCAAGACGAAACGCGAGCCCGAAATCAGCAGAGTAAGTAGGCACACAGCAGAGACTGCAAGCCAGAGATTACGGTCTACAGCCCGCGCACCAGGTAGCAGACGCCAAGCCATTGCCAGCGCAGCAAGTAGTATCAACATGTGGTTATAGGCAAAGGTCAATGGATGACCCATAAAGCCGGACACCCTGTACACACCGTAAGCGAACCGGTGCCCCCCCAATACCGCATGCCACCCATGGGTCCAGTCCACGCCAGTCCAGCGCTGCAGTGCGCAATAACCAAACTGCACGATCAGCCAAGCCAGGAGATATGGAGCCAGTTTAACTGGGCGCCATCCTTGCCGGACCGCGACGATCATCGCCCCTGAAACGACGTACCAGAGGATTCCCGCCTTTGATGCCGTATGTGACCAGACCGCCAGCGTCCGCCCCAGTGGCTGCGACCACGGTGACCAACAATAACCAAGCAGCGCCGCCGTCAAGTGCGCCAGGATCAAAGCAAGCACGCCCCAATGGATTGGCTTAATCACTGCAGCAATGATGCACATCAGATCATGATCGGGCGCGCCTACTGGCGGCAGATACTTTTTGCCTACTAATGCCAGTCGCCAGCGGCCGTTGGTCAAAAGCCAAATCAGCATGCAGAAGCTCATGACATAACCGGCAAACACCGGCAAGGACGTGGCAATTGCTGCGAGGATGGACATGAGGGGGAAGATCACTAGCTTTTTCTCCGCGCCGCTTCCATGTATGCGAAACTAAGTTGCGCCTTGATTGTCTCAAAGACTCGAGAAAGGGCAAGAGCGAGTCGAAGAATCCATGCTATGCAGTTAGGTAATGTTTCACCCAACCTCGAGCCTAAGGGAGGAAGTCACCTGTGTCGATCTTAAGGGCGATCTTGTTAGGCGTGAGCTTCTTAGCTCTAGCTCCTGTCATCTTCGCCAGCAGCGCTGCGGACGAGCCCAACCCATTTCGCAAGACCTATCTCCATTTCGGCCTGGCCAGCAACACGCCCGAAGGCCGCACCCAGAGCAACCTGTCCCCTGGCCGCCTGCAGCCCGCCTTCGCATACTTACACAACATCGATACCCACTGGATTATGGGCTTAGGGGGAGGCCTGAAGACATTTGAACGACCGAATAGACTGCCACTGCCCCCAAGCCGAACCTTGGCCATCTGGACCCTTCGACACAGCACCTCCTACGTGGTCCGACTCAGCCACCCAAGTTATCTCCTCTTCGGTCCGCAGCTGCTTTATCTACTGCCGACAACTACAGGGAAGCCACCACCACAACGCGACCATTGGTATGAAGCTGAAGTCGGTGTGGGTCTTAGTGTTGAATTGATCCGAGGCATGAGCGATCGCTGGTTTCTGTCGCTGCGCGCTGAGCGTTGGCGAGGTACCAAAACATCGCGTTTAGCCGGATTCGAGACCGGTTTTGGCATCATGGTAGCGCTCGACTAAGGGGCCGTCAGCTGACACCCAACTGTGCAAGTTATTTCCTGACGGGCCCTAAGGGCTTTGGGGTCCAAGTTGGTCTTCATTGCACCGACCTAGCCGGATCTGCGACCTCCAGCCAAAGCGCTTAGTTGGCCACAGGTTGGTTAACCCAAACTGACGACTATACTGGTTATCAGCGGTAGAGCCGTCAAAGGCCCTGGTCCCGGAATAAATGTTTGCGGTCCGGTGCACTAAGATTTTATCAACCCGGGTTGGGGTGTCCTCACCGACCGTAGCCATAAATAAATCGTTGATTGGCGTCGCGGTGAAGCAGTGGCCGGCCTGCTGACAGAATCCCTGCGACGAGTCCTTTAGCTGCAATACCTGCATGAATTCGCTAATTCGCGCGGCGCCTTCGTCTCCCGGCAGAAACCCAGCGACCATTAATCGTTTGGGACACAACTTAGCTTGGGTCAGCTTGGCGTTGATGCGTTCACGCAGAAACTCATACCACTGCGAGCGGTCTGGACCCGTCTCGGGCAGCTGCACATTGACCAAGGTTATCGGCTGATCTTCGTAATCGATGATCTCTAGCGTTGCGTAGCCGTCAACACCCAGCGCCCAGATCTCGTTTTTACCAGGGCCGCCAGCCATAAATTTTAGCGGAAAGGCCACCGCCACCGCGGCTTGCTCTGACTCCTGCGTATCGGGGTACTCCTTAACCTGCTGCTGCCGCCAATCGTAGGCATTCAACGCCCCCGCCTGGAGTATGCTCTGATCGGATTCCGAGCTATTGCCAATGCGCTGCATCACCTCTTGCATCACGACTACGTCAGGTTTGGATTCGCGCAAATCCTGGTCGATCATCGCCAAGCGGTCGCGGCGAAAAATCCAATCGCCTTTCCAGTTTTTTGGCGCCAATCGCGACGGAGTGCGCTGGTTGAATAGGCCGAACGTTTCTACCGTAACCGCTCGCGTGTCGTAGGATGGTGAGCGCGCCAACCAATCGCTGATACATGCACTCAGTAAACCAGCGGAAACCGCTGCAACTATTGCGACTGCCCAAGCTGATCGCCGATGCCTCAGCACCCGAGGTAACGCGCGATCACCAAACGCTGAATCTCGCTGGTTCCCTCGCCTATTCGCAGTAGCGCAGCATCCCGATAGAAACGCTCGATAGGGTACTCCTTCATCAGGCCATAGCCACCAAAAGTCTGCTGCCCTTCGCGAGCACAGTATTCAGCGACCTCCGAACAATAGAGCTTAGCCATGGCGGCCTCCTTTTGGAACGGCTTGTGGCTTTGTTTTAACCAAGCCGCCTTATAGAGCAAGGACTCCGCCGCTTCGATACGCGTCGCCATCTCTGCTAGTTTGAAGCCGACAGCCTGATGCTGAGCAATGGCCTTGCCGAAGGTCCGCCGCTCTTGCGCGTATTTTAGCGTCACGTCGAATGCCCCTTTTGCCAAACCTAGGCCCATAGCGCCGATTGACAGACGGCCATTGTCGAGCGTTTCCATCATAATCTTGAAGCCCTGCCCACGTCCGCCAAGCAGGTGAGCCGCGGGAACCCGGACCTGATCAAAATAGAGCTCTCCGGTATTGGATGCTCGCCACATCATCTTGCCGTGCATAACCTTGGCAGTGACCCCAGGCGTTCCAGCCGGAACGATAAAACAGGACAGTTCGGCGCGCCCGTCGGCTTTGTGCCCAGTCACAGCCTGCACGGTGATGCCTTTAGTCATGGCGCTGGCGCTATTGGTAATCCAAAGCTTGCTGCCATTGATGACCCACTCACCCCGTTCTTCATCGAACTTGGCGGTGGTCTTGCTAGCCTGAGCATCGCTGCCGGCTTCTGGCTCAGTCAGGCCGAATGCCCACAGACCCTCGCCGGTACAAAGGCTCGGCAAATAACGGCGTTTTTGTTCTTCGGTGCCAAAGTAATAAAGGGGGCCGGCGCCAAGGCTATTATGAGCGGCGATCGTCGCGGCCTGGGATCCATCCACTCGGGCTAACTCCTCGACGGCGACGACATAGGAGAGGTAGTCCATGCCCTGACCACCGTATTCAGGCGAAACAATAGTGCCGAACAAGCCCAACTGCCCCATTGCCCTGGTCAACTCCAAGGAAAATTCCTCGTCCTCATCAAGCTGCCTGGCTTTGGGAGCGATCTCGGTGGTGGCGAATTTGCGTACCGTCTGGCGCATCATCGCCAGATCGTCACTGTCTTGGAACTCATAAGCCATGGTCAATAACCTCAAAGTCTAGGCTGTTGATTCGTTATACACGCCCGACCACACGGCACAAAGAGACATTCCATAGACGTGCTGGGCCTGCCCCGACTAGACTAGCGGCCGTGCAAAAAGAGGCCATACCATCTCACGTTCTCGCGGCTGACTACCGCAATATCGGTCCTCCGCTCAGACCAGAGGCGGAGGGCATGCGGGTGGACCAATTTCTTGCCAGAGAATTCCCCTTTCACAGCCGCGCCCTGTGGAAAAAGTCTTGCACCGCAGGGAGGCTACTGGTGAACGGCGTACCGCGACGCGCCTCGCACCGCCTGCATGGGGGCGACCAAATCGCCATCTATCGGCCGGCCATAGGAGAGCCCGAAGTTGACGACCGCGTTGAGGAAATCGTCCGCTCAGGTGGGATTCTCGCGGTATTCAAGCCTGGCAATTTACCCATGCACGAGGGTGGCCCTTTTCGCCGCAACACCTTCGCCGCGGTCATCGCTGAGCGCTTTGGCCGCGAATGGCACCCGGTGCATCGACTCGACCGAGAAACCAGCGGCGTGGTGATCTGCGCCGCCACACCCGAGTTACGCCACAAGCTCTGTCTTGCTTTTGAAACAAGGCAAGTGACGAAGCGCTACCTCGCTGTGTGCCAAGGCCGCTCCGAATGGGACAAACTAGTGGTCGACCAGCCTCTGGCCCTCGATCCGCTTTCAGAGCGACCGCGCTACTACGTGCGAACGGATGGGGCAAAGAGCTGCACCTCCTTTGCAGTGTTGGGCCGTAGCCTTGGCGCCACCCTGATCGAAGCGACCCCTCTAAGTGGGCGCACCAATCAGATTCGGGTACACCTCGACTGGTGCGGCCACCCTTTAATCGGTGACAAGCTGTATCATCTCAACCCCGCCGTATATCCCGCCTACCATCGCTACGGCGACACCGCTGCGGTGCGCTCTTTGGCGGGTTTTACCCGCCACGCTCTGCATGCGGCGAGCATCACTCTAAAACACCCGGAGAGCGGGCTAGCATTTAGCGCCGAGTCTGCCCTGCCGGAGGATTTAACCGGGCTTTGGTTCCAGCTCGTCCAAGCTCCCGACGGTGGCCTCGGGCTCCCGGATCCCGGCCATTTCGCGCATCGCCTGCTCGTTGAGCAGGATGTCGCGGATGTCCCGTTCATCGGGCTGTAGATCACGGATATCCCGCTCGTCGAGCGGCAGATCCCGAATTCGGCCTTCGCGTCCGGTCGATCCAAGCAAAATTCCGACGTACGACTTATAGCGCCAACGCGAGATGCTACCGCTTTCAACGGCCGCCAGCACGGCACACGCAGGTTCATCCATATGGCGGCATTCGCGATATTTGCACTTGCCCAGGAGCGGCCTAAACTCGACAAAGCAATGGCTGAGTTCAATCGAAGACTTCTCTTCGAAGGTGAAGGAACGAATGCCCGGCGTGTCGATGACGAATCCGCCCGTACCGAGTTTAATAAAACTAGCGAACGAGGTGGTATGTCGACCCTTGTAAAAGATCTCGTCACCCTCTTCGACGGTTTGGATGATCTCCGGTGTGTAGAGATTAACCAAAGACGATTTACCTACCCCTGAATGACCCGAAAGCAATGTGATCTTACCCTCCAGTATGGACCTCAGACGAATGATCTCTGGGTCTAGGCGCGCTGCCTCGGCGTTCGCTTGCACAGAGATGACCTGGTAGCCTAGCCCACGATAGAGGGCCACCATGGCCTCCGCCTCCTGGATAACCTCCGGCTTCCCCTCGATTTTGAGCAAGTCACTCTTATTTAGCACGATGATGGCGTCGACCCCTTCGCTCTCGGCGAGAACCAAGTAGCGATCGATCAGTCCCCATTTGACCTTAGGGCTAAGAAAACTAGCCACAATGAGCACTTGGTCCATATTCGTAGCCAGCACATGCTCACGGGAAGCTGTCTGTGGGTCCAAACGTGCGATGCGCGAGATTCGGGGCGTGCGGTGCTGAATCACACACTTAGGCAGGTCGCTAGCGGCTTTGACCACCTTCTGGCGATCGGGAATACAAAGCACCCGGTCACCGACGGCGATAAAGTTACGCTCTAGCCGATCGGCAACCAGAAAACGGCGGGCCACCTCAGCCAGCCACACATCCCGAGTATCGACGGCATTTACCTCATGCTCGGTCGAAATAAAGGCATAGCGCTTGTGCACCTCGACCACCCGCGCGGCGAAGGCGCCATCGTCGCCACCAAGGACCCACCGCTCTTCAGGGCGCTCAAAGGTCTCGCCCTTACTTACCGCGTGGGTCTTCTTCTGCGACTTCTTGCGGATCTTTCCCACCTTTTCCAGGCGGTCGCTATCCCTTGTATGCCACCGTGCCATGGGCTTGATCAGTCCTTTTGAATGAGGCCCCCGATGCGGCGAAGGCTGTCTTGAATGTCTGCGCTGAGTAGAATTTGCGAATCTGCCGCCAGCGCCATGATGCGACTGCTTGGATGAAGTTGACCATCATCGCTGGCACTGCAATACCCGAGCGCGATCAGGCGGTCGAGGTAGTTTTTCATCAAGAGTTTATCCAAGAACTCTGGCTCACTTACGCCGCCAAGCAGGGCTATGCGTCGGGCCATGTCGGTGCATTGCTGCTCGAATTCCAGGCGATCGACCGTCTCCAAGACGAGGCTAGCTGCCATCAAGGTGTTGGTGATCGCGTAGCGCTCCAGCATGTGGCCGAGGACTCGCCCAAGGATCAATAAGGTCGGCAGCTCCCGACTGGTCACATCCGGACGACGCAGATCGCCGCTGTCTAGCCGCAGCAGTAAGCCCTCAACCACAAACGCTTGCACGACGGCCGCTATGGTCCGAGCGCAGGATTCCGTCTCCCAGCGCAAATAGAATTCGGCCTTTAGCATTGGATAGAAGCCCTCGGCGGCCCGTACAAGCTGCGCCTCAGCCATCTGGTCGTTGTGCTGAAAAAATCCGGCAATAAGCGCAGGCATAACAAATAAGTGCATGATATTATTGCGATAGTATGTCAAATGGTTGGCCTCGCGCTCCGCCACAAACAAGACGTCGCCGCCCACGTGCTGAAACCGCTCGACCTTTGCCACTGCCAAGGCCTCGCGCAGGTAGTCTCGGGGCGACCCTTCTGGCAACGTTACATCTTTGCTATATGGTGCAGCCCGCATCGCCGAGACCAGGCGTTCCATGAAATAAAGCAGGTCATCCTCGGCCAGAGCTTTCGTCGGGGTTGAGAGAATGACTAGTGCAAAAAGCGCCAAAGGGGTCACGACAGCCGTACTATTGACCCGGGTCAGCACCTGGCTCCCAAGGGTGCTGACGACTGGGGCCATCCACTGTGGCTTGCGTTCAGGGGCGTGCACCTCGTCCTTCCAGCCTGGATGATGGGCGTCAAGAAATGCACTCAGATAGATCGGCTCGCCGATGCCGATATAGGCCTTGCCGAAATTCGTTTTGAGAATCCGTCTAGCCCGTACCAGCTGCGCCACAGATTCGGTGGCCTTACTCTTGCCGCGTAGCTCGGTTTGATAAGTCCGTACTTCAACGACCTTGTCGTAACCAATGTAGATCGGGACGATGGCAATGGGCCGCTCGGAGTTGCGCAGATAACTGTGCACAACCATCGACAGCATCCCGGTCTTGGCCTCAAGCAGACGGCCGGTGCGGCTACGTCCGCCCTCGGTGTAAAACTCGACAGGATAACCCTTAGTCAGCAGGTAATGAACGTATTCATTGAACACCACTGTATATAAGCGGTTACCTTGAAATGAACGACGCACGTAAAAGCCACCGAGGCCGCGCAGCATGAGTCCCACCGGCCAAAAATCCAGATTAATGCCCGCTGCTGTATGAGGTGGGAAAAAACCCTCGTTGTACAGTGAGTGGCCGAGCAATAGGTAATCCATATGACTGCGGTGCGATGGTAAATAGACTACTTCATGATCATGGTCGATCTCGCGCAAGCGGTGTGCGTGCTTGATCACCACCCCTCTAAAAACTCGGTTCCACAGCCAGGACAAAAACATATCACCAAGCTGCACCACTGAGTACTTCTGCTCACTAGCAATTTCGATGATATAGCGACGCGCCTGCACCTCTATTTTTTCGACCGGAAGGTTTTTCTTTTGTGACTCCTCCACTATAGCCAGTCGAATGGCCCGCGACTGCATCAATCCAGCCGCTACTGCGCTGCGACTCGGTAGGCTCGGCCCCAATGCAATATTGCTTTGGCGGCGAAAATGCACCCGCAGGACCCGGCGCAGCTTCTTTGCTGTTTGATCGGCAGCGTTGCCTTCGCGGACCAGTTCACGCACTGAAATTGGTTTGCCGAAATAGAGGTAGTTGCTGCGACCGTGCGCCAGGACTATAAAGAACTTCTGCAGAATTCCTGCGTGTTCGTCATCAAAGAACAGCAATTTTAGAATGGACGCCTTCTCGCGGCCAGGGTTCCGCCCCCAAAACACCGACACCGGAACGATCTGCACATCAAGTTTAGGATTGGCTGCGCTCTGTACCAGCAGCTCAGCTAGCACCGATGACGTGGCCTTATCAGGCCGATTACGTTGCCACCAGCCGAGCTTTTGCAACCAAAGATACGACGCAGCTCCCGACAGGTGCAGAGCCGACTTCTTGTGGTGGGGCAGCGGCAATTTGTGACGGCGACAAACCTCATCGAGAACTAGCAAGTCCGACAAAGCCCGCGAAGCCAGCACATAGCAAACCGCGGCGCCGGGGCTAAGACCCAGCTCCGCTAAGGGCTCCGCAGGCACGACCACAGTCCGCACCCAAAATGCTTGGATCTTCCTTAGCCACCAAATCCAGCGCATCGAATTAAGGGAGCCGTTGGCCACTGGTTAGTCCATTTCCATGTTATCGATCAGTCGCGTCGTGCCGAGCTTGGCCGCCACCAGCATGACGCTGGGCGCGGTGACCTCACCGCTAACGAGCGCGAGGTCACCGCTGCGGCAAAGCTCGACGTAATCGACCTGCAGGGACTGACCCTGGGCAAGGACTTGGCGACAAGCCGCAGTCAACTTGCCGGCATCACGCTCGCCACTACTATAGATTGCCTTTGCTGCCGCGAGTCCACGGCTGATAGCGGTCGCCTGGCTACGCTGCTGGTCGCTTAGAAACTGATTTCGACTACTCATAGCCAAACCGTCGACCTCACGTAGTGTTTCCCCCCCGACAATGCGACAGGGCAAGCACAGATCGGCGACCATTTTTTCAATCAATCTCCACTGTTGGTAGTCCTTTTTGCCGAACATAGCCACGTCAGGACGAACTAAAAGCAGGAGCTTCATCACGACCGTAAGGACCCCTTTAAAATGTCCAGGCCGCGACTGCCCATCGAGTATCAACGCCATACCTTCATTGTGGATATAGGTTTGAAAGCCACTGGGATACATCGTCACCGCGCTGGGCAGAAAGACTGCTTCGACGTTCAGACTCGCCAAAAGTTCCAAATCGGCAGCTAGGGTCCGCGGGTATTTGGCGAAATCCTCATTCGGACCGAATTGGGCAGGATTAACGAAGATACTCACTAGCACCCGGTCAGCCAACTGGCGAGCTTGTCGCACCAACGATAGGTGCCCTAGATGCAGAGCTCCCATTGTCGGAACGAAAGCCACCCGGGCCCCGGCCTCGTCCCAAGCGCCGCGTTGGGCAGCGAGTTCCGCCAGGGTGATTAACGTCGACGGCGCCATTGGGTCTCTCCAATGATCATAAAACTAGGATGTTAAAGCAACATTGTACCATGAAAGATGAGTACAGGACTCAATCGGCAGTGACAATCGAATCACCGCGAATCACGCCGGTGCAAAAAAGAAGTGGCGTGTGGGGCATAAAGCCGTACACACGCCGCTTTTGATTCGGCCAGGTAGCAAAGTAAGGAGATCTTGAACCGCCCTCATGGCGATCCGGCCCTCATGGGCCCGCACTTTTTAGGAAGCAAGGCTTCCGTACATCTCCGTATAGACTCAGATCATGAGGATCCTCAAGCCTGTCCCGCTCTTCCCTGCCAGGTTTACAACCTTCATAAGGCGCATCGACAGGTGTGGCAAAAACTTTAGCCGGGTATCCCGCACACCGCGACATTACTGGGAGGGCAACCAACGGAGTTCAATGGAGATCTACATCTTTTTTGGACTCGGCGATTGCGCCTGAAAACTCAATCGGCGAATCCGACCCTTAGCGCCAAGGATGCCGAGTTGCTTGCCATTGAACGCAATTTTTACCGCTGCGGCGTCATAGATCATCATGTCGGCCTTCTGGGTAAACGTAAACCGGTAGGTGTCAGGCACCAGCTCTTTAACGACCGATCTGCCTTTATCAACATCAAGACGGATCTTCACCATCGAGCTCACGGTCAATTCAAGAACTTGCTCGGTGCCGCTGCTAGGAACCTGGATGGTCGCGGTGGGCGGCTGAGCCACATTTGCCTGGGACTCAACTGGATCCGCACTTAAAGATTCGCCTGGAACGTCCTCCACGCTGAGGCCATTGCTACTAGTTACAGAACCTGGCGTTTGCCCCAAAACCCCCGCTTGCTGCGGCGGCGCAACGCTTTCTACGGCGCTGACCGCTTGGCTACTCGCAGTGCTCTCGATCGCACCGGGGGCGCCAGCCAGGTCGCTGGTAGTGCCGACGGCGGCAGGTTCGAGGGACACTTCTTTTAGCTGCAGTTTTTTGCCCTGCACCACTGCTATAACACCGGCATGATCACGCAGATGGCCGGCCATGCGCCGCAAAACGGCGGAAGTTGCAAACCAATAGATTGCTATCAGCACCACTACTGCCGGCATGGCGACCTGAATCAAAACACCCCGTCGCAGCAGGCTCTGACTATTATGGAGAAACTTAGCTAAGCGGTCGCTGCGCAACCGAACTGGCTTATTCTTGATTTCGACCTTAAGTACCGAGCTCGGCGTGATGGGACGAAAGCCCGCATCAAAGGCGACCAGCAGCTCATCTTCCGGACAGCCGAGTGCTTTGGCGATGCTGCGGACAAATCCTTTGACAAAAACCCGGCCGGGCAATTTCTCTATATCGCCGGCTTCAAGAGCTTCAATAAAAGCCACGCTGATGCGAGTCGTCTGGGCTAAGGCAGCGACCGTCAAGTGATGCGCTTCACGCAGGCGGCACAGTTGGGCTCCGAAAGCCTGGCGGTGTTCCAGCAACATTGGTCCATCAGGCGGCGTCGAGGTCGGCGGAAACAGCGTCACGGTCATGGCTAGGTCCTCGCGATTTTGGTCCGACCAGTAACGGTAGGGTCAGGTGGCGATCTGGAGTCTTCCGCTGGTGAATCTGCTACAATTAGAGCGATGCAGACTACCGGCGACCTGATCGCCAGAACGTCCAATTTTTAGGACGACCAAAGGGAAACTGACCAAAGGTCCTATACCGAAACGAATGGGATAACATGCACAACATTAAACCAGCTTCTTTGATTTTAGCTTTGCTTCTAATGAACTGTCAAACACCAGCCAAAACCGCAGCTCAATCCAAGCAGGAGCAAATGCTTGAATCACAGCGAGCGTTGGTGAGAAATGCGCTAGATTCAGGCAAACCTGAGTCGGCGCTGGAGTCCTTACGCGCGCTTTTGCGAGAGCGACCAAACGATGCTGACCTGCACAACCTGATGGGCATGACCCAGTTAGCCCTGCGCAACGCCACCAGGGCAAGCAAGGAATTTCGTACCGCTTACCGGCTCGACCAGCAAATCGCCACCGGCCTAAATCTCAGCTCGGCACTACTTGAAACTGGTGACTTTAATCAGGCCGCACACCTCCTCACCCAGCTGCTCGCCCGGGCCGACAAGGAAAACTACCCCTACAAAGAGCGTCTCTTCAACAACCTCGGTTACTGCTATTCGCTACAAAAGCTCAACGCCAAGGCTGAAGGCTGGTACAAACAGGCTCTCGAAGAAAATCCCACATTCTTCCCCGCTCATTTGGAGCTGGCACGCCTATATGAACGGACCAATCGACCCGCTCTTGCCTTGGCGGCCTACCGCCGCTCGATGGACTTCTGTGTCGTCTGCTTCGAGCCTGTCCAAGCGCTTACCGCAATGTACGTAAAAAGCGAGCGATCAGGTGAAGCTAGAAGGCTGTTGACCCAATTTGGCAGGCTCGAGGGCATCGCCCCTGAGGACCGGGTCAAGGCCGGGCAGATGTTAAATCAGATCAGCATCTCGGCACTACCGGGCGCCTCCTTTAAGCGCTAGAGCTGCGCCTGCCATTGCATCCGTCCTTGGCAAAGCAGCGGCGAGTGCGCTAACGTTGGGTGCATATTCGACCCTTGGTTTGCCACCCGGGCCCAAACCCGAGCAGCTGCCTACATGAGGATTCATACGGTGCTGAAACCAATTATCCGTCGGTCGATCGTGCGTCTGCTGTTTGCCGCTTCAGCGTCTACATGGTCAACAGCGCAGCTATGGGCGTCGCCAGCTCCAGCCAAAATTCCGAATAGCAATTTGCCCTTGCAAGACGCCCGCTATCAATCGCTAGAGACTCTGGCGCGAGGCATGTACTACTTAGAGACGATGTATGTCGACGTCGAAAAGGTCAGTCCCGCTGAAATGGCCACCAACGCTTTAAAAGGGGTGATTGAAAAGCTCGACCCTCACACCGTGCTGATGCCAAAAAAGGCCTTTGAACAGTTGACGATCGACACGCAAGGAAAGTTCGGTGGCGTTGGCATTATCGTTTCGCAAGAGAACAATAAGCTGGTGGTCGTTTCACCTATTGAAGACACTCCTGCCTACGTCGCCGGGGTGAAGGCTGGCGATGAAATCATCGGCATCGATGGCAAGGACTTCAGCAAGATCAAGAGTAGCGACGCCGTCGACTTTATGCGCGGCGAACCGGGCTCAACGATGAAGTTGACCGTGCGCCGCGAAGGGGTTGCTCAGCCGCTCAACTTTGAGCTTACTCGCGAGATCATCAAGGTCAAATCGGTACGTGGTGCGACACTAGCCGACGGCATTCACTACGTTCATATCTCTAGTTTTCAAGAAAATACCGGCGACGAACTCAATGAATTCTTAAAAACCCACAAAAACAACCTGCACGGCCTTATCCTCGACCTGCGCGACAATCCAGGCGGCCTGCTCGACCAAGCAGTGAGGGTGTGTGATTTGTTTATCGAAAGCGGTGTCATCGTCTCTACTGTCGGTCGTGATCGCAACCGAGTCGAACGCGAATTCGCCAGCAAGCGCGGCGCCTACGTTGGTTTCCCCGTCGTCTTGTTAGTCAATGGTGGCTCGGCCAGTGCTTCGGAAATAGTCGCAGGCGCACTGCAGGATCACGAGCGGGCTCTAGTGATGGGCACGACCACCTTTGGCAAGGGATCGGTGCAAACACTGGTCTCCCTGCCGGACGGCTCGGGGTTAAAGCTGACAGTCGCCCGCTACTACACACCTAAGGACCGCTCTATCCAGGCAAAAGGCATCACGCCAGATATATTTGTTGCCTTTAAACCGCGGGTGTCGCCACCTACGACAAAAGTCCCAGGCAAACGCCGTGACAGCAGTGATGAGGAAATGCGCAAGGAATCAGACCTCGAAGGCCACATCACCAGCAACGATCTCAGCGATTTGGCCAAGGAAAGCAATATCAATGCGGCGGTGAGCAAATGGGCCGAACCGATGCGCGGCGACAACCAGCTCGTCACCGCTTTCACCTATTTAAAAAGTTGGTCGCACTTTGAACAGCAGCGCGGCGCAGGCTCCAGCGAAAAATTACCGGCCAAGGTGATCCCTGACAGCAAGGATGGCGCCAAGTCTAAAAATGACTAGCGCTGCCAGGCAATTCAGCCTATTGAATGACCTTAAATACTCGAACTACCGCCGCTGCGCCGTAAATACGCCATAATGACGGGTATTTACAATTTCCGCATAGATGTTTAAAACAGTGGTGAAGGAGGCATTTGATGCCCATGCACCACGCCAAAGTGTCCGCCGCCTATTTATCGCTGTTGCTTACGACTGGTTGCCGTAGCGATTTGTTTGGCGCCAAAAAGGACACTCCGGCCCACCAACAGAATACGCCCCAGCTGCAGCTTCAAGGCGCTGCCACCAGCACTTGCAAACTTAAAACGGCAAGCCAGTGGCAGGGATTTTTGGAACGCAACAGTGCCGACAATCGCTGGACCGACACCTGCGAAGACAGCGCCTGCAATGCGTCCTTTCAACGCTACATTCAGACGTCGGTCCAAAAGACTCTAAACGACTGTGCTGACGTCATCGCCGCCAATCCCGTGATTGAGCGCTGCAGTGACCACACTCGCCGTTTCATCCCAACCTGGCTACGACAGCACGATGACGTCAGCTATGGTTTCAATCGCAACAACCATTCCTACTTAACTTCACAAGACGGGCCAAGCAAACCCGAAGGATTGGTAGCACCGCCTCAGGCGATTATCGACGCCCTACCCACCCGCGAAAAGGTCGAAGAAGCCGCTCGAATAAATGGCTGGAAGTTTCTCACTCACGATTCCGCGATCGACAATATCCGTACCTTTATCTACGTCCCTGATCCTAAAGGCCGATTTGACCAATGGATGATCCTCAACCTGAGAGCCCCAGGCGAGGATCAGTCGAACCTAGTTTT
>Ga0315291_10005429_pt1 | contig 15995 bp, 11 predicted proteins | sample YL17G12_20_MG_FD_203070 | JGI IMG/M metagenome (GOLD analysis project Ga0315291, IMG submission 203070) | Sediment microbial communities from Yellowstone Lake, YNP, Wyoming, USA - YL17G12_20 | ecosystem: Environmental > Aquatic > Freshwater > Lake > Sediment | place: USA: Wyoming | collected...
CAGGGCTTTCGATAATCAACATCAGCAATCCCGCCTCGCCGGTTTTTGCAGGGGGCTATAACACACCTGGGTATTCTGAAGGTGTTACGGTCAGCGGCGGGTACATATATGTCGCGGATGAGTATGCAGGGCTTCAAATAATTAACGTCAGCAATCCTTTATCGCCGGTGCTTTCGGGGAGTTATGATACTCCTGGTTATGCTTATGGCGTTACAGTCAGCGGCAGTTATGCTTATGTTGCGGATGGTAATTCAGGGCTTCAGATAATTAACATAAGCAATCCTGCTGCTCCGACACTTGCGGGGGGTTATGATACCCCTGATTGGGCTGAAGATGTTGCTGTCAGCAGTAATTACGTTTATGTTGCGAGTTCGGGTTCTCTTATGATTTTACAATCAACTGTTACCTCTGTTGAAGGCGAGACGCCTGTTAAAGGAAAAATTCCGAATCAATTCAATCTTCTGCAGAACTACCCGAACCCGTTTAATCCGGTGACGAAGATAGAATTCGCGTTACCGAAGTTATCGCCAGTGAAACTGGTGATATATGATATTACCGGACGAGAGGTTGCAGTATTGGTTAACTGCTCACTGCCGGCGGGATTTCATTCAGTACAATGGGACGCGCGGAATGCTGCGAGCGGAATATACATATACCGCATCACCGCAGGTTCATTCACACAGGCGAGACGGATGACGGTAATAAAATAAAGATATAGGGCGAACCGCCGTTCGCCCCTACGGGATTTAAACAACATTTTTCGTAGGGGTGTATGGTGCCCAATATTTGACAGCACAACAAAATGTAGGGCGGATTGATAAAACCGCCGATAAATAAAACGGGCGAATACAAGATTCGCCCCTATGGGTGAAATGAAACGGATATGTGGCACCCACAAATTTATTTGTGGGTGTATAAATAAAATTGGCGAACGCATCCCGAGTACTCGGGACGGGGTGAAAATAAACGGGCGAACGCATAGGTTCGCCCCTATGGATGAAAAAACGGGCGTGATAAATCATGCCCCAACGAGGTGTAATTTCAATGGTTTTTAATTATTTCTCGGATAAGCTCTTCTGATTTGATTGCGTAATTATCAACAATATCAGAAGAAATATGATACTGGAATGCAAGCATTTCTATCCATTCCCGTTGTATAGCAGTAAAGTCTTTTCTATAAATTATCTCGAATAATTGGATTCTTTGCTTGGGCGTTTTCGTATTCGCTATTTCCGAATAAAGACGCTTGAGATATTCATTTGCACGGTTTGTATATAAATATTTCAGAAATGATCCTGCAGTGATTTGTAATGAATCACGGTTTGAGGTGCTTGTATAAGATTCCGTATTGAATAATCTGCCTAATGGAGCTAATCGCTGTTGTTGCATCCATTGAGCACAAAGGGCATCAACATTCACACTTGAATCCCGTACAGCGAATTGTCCAATGAGGGCTGAAATACCATCCATCATAACAGGGATGCTGGTACCCCAGCTTGATGGCAGGAGTGAATATGTTTCATCTAAAACAATATTAAAGAATTCATTCTGTATCGGATAATTGGATACCTGAAGCTGAGGCAGAACAGTATATGGTGTTTTCATTGTATCATAATCGGATTTTGAAATCCCCGTATAAAATTTTAACGAAGTATAGTCGGGAAAATAGATTATGATCCTTTTTTGTATTTGCCTTTGAACTTGGGGAGGTTTTAGAAAAGCCCATACAAATGAATATGCCCGCTCATAGAGAATACTGTTTTCTGTCATTTTGTCTTCGTAAATTGCTCCCGGCAAGTACTGTATTGAAAAGTGTTCACTCTCAACCCGGCCGAAATTTCCCTTTACGTAGAGTTGTGCTGTTAATGGAAGTTCCACAGGAGTTTTGTTCAGCAATTGTTCAATTGATTTCTCAGTCGAATCTGCGGGAAGTCCGGCGGTTTTTAACAAAGTGAGACCTTCTGTATATGACAGGAATATAATCGGTAAGGTGATTGGCGGAACCGTTTCGGGAAGCGATACGAATGGAGCCCGCCAGCCGGGTTTATTGGGTAAACCAAATACCACAAGTGCCGATGCTCCGCGAATTTCCGCCTCATACGCCCGAATATGCAAATCGCTCTTTTCACCAAAACGTTTTTGAAAATCTTTAGGAGTATTGTAAATAATAACCAGTATACGCCCCTGAACATTGATGTCTTTGTAAGCGTTATAGTTTCGGGCTGGATTCACGATTCCATTTCCGGCAAACACGAGTCTTCCGGTTATAAAGATATCTTTTTTGAATCCTTGAATTCCGATCGGCTGATGATTAATGATAAGCGGTGTGAAGGGTATATCGCGAAAGGAGTTGTCCGGAGCCATTACTCTCAGCTTGGCATACGGAAGCGGTAAGCCGCTGGTATGAAGCAGAATATCCTGCGATTGCTGGGCAAATATATAACTTGTGCTGAAAAAAAGTATATAAAAGAGGAATACTCTTTTTAGAATAAGGCTATTAGTATAATACATAAGATAGAAAACTGCGAAAAATTCTCATTTTTATTTCTGTATAGACGTATTATGCTCTGTCTATACGAATGCCGATTTCAAATGACACAACAAGCTCTTTCTTATTGTAATATACACTATTACGATGAGTTTTAAAATGAAAATGTATTCATTTTTTGTTGATTCTGATGATTGTATTTTTCCATTCAATAATTGTCAGATTTTTAATTCAATGTTACTGCTTTACCACTCTTACTTTTTTCATATAGACGTTTTCAAGCGGTCGGTCGCTTTCATTCCGGGGAACTGATACGATTTTATCAATGACATCCATTCCTTCGGTAACTTCTCCGAATACGGAATACTGGCCATCTAAGCTGGGATATTCCGGGGCGACCAATATAAAAAACTGGCTGCCGGCGCTGTTTATACTATCCCCCCTCCGTGCCATAGAAACAATGCCCCGCTTGTGGGGGATTTTGCTGAATTCCGCATTGACCGTATATCCGGGGGTGCCGGAACCGTCGTCAGCAGGGTTGTCGTTTTTACTGTATATGTCGCCTCCCTGAATCATAAATCCCGGTATTACCCGATGAAATGTTGTCCAGTCGTAAAAGCCGCTGTTTGCCAATTTTTTAAAATTAGCACAGTGATTGGGAGCTTCTTTTGTAAAGAACTTGAATTTGATTGTTCCGAAATTAGTTTCAATGACTGCCATTTCACCGTCTTCTACCGGAACCGCCTCGATTGTTTTTAGCTTTTCCTGAAAGGCGGCAATCTGGTCATTGGTTAAAACTTCCGGTTTGTCAGTTACTTGTGTCCCGCCCGGCATCTGTTTTTGATTTGTGGACGATGACTTGCAGTTAAGAAATCCTGCGCAGGTGATTACCATAACTGCTGTTACTGCGAAAAAAATTGTTTTCATCGGGAAATCCTCTCATAATAAATTCAATTATTATTTAACCATAGAGAACCCTCCAAAAAGACGGCGGGCAGGCGCAGAGAATACAAAAAACACGCAGAGAACACAGTGGAACTTTCTCTCTATACTTTTTCTTTCTGTGCTCTCTGTGTCTTCTCTCTTTTCTTCTCTGCGGTTTATTTTTTATTATATTAAACGACTTAAAAAATTACACATTAATAAATAAAAATTAAAAATGCGTATAAAATTAATTTACGTATCCACCTATGGCGGAAAAGAATTTTTTATCTGTGTTTATTCCCGTCCGCCGTTATTGTGGCGGACTCGGGATTCATTTGTGGCTAATATATATCAACCACCCGCTCCACTTCCCGCCGTCTTTGTGGCGGGCTTGATAAACATAGATACACACAGATTTTGATATTCATAGGCACCTTAAGTTTATTTATGACGTTTAACATAGTTTTGTTATAATTTACAAAATCGGGAGATATTTATCAATCTCATATTGTGTTACCTGCGAGCGGTATTCTTCCCAGAGTATTTTTTTGCTCCGTAAGAATTGTTCAAATATATGCTCTCCAAGAGTGTCACGGACGAAAGCGCTTTTTTCGGTGAGCTGGATTGCTTCCCGGAGCGAATCAGGAAGAGAGAATATATTTTTTTCATACCGTTCATTCTCGGTCATTTCATATATATTATTATCCGACGGCGGCGGAAGTGGTAATTTCTTTTCGATGCCGTCGAGTCCAGCTCGAAGCATTACTGAAAATGCCAGATAGGGATTGCAAGCAGGGTCTGGTGACCGGAATTCAATCCGGGTTGACTTCTCTTTACCGGGTTTGTATTCCGGAATTCTCACCAGTGCAGAACGGTTCCGCTGTGCCCAGGAAATATATACAGGGGCTTCAAATCCGGGAACCAATCGTTTGAATGAATTAACCCACTGATTTGTTACTGAGGTAAAATCCCGGCAGTGATAGAGAATACCGGCGATGAAATACCGACACGTTTCGCTGATATGAAATTTTTTATCATTCGGGTCGAAGAAGGTATTTTTTCCATTTTTAAAGAGTGATTGGTGAACGTGCATTCCGGAACCATTAATACCGAATACCGGCTTTGGCATAAAGGTTGCATAATATCCTCGAAGATACGCAATTCGTTTTACGACCGTTTTATAGGTCATAACCTGGTCAGCCATTATTAACACATCTTTATACCGGAGGTCAATTTCATGCTGACCGGGAGAACACTCATGATGACTGAATTCGACTTCAATACCAAGCTCTTCTAAACATCTGATAGTTTCTTTCCGCAAATCGGTTCCCAGGTCGAGAGGAAGGTAATCAAAATATCCGCCGGAGTCCTGCGGGGTAGGGGTCTTGTCATTTGGAAAATAAAAATACTCCAATTCCGGTCCAACAAGGTAATTATCAAATCCCATTTCGTTTGATTTTTGGATATTTCTTTTAAGGCAGTACCGGGGATCGCCGTCATATGGTGTTCCGTCGGGATTAATAATATCACAAAATATCCGAGCTAACGTCATTCCATCAGACTTCCATGGCAATATGCAAAATGTAGACGGTTCAGGCTTTGCAACCATATCACTTTCCTGAATGCGTGTGAATCCCTCTATGGATGAACCATCAAATCCCATACCGTCGGTAAACGCACCTTCCAGCTCCTGCGGGGTAATTGAAAAACTCTTTAATATGCCAAGAATGTCGGTAAACCAGAGGTTAATGAATCGTACATTCTGTTCTTTTACTATCCGCAGTACGTCTTCAGCAGTGTAGCTCATATAAGATTCCTTTAAATAAGAAATTAATAGATAAAAACCAGTTGTTTAAAATTGTAGAGTTATCCCAAATAAAATTTGAGAATCCCCTTCGGTCACACTTTATTATCACGAAGTGATGGCTTATGCAAAAGGGGGATAAAGGGGATTTAATAACAATGTATTAACTGGCAATTTATATCGAAATAAACCTCATTTTTAAAAATTCTTATAACGGTTTGTTTTCAATAATACGTAAAATAGTGCTCAATTTCCCATGGGTGAATCTGGGAGATGTAATTATTCCATTCTGCATATTTGGCGGCGATAAAATGGTTATAGATAAATGGACCCAGAGCGTCGTGAATCAATTTATCCTTTTTTAATTGATTAAGAGCTTCATTGAGGTCTTTCGGCAGAGGGTCAATTTTTAACCGTGCACGTTCCCGCTGGCTCATTTTATATATATCTTTGTTTACGGGCATTCCAGGGTCAAGTTTTTGCGTAATACCGTTTAATCCTGCTTGTACAATTACTGCAAGTGCTAAGTATGGATTACAGGCAGGGTCTGGCAGGCGAATTTCGATCCGGGTATACTCACCGCGCTGGTCAGGTACTCGTAATAATGGAGAGACATTATATTCAGCCCAGGAGACAAAGGTAGGGGCTTCAGAACCAGGAACTAACCGTTTATATGAATTTATCAGCGGATTGGTAATTGCACAATAGCCGCACGCATGGATTAATTGTCCGCCAATGAAGTGCAGTGCTGTATCGCTGAGCCGTAATTTTCCATTCGGATTGAAAAGAGCATTTTCGCCGTTTTTTACTATATATTGGTGGAAATGCAGTCCTGAGCCATATTGATTGACAAGCGGTTTTGGCATAAATGTAGCGTGTAAGCCGAAATTGCCGGCAATCTTTCTGACAACATATTTACAGCTTGCAATATAGTCGGCGGCAGTAACAGGATCAACTCGATAGAAATCAATTTCGTGCTGACCCTGCGCAACCTCGTGGTGTGCAGTTTCAACTTTATAATTCATTGTTTCCAGAGAGCGGACAATCATCCGGCGGGTTGCTTCACCTACCTCGTCAGGTGTCAGGTCGAAGTACCCTGCGGGGTCATAAGTAGAGAGCGATGCTGTTCCGTCAGGATTTTTGCGAAAGAGAAAAAATTCCACCTCGCTGGCAACTCGGTACTCCCAGCCAAGCTCTTTTATTGGCTTTATGCATCTTTTTAACACCAATCGGGGGCATCCCTCATATTCCCGTCCGTCAGGATAATGAATATCGCAGATAATACTTGCAATTCTATTCTGCTCTTTGTCTTCAGTCCAGGGAAATATTTTAAAGGTTTCGTAATCTGGTACCAATACCATATCAAGTTCGCGGGTGCGTGAAAAACCCTCGATTGATGAACCATCAAAAAGGACGTTTCCATCCAAAGCAAATGAAAACTGAGGTCCGGGAATCTCTACATTTTTTATTTGCCCTAAAATATCGGTATACTGGAGACGCAAAAATTGTATTTGCTCCTGCTGTGCGATGCGAAGAATCTCAGATTTTGTCATAACGATAAACCGTAAAATTAATTGGATATAATATAATAAAAAATATTAAAATGTCAATAATATTTTTCAATAAATGTAATATTTTAGTTACATATATTTGTAAATTATTTTAATATTTAATAAATGATTAATAAATATTGCAATATATGTAATATATTATATACAATAAAAGTTTTTTATGAAACTGATAAACAAATTAATAGGAGAAATAGGGATTCCACCCGACATGGTATCCCACAGGGTGGTTGTTTTTAATTATGCGATTTTTATTAATAGAGTCTCCGCCTCAGGCGGAAAAGTGGGTGTAAGAGGAAAATATTTTTGTAACAGAATTATTGCGTTCCTGAATAATTTACCAGGATGTTTTATTGTTTTTTATGAATTCTTTCGGGCAATGTTAAAAGCGAGTTGACTGTCTCACCAGCGTATACTATAATAGTTCCGGGCATATAGTTAATCCCTTTATTTGTTGAAATACTAAAAGGATACAAATCATGCCAGATGCAGATCCGCCTCTGGCGGACTCCAGGGGGATACCTGTGTGGTACAATTATAAAAATTATTTAAAATTTTTCTTGACAAGGGAATTTTCAATAATTATATTTTTACCCATACCCATACCCATACCCATACCCATACCCATACCCATACCCATACGATTACGGGTATGAGTGGATGAGTAGGTGTTTTTAGTATCGGGTGCTCTTGTTATGCATTTTGAGGTATCTTCTTCTTGTCGCGGTTCTTTGTAATATTAATTAAGCTTTATTAATTAAATGTTATGAGGAGTTACCACGTGATTAAAAAAGAAATCATTTTCGTATTGCTTTTTATTTTTAGTTGTTTACGTTGCAGTCTTTTTACTTCCCCTGACGACAAAGAAATAATTCAAACTCAAAATCCTATTATTGCGGCAGTTGGACTATTCACCGAAAATGGGATTATACGGAATAAACTTATACTTTTTGATTATTACAATCCCAAATATTATAAAATAATAAATGATACAACATACTGGCCAGTTTGTCCTGTTGTTTCACATAACAACCGAAAAATAATTTTTTGTGATCCGAAACATGCAGCATTGGACTATGGTGACCTTATTGTTATATATGATATATACAGCAACACGTTTAAAACCTACGGTGATTCTGAACCATGTATGTTATATGGTATTGCACTTCTTTGGAACCCTGATGACACTGGATTCTATTTTACTTTTTACCCAGCTTGGGGATTTCAACATGTTCTTTTCTTTGATATAGCTACTCGTACTGTAAAAACAATTTCTCAAGCAAATTTTACACGCGTTTTTCCTGTTGATGTTATAGATGCAGATACAATTATCGTATCCTTTTATGATTCACTAATGAAAAGTCAGCCACCGGGTCTTTATTTTATGGATTCTCAAGGGAATTATATTTCAAGAATTAATAATCCACATTTATATTATTCACGAAGTTTTGGTTTATGGATTCCTAAAGTTGATTGGAATAAAGACTTGAAATTACTTGTATATAATGAGTATTATACAGCGTCAAGTGGTATGGGTGTAACAAAAATATCAGTAACGAATTTAGATGGAAGTTATTATAAGAATTTAACAACAGAAGAGTATTACGATTCACATCCAATTTGGTCTCCTGACGGGAAAAGCATATTATTTCAAAGGTGTGGTGCAGGTCTTAATCCCGAAGAATGGTACAATTCAAAAATAATGAAGATAGATTACAGAACAGGCACCGTAACTGAGTTTATTAATCAAAATATGATACCAAATTGCATAGGATTAAGTTTTTGGGGCTTTTAAATATAATCTATGGATTTAAAACTGAACAACAATAAAGCCCCGCCTTGTCAATGCTTTGGGAAGATCATAGGCGGGGCAGACGGAGAAAGGAATAATGTATAGTCCATCCTCCTTTTTTAATGTAGCAAATTTTTGTTACTTTATCAAGGACTCTTTAGGATTCCTATCTTTCTTCTCCTCTGCCTCATTTTTCTTTATTTTTTCAGTTATAAACATAATTTACCGATCATATATTTTTATATAACTGAGCGGTATAATGATGAGTAACTATAAAACAAACAATTAATTATTTTTTAAACTAATTTTGGAGAATATAATAATGAAGACATTGAAACTAATTTCGCTTACGGCAATTATTTTCATAATTTGTATTGCCGTGTTCGGATTTCAACAGGTTGGGGAACAAAAACCGGATAAACAGCAAAGGATTGAAGCCAATCGTGATTTTAATAAAAAATACGATAATAAGTGGATAATCCAAATTAACGAAATAACCGGAACTCCCTCAATAATGCGGGGCGATAAGATTACAAAATATAATGGAAAGCCGGAGCAAATTGCAAAAGAATTTTTGACTGAAGAGAAAAAATGTTTGGCATTGAAAACGTTGAAACAGATGTAGAAGTTACAAAAACGAACTATTCAAAGATTGGCGGAACCAGACTTCAATTTACGCAAAAATATAAGGGAATTCCTGTATTGTACAGCGGTTATCTTGTTGCAGTTGATAATGATGGTGCCATTTATTATGTAAGTGGGGATTATTTTCCCGATGTGAACGTTGAAACCAAACCAAATATTTCTTCTGAACAAGCTGTTAATGCTGTGAGGAATGACCTTACAGGAAAACAAATTAAAATCATAGAAGATCCGTCCCTTCACATTTATATATCCGACCGTGATAAAGAAACAATGACATATAAACTTGTTTATAAAACTCAGGCAGAATTAACAGAGAGAAATGAAGTTGGTGCATGGGAATATATTATTGATGCACAAACCAGCAACATAATAATTAAAAATAGTTTAGTACTTGATATTAATGGAACCGGAAATGTGTATAAAACAAACCCAATATACCATAATACATCATCTGAAACTATGTTCAGGCTTAATGATGTAACACCTCGAAAACTTGATGGTAGCAATATAATCGTTTACAATGACAAAGCATCAGAAGCTTCTTCACAAAATGGTGTATTTGATTATGATCCTTCTGATACACATTTTGATGAAGTAATGGCTTATTACCATTCAGATGAATTTGAAGCGTGGTTAATTGGATTAGGTATGGAAGGTGATAGGGTAAGCAAAGCAACTATATATACCCATAATCTGCATACATATTATTATGTACAAATGTATGCTAACACATTACCTGTATCACGCACAATTTATCTTGCTGATTCTGGAACTGTATATAACGGTTTTCCTGAATGGCGTGATCCAGCAAAAGAATCTAATGTTATCACACATGAGTATATGCATATAGTAAGTTACACATATAATACTCATTTGCTTGATAATGATATAACGAAAGCAATGTGTGAGGCATATTCAGATTATTTTGCAGTTGCATATAAAAACTGTCAAGATGTTTCATCTGATGTGATAGGTGAATACGTAACACAATATGCACCTGGATTTTCTTATCCCTATTATTTGCGAACGCTTGATAATCCCTATATTTATAGTCAAATAGGGCAATTAGGAGATTATCATGATGACAGTCAGATATTATCCGGTGCCTTTTGGGATTTACGGCGGGATAATGATGTTAGTTCAACAGTAATTGACCAGATTGCATTAGAATCTCTTAATAATTTAGATAGTTCTCCAACGTTTCTTGAAACTAGGGCGATATTTATTACAATTGCATCTACAATGGGATATCCGCAATATATTGATGATATTGAAGATGCGTTTTGGAATCATAGAATAGGTGATAATCCTAATCCAGTTGCGACTATTTCCGGCCCCACCTCAATATATGCAGATGAGTATAATAAGACGTGGACAGCAAGTGTGTATGGCGGAACTCCGCCATATTCGTACCAGTGGCAGAGGAGCAACAACGGGGGAAGTTGGCAGAATGTCGGGACATTTAGCTATTATGTATCTCCTTGTCAAACTTCGAATTTTAAACTAAAAGTGATTGTTACGGATAATGCTTCACGGGAGGATACTTCCGATGATTTTTCGGTGAATGTTTCGATACATTCTTTATCCGTTACACTTTTTGGACCTGATACCTTGGATCCTGAAGGTGGTGATCCTGAAACAGTCTTTTGGGGAGCTTCTGTTGACGGTGGTGCAATTGATTATACGTATGCATGGTATGCTGTTGGTATCCCAAAAAATCCGCCTCAAAAAATAGCTAGATCAGGACCTTATACCGAAGAAATATTTATAACTAATAATCTCAAAGTTTACCAGGGAGACATAGTACAGGTTATAGATATAGATAATACGTATGATTTTGAATTAAAAATTTATATTACCGATGCATTGAATAATATTGAACAAGATAGTAAAACTATTTATGTTGGAAATGGTGGTCCTTCCAAGGGTGGTAAAAAGATAATACCGAAAGATTATGTTCTTGAGCAGAACTACCCGAACCCATTTAATCCGGTAACGACGATACAATTTGCCCTGCCGAAGTCATCGCCGGTAAAGTTGGTGGTTTATGATATTATCGGGCGGGAAGTAGCAGTATTAGTAAATGGCTCTCTGCCGGCAGGGTATCATTCAGTGCAGTGGGATGCTCGGAATGTCCCGAGCGGGATGTATATCTACCGCATCACCGCCGGCTCATTCACGCAGGCAAAGCGGATGATTGTAATTAAATAATCAATTGTCAATTATTATAAATTATTTGATACCGATTCGCAGAGGGCGGATTTAATAAAAATCCGCCCTATTTTTAAATTAAAATATTATTTGATTACCATATATTTGGTATAATCCATTTCACTAACTCCATTCTCTCTACTTCCCTCTCCCTACTATCATCCCCGAGTACTCGGGGCTCCAGGGGGATACCCTGTATGGTCTTATTCCCAATCAATAGGAGGGATTCGCTTGACTTTAAAGAAGAAAATAAGTAAATTATAAAGTTTTTATTTGATTTATGGAAATATTTGTTTATTATAATTTTATAGTCTTTGAATCAAATGGTTAACAGGGAGGCATAATGGAAACTGATATTAAAGGTTTATTAAATAATATGGAAGAACGGATAAAAAAAGTACGGGAGTATCTTTGACATAGATGATAAATTGCATAAAATAAATGAACTTGAGAAAAAAAGTGCTGAAGATACTTTATGGTCTAATCGTGAACAGGCGCAAAATATTTTAAAAAATTTAAGCAGTTTGAAAGATACAGTTGTAAAATATGAAAAGCTCAATCAGAGTGTTAATGATTTATTAGAGTTATTAGAAATAGCAGAAATTGAAAAAGATGAGTCAGCTTTAAAAGAAATCACCCTTGAATCATTCAATGTAGAAAAAGAAATTCGGTCGGTTGAATTCGAGATTATGCTGAGCGGGGAGGATGACGAAAAAAACGCAATAATGGCTATACATCCGGGAGCAGGTGGCACTGAATCGCAAGATTGGGCTTCAATGCTTTTGCGGATGTATTTGCGCTGGTCGGAACAGCGCGGATTTAAAACGAATATTCTTGATTTACAGGATGGCGAGGAGGCAGGGATAAAGAGCGCCACGATTGAAATAAATGGAAAATACGCTTATGGATATTCTCGTGCAGAGGTGGGAGTTCACCGGTTAGTGCGTATTTCCCCTTTTGATGCAAACAGCAGGCGTCATACCTCATTTGCATCGGTGTTTGTATATCCTGAGATTGAAGATACCATTATAATTGAGATAAATCCAGGCGATTTGCGGATAGATACCTATCGTGCAAGCGGTCACGGCGGACAGCATATTAATAAAACCGATTCTGCCGTGAGAATAACCCATATTCCGACCGGCATTGTGGTTACCTGTCAGAATGAAAGGTCGCAGTATAAAAACAAAGAAAATGCACTCAAAGTGCTTAAATCCCGCCTCTATGCTCTGAAAAAACAGGAAGAGCAGAAGCGCCTGGATAATTTAGAAAAAGCAAAAACTGAAATTGCCTGGGGCAGTCAGATACGTTCGTATGTTTTACATCCCTATAATCTTGTTAAAGACCATCGAACCGGGATTGAAACCGGAAACGTACAGGCTGTGCTTGCAGGGGATATAGATATGTTTGTGAATGCGTATCTTCTCCAAAAGAGATGAGGACTGGAAAGAATGAAGAGGATTGTAATTCCCCCCCGTCAAACGTATGCAGAAATTGATTTAGATGCATTCAATTGGAATTTCAAACAAGTTCAAAAGCGGGTAAATCCTTCAAAAGTAGCGGCGGTTGTAAAGGCGAATGCCTATGGTCATGGATTGATTGAAATTTCACAGGAAGCAATCCAATTGGGTGCCATTTATTTGTGCGTCGCATTGGTACAGGAAGGATTAGCATTACGGCAGGCAGGTATAGATATTCCGATTTTACTGATGTTGCCGGTTCCTCATTGGGAGTTAGAGATGGCGGTTGCTGAAAATTTAGAATTGTCTATTAATTCCTATGAAGAAGCGTGTGCAATTGCTGATTCCGCACAACGGTTACATAAAGACGCTTTGGTTCACATTTATGTAGATACCGGGATGCATCGGATGGGTGTGCAGTGGGATTGTGCAGATGACGTCATACAGCGGATTTCAAACCTGCCGGGGATTCGGATAAACGGAATATACACTCATTTTTCATCAGCAGACTCATCTGATTTACGTTGTACGATTAAGGAGCTTGAGCGGTTTAAGTCGGTCTTGTCTCGCGTTCGGTTTTCTATCCCATTTGTCCATACATCGAACAGTGCAGCGCTTGTGAATGTAAAGGAATCCTGTTTTACAATGGTTCGGCCTGGGTTTGCATTATATGGCTTCAACTCTGCTGATGACGAGTGGTATAAAGATCTTCAACTAAAGCCGGTTCTCTCGTTTAAATCGTATGTTGCTGAAGTGCAGACCTATAAAGCGTATGAGCGGTTTGGATATTCACAGACATATATGATTCCGGAATCAAGACGGATAGCAGCGGTTCCGGCAGGTTATGCTGATGGTATTGACCGGCGCTTTTCAAATTTCGGTGAAGTGCTTATTAACGGGGACCGCTTCTCGATAGTAGGCATTGTATCAATGGATACGGTACTGGTTGACATTGGGAATGACAACTCAATAAGACCTGGTGATGAAGTAGTGTTTATCGGAAAACAGAGAAATGATGAAATAACCTTGCAGGATTGGTGCAAAAAACTACAGACAATTCCTTATGAAATTACCTGCTCAATTTCTTCACGGGTTGAGCGGCGGTTTTGGAAAAATGGAGCTTTATTACAGCGATGATTATATAAATGTTATGAAAAAAGGAAACAGAAGTGGAAATGAATGCCTTATATAAAGGTGATTTACGAGAAATCAAATTAGATAAACTTGAAAAGATTAAAGCTCTTGGTATTAATCCATATCCAACCAATTATGACCGTACCCATTATACGTCGGAAATTATAGACCAATTTGAAGTTTTTGAACAGAGCAAAGAGTATGTTGCTGTGGCAGGTAGAATTCTCTCTCTTCGGCGGATGGGGAAAGCGCTTTTTTGTCATATCCGTGACGGAAAAGGTAAAATACAAATCTATGTGCGTTCTGATAAGGTTCCTCCGGTGCAATTTGAGTTAATGGCATTGGTGGATATTGGTGATTTCATCGGAGTGAAAGGCGTGGTGTTTAAAACAAAAACCGGAGAAATTACGGTAGCCGCCGAAGATGTACAATTGCTTTCAAAGACCTTGCTCCCGCTCCCGATTGTAAAAACAGAAGAAATTGATGGAAAAACAATAGTATATGATGCCTTTACTGATGTGGAATTGCGGTATCGGCGGCGGTATTTAGATTTAGCCGTCAATCCAGAGCAGAAAGACATTTTTGTGAAGCGTGCGAACGTGATTTCGGCAATGCGGCGGTTTTTGGAGGGAAAAGAATATGTAGAGGTTGAAACCCCGGTATTACAACCTATTTACGGCGGGGCAAATGCCCGGCCATTTAAAACGCATCATAATGCTCTTGACATTGAATTATATCTCCGAATTGCGGACGAATTATATTTAAAACGGCTTATTGTCGGCGGGTTCGAAGGAGTTTTTGAGATTTCTAAAGACTTTCGAAATGAAGGTATTGACCGCCTCCATAATCCGGAATTTACTATGATGGAGCTTTATGTTGCCTATAAGAATTACCAGTTTATGATGCGGCTGGTTGAGGAAATGGTGTCCTTTATTGCACAGGAAGTAACAGGTAGTTTTCTTGTAACGTATCAAGGTCAACCAATTGATTTAACTCCACCCTGGGAGCGGCTGACAATGTATGGGGCAATAAAACGATATATCGGGTATGATGTTGCCGCTGCGGATTATGAAAAATTAAAAGCAATTGCAAAAGATTTGGGACTGGAAGTGGAGTCGTTCTGGGGTACCGGGAAAATCATTGCAGAATTGTACAGTGAATTTGTTGAAAAGAATTTAAAAGGACCTGTTTTTATTATAGATTTTCCGCGGGAAGTATCGCCGCTGGCAAAGATGAATCAATCTGACACGTCGTTAGTTGAGCGTTTTGAAGCGGTAATTGCAGGATTTGAATTGGCAAATGCTTATTCGGAGTTAAACGACCCGATTGAACAGAAACAGCGGTTTCTTGAACAGATGGCACGACGGAAATTAGGTGATGAAGAGGCTCAGGTTCTTGATGAAGATTATGTTATGGCATTAGAATACGGTATGCCACCGACAACCGGTTTAGGAGTTGGTATTGACCGGTTGGCAATGCTGTTAACCGACACAACATCTATTCGGGATATAATCTTATTTCCGCAGATGAAACCGCGCAGTGATTAATGCAAATTGTGAGTTGTTGGGTGAAATCAGGAGTGTCTGGTAAAAAGTAAAACGACTCTATTTAATTAAATCAAGAATAATACGTTACAAGGTCTCAATTCTATATGGAATAATAATTAAACATTACTTGAATCGCTTTATGATAAGAGAGGAAAGACCACCCCTAACCCCTCCTTAAATACAGGAGGGGGATAGAGTCCTCCCCCATTCCCCGTTAAATTTTAAAGGGATGGCTATTGATAAAAAGGGGTTATGGGTTTCCCCTCTCCGCCTTCTTTTTGGCGGATTAAGGAGGGGATGTCCCGCAGGGACAGGGGTGGTCAGAAAAGAGACATTTCCGTAACCATTGGGGAATATTAACCATTACATAACTCATTTCTTTAAATCAGGAGGGGAAAGAAGACCACCCCTAACCCCTCCTT
>Ga0315291_10005430_pt1 | contig 15991 bp, 13 predicted proteins | sample YL17G12_20_MG_FD_203070 | JGI IMG/M metagenome (GOLD analysis project Ga0315291, IMG submission 203070) | Sediment microbial communities from Yellowstone Lake, YNP, Wyoming, USA - YL17G12_20 | ecosystem: Environmental > Aquatic > Freshwater > Lake > Sediment | place: USA: Wyoming | collected...
GCATTACTTTCGGTAAATGCTTCAAAGAAGTTTTTATTGCCTCCTCCGGGTATTCGTAGTCCTCCAATTTACCACTGAGATAAGCCTGGTATGCACTCATATCATAGTCACCATGACCAGACAAATTGAAAAGGATGACGCGTGATTCACCTTTATTTTTAGCTTCGATAGCTTCGTCTATAGCTGCGCGAATCGCATGGGCTGACTCTGGCGCTGGAATAATTCCCTCAGTTCGAGCGAACTGAATCGCAGCTTCAAAGGTTGCCAGCTGAGGAACAGCAATAGCCTGTATGTAGCCAGCATCATATAATGCACAGATCGAGGGTGCCATTCCGTGGTAACGTAATCCTCCAGCATGTATAGGTGGTGGTATAAAATCGTGACCAAGCGTATACATTTTCACAATTGGTGCCATTTGTGCCGTATCTCCGAAGTCGAATGCATAAACACCCTTCGTTAATGAAGGAGTGGCCCTTGGTTCTACCGCCAGCAAGCGGGTGTGCTTCCCATTGGTCAAATTTTGCTGTAAGAAGGGGTATGCGATACCTGCGAAATTCGAGCCTCCGCCCACACACCCGATTACCACGTCTGGATATTCACCTGCTAATTCCATCTGTTTGAGCGCTTCCTGACCAATCACGGTTTGATGCAGCAACACATGATTTAACACGGAACCAAGGCTATACTTCTTCTTACCGCCTGACTTTGCTGCCACCTCTACTGCCTCAGAAATTGCGATCCCAAGTGATCCTGGGCTGTTTGGATCAGCTTTGAGGACGGATTTCCCATAATCGGTGTGTTCCGTCGGGCTTGGAAATACTTTGGCTCCATAGGTTTCCATGAGATAGCGCCTGTATGGTTTTTGGTCATATGATACCTTGACCATGTATACTTCCAGATTTAAGTCAAAGAATCTACATGCCATGGCCAATGCAGAACCCCATTGACCGGCACCTGTTTCTGTTGCCAAGGCTTTTGTCCCAGAAATTTTGTTATAAAACGCTTGGGCAACGGCGGTATTGGGTTTATGGCTACCAACAGGAGAAGTTCCTTCGTATTTGAAGTAAATATGCGCAGGTGTATCTAATAGTTTTTCCAGCCGGCGTGCCCGAATCAATGGTGTTGGACGCCATAATTTATAGATTTCTCGCACTTCTGATGGAATCTCTATATAACGTTCAGTGCTGACTTCCTGTAGGATCAATGGCATTGGGAAGAGCACTGACAAGAAATCCGGCGTGACTGGTTCGAGCGTCTGTGGATTTAACACAGGTGCTGGTGGTATCGGACTATCCGCATTGATGTTGTACCAGAATTTCGGAAGATCCGATTCATTGAGTAAAAATCTTGTTTGTTCAGACATTTCTACCTCCATTGGTTTTGATCTTAAAACAAATACGCGCTCATCCTTTGGGGACGAACGCGCCTGGCCCGTGGTGCCACCCCGGTTAAGCTGACTTAATTATTAATCAAAAATCCCGTCATGATGCAACGGGAAATAACAGCCAGCTTCACTCTTTTCAGATACAGTCTTGAACAGACGATATCTTTTACCATGCTAACGGTGGCATCTCCGGCGAAGGCTACTCCTGGAAATTCCCACTAGTTTCGCCTTGCGACTCTGAGGTCCATTCAGCTATACCGAACGGGCAAGATTCTCATCTATACTTGCTCTCTGTGCCGTCGTGTTAGGGCTTACTCGTCCTCTTCAACGTCATTAATTATTAAGTTTGTCGAATTATATAAGTTATTCAGATTTTGTCAACCCCATTTTTAATGCTTCTTGACTAATATCTTGTAATCAGACTCATACTCATCTTTGTTGTTTTGGGCAATATTATCAATTTTGATTTGTTCCCATTGAATGAGATTAATTTTTGGAAATGAAACATCGGCATCGACATTTACATGAACAGTAGTTAAATAAAGCTTATCGGCTAGATCGATTGCTTGTTGAAATATTTCTCCTCCGCCGATTATAAATACTTCAGATTCGTGGTCATCCTTAGCCAATTTGATCGCATCCCTAAGCGAACGAGCAACCATACAACCTTCAAGAAAATAATCTTTTTGATGGGTGACAACGATCATTACCCGACCTGGTAAAGGTTTCCCAATGGTTTCATAGGTTTTTCTCCCCATCACGAGATGGTGCCCCATGGTCAAATTCTTGAATCGTTTCAAATCAGACGGCAAATGCCAGGGCAACCGATTATTCTTTCCTATCCCACCTCTTTCATCCATGGCTACGATTAATGATACGATCACACTGAAATCTCCCCTTTTATGTGTGGGTGGCTTTGATAATCGATAAGTTCAAAATCTTCGTACTTAAAATCAAAAATGGATGTGATATCCGGATTCAGGATCATCTTCGGCAGTGGAAGCGGCTCACGCATCAATTGAAGTCTGGCTTGATCCAAATGATTTAAGTACAAATGGGTGTCTCCCATGAGCTGGATCAAGTCACCAAGCCCAAGGTTACATACCTGGGCGACCATCATCGTCAACAAGGCGTATGATGCGATATTAAATGGGACACCTAAGAAAACATCGGCAGACCGTTGGTAAAACTGGCAGGAGAGTTTTCCATTTACTACATAAAATTGAAATAACAGATGACATGGAGGGAGTGCCATTTTCGAAATTTCTCCGACATTCCAGGCATTGACAATCAGACGTCTGGAATTCGGATCATGATTAATTCGATCGATCACCTGACTCATCTGATCAATCACACTCCCCTCAACAGTTCTCCAATGCCTCCATTGAACTCCATACACTGGACCTAACTCGCCGTTTACATCCGCCCATTCATCCCAGATGCCAACCCCATGTTCTTTTAGAAAATCGATATTACTTTCCCCACGTAAAAACCATAACAATTCATAGATAACCGATTTCAGGTGAAGCTTTTTAGTAGTAAGTAATGGGAACCCCTCATTGAGATTAAAGCGCATCTGATATCCAAATACAGACAACGTTCCCGTGCCTGTTCTATCAGCTTTCTCTACCCCATGATCCAATATGAACTCAAGTAAATCAAGGTATTGTCGCATAATCAATCCCAATCTGGAGTGATGGTCATACGCACTATTTGTTTACACCAGCTATTATTTCTCGGGTCTGATTGATATCCGCATGGACTTGTCGAATCAAATCTTCTACAGTTTGAAATCGTTCTTCTCCGCGTAAACGTGCATAAAACTCTATTGCTATCTTCTGGGAATATAAATCACTCGAATAATCCAGGATATGGGCTTCGACGTGCGAACGCTGGTCAGCACTCTCAAATGTCGGGCGTGTTCCAATATTGACCGCAGCTGGCCAGAGCTCATTAAATATTCGCGCTCTACACGCATAGACACCGGCACCGGGAATTAATTTTTCATCGCCGGTCTCTAAATTTGCGGTAGGAATACCAATCCCCTTCCCCCTGCCATCTCCATGAACAACTTCACCAACCACTTGATATGGCCTACCCAACCACTTGGTAGCTTCGAAAATATTACCGTCAATAATTAATTTCCTAATCTGGCTTGAAGATATGGTATTTCCATCCGACATGACTGGTTCTACGACATGAACGTGATAGCCAAGCTCTTCTCCCAGGTGCTTCAGGTAAGATACATTTCCTTCTCTCCCCTTACCAAGGGCGAAATCATAACCCAACCAAAGTTGACGAAATCCAAGATGGTTTATCAAGTATGTAACATATTCACGTGCAGTGGATTGGGAAATTTCATACGTAAATGGATGTGTTACAACAATATCAGTGCCAAGTTCATCGAGTAAATCTACCTTTTCAGTCGGCGTGGTTAAATAAAACGCCCCCGTTCTTCCACGCAAAATGACCGATGGGTGGGGATGAAAAGTTAATACACAGGATTTGGAACCAGCCAGGTGGGCATGGTTATTCAGCTCACGGATAAGTTGTTGGTGACCAAGATGAACCCCGTCAAACGACCCAATGGTCAACCATGTATTCTGGATATTGACACCGGCAAGAGATGTATAGTGATGCACCATGGGGCGTCAAAATCTTTTGTTATGAAAAGAATACCTTACGCGGTTGCCATTCATTGGTTGCTTCGTCCAGTTCCAATAGCGCAACCAAATCACCCTGTTGGCTGATCCCTCTAACCCAGCCTTTTACTTCACCTTCAGCAGCAATTCGATGTCCGTGACGGATTAACTCCACTTGGTCCCCGTCTAATTCCACCATATGCCAATCTCCTAATGCTTCAGCAGCTGGGATGAGGAATTTATACCAATCACCAACGTGAAAAGATTCTTGTAATCTCCGTAACGGAACCGCATCACGTAACGTGAAGCGACCACTTTTTGTCCTGCGTAAGCCGACCAAATGCGCCCCGCATCCCAAGGCTACACCCAGGTCATTTGCGAGAGACCTAACATAGGTCCCAGACGAACAAAATACATCGATAACCGCTTCAGGAGGATTCCATTCAAGCAATTCCAAACTATATACCTGGATCGTCCTTGGTTGAAGTTCGACCTCTTCACCCTCCCGCGCCATTTCGTAGGCTTTACGACCTTGAACTTTAATTGCTGAGTATGGTGGGGGGACCTGTTGAATTTCACCAATAAACTGCTGCAAGGCTTCTTCAAATTGCTCTTCTGAGATGTTCTCTACAGATCCAGACGAGGTAATCTTACCCTCTGAATCAAAAGTATCTGTGGTGCTGCCCAGATGTATCGTCGCCTGATAACGCTTATCCGATGCAGATACATATTCGCTTAAACGAACCGCAGGTCCGACCAGGACAACAAGGACACCTGATGCTCTTGGATCCAATGTACCAGTATGACCAGCTCGGTGGATATTTGTACCCCTGCGTATAATTTGAACGACATCATGCGAGGTCAAACCGACTGGCTTATCGACTACCAATACGCCAGATACGGCATTTTTTAGTTGATCTTCATAATTCTTATTCATATACCATCCCTAATAATAAATATTCTACCCACTCTCCTCGATAGTCTCCTTGACATGGTGCATGGATATCTTTGTGTCATCCAAGACTTTTTCCAAGACTTCATTCAATTTCCCTTTTACATCTGCTCCTGCAGCTGCCTTGTGTCCCCCACCCCCAAATTTCTGAGCAATTTCCGATACATCTAAATCTGTTGCCAGACTCCCACACAAGCGCCAACTTATTTTAACATATCCTGCGTCTTGCTCTGTTAATATTACCGCCACCTTCGCTCCCTCAATTGCAGATAAGACTTTTACTAAATCCGCATCATCCCGAGCTAAATAACCTGCTGCGTGGCGTTCAGTTAATGAAAGTGTTGTCCATACCAATCCATCTTCCATCTGGATTTTGGATAGACCAGCTCCCCAGTAACGTGCGGAAGCAAGCGATTGTTCTACAATCGTTCTGTAGTATATATCTGTCAGGTCTCCGCCCATTTCCATTAAATCTGCAACCATTCGAAGAACTTGTGGTTGGACATTGGTCGTGCGAAAACCAATCGTATCGGTGACGATACCGGATAATAGCGCATTTGCGATGGGTTTGGTGATTCTTAATCCAAAATCTGGCAGGTACCTTGTTAATATCTCTGCGGTTGCCACTGCATCACTTATCACAAGATTTACCTTAGCAAAATAAGTGTTCGTTTTATGATGGTCGATGTTAAGATCGGGAACATCGTAACCATTAAAATCTGTATCAGTTCGCTCGATTTCAGAAGAATCTACAACGATGATGAAATCAACTTTTCCCACGGGTTTGGTTTTTATCAACTCACTGCCAGCTAAAAATCGAAAGTTATCCGGTATCCCGTCTTTGAGCACCATTTGGACATCTTTCCCAGCTGCGAGCAAAGGCAAACCCATTGCTAATAATGATCCGATAGCATCTCCATCTGGTCTTTGGTGTGAAATGACCAATACCTTTTTCGCCAGTTTAAGTTGCTTACGAATTGTCGCAATCAATTCATGATCAGGGTCCTTCACGTTTTACCGCCCTATTCTTCTTTGAAACTACTGTCTCCGGAGTGTTTTTCTGATGGATTGTGATAATTAATCGTTCGATTTCATCTGCTCGCTCGAAGGTAGGATCCCAATGAAATCTCAGCCGAGGAAAAACACGTAACTCCATTCTATGAGCTAATTCACTTCGTAAAAAACCTTGTGCGTGTTCCAACCCAGATAAGACTTCTTGTGACCGTTGTGACCCTTCCAGTGCACAAACATAGATTTCAGCGAAAGCTAATTCCCTATCAACTTCTGCACCCGTGATGGTCACGCCTTTCAGGCGCGGGTCACTGCTCTCCATCAATATAATTTCTGAGAGCTCCTCCCGAATACGTTCTGATATTCTGGTCAATCGTGTTTTGGATACCATCTCAGCCTCCGGAATTTTTCAGGCTGCAGCCACCATCTCAACTAAAACACATTCAATCCGATCACCTTCCACAAAATCTGAAAAATTCTTGATCGCTATACCGCATTCAAACCCTTGGCGGATTTCCCGAACATCTTCCTGAAGATGTTTTATAGTTGAAATCTCGCCAATTGTGACAATCTCTCCATTTCTAAATACTTTTGCTCGCGCATTACGTCTGATCTCACCGTCGATGACATAACACCCAGCAATATTCCCAACTTTCGATATGCGAAACACCTTTCTTACATCCGCATGCCCCAATACAGTTTCTTTCTCAATTGGCGCAAGCATCCCATTCAAAGCTTTCTCAATATCTTCGATCATTCTATAAATAATGTCATAAAGTCGAATGGATACGCCTTCTTTTTCAGCCAACCTTCTTGCAGGAACGTCTGCTTGCACGCTAAAACCAATAATGACTGCCTTGGAAGCGGCTGCAAGCATAACGTCGTTTTCAGTAATATTACCTGTTTCCGCGTGTAGAATATTTACGGTGAGTTCCTCTGTACAAAGGTCCTTTAATGAAGAGACAATTGGCTCTAAAGATCCTTGTACGTCAGCTTTAATAATTAACCTTAATTCCCGAATCTCACCTGCCTTATATTGATCGTATAACTGCTCCAGGGTGATTTGAGCTTTCTTGCCACTTGAGAGCTTATCACCCACTTGAGATTTCTCAGATACGATAACTCTCGCTTCACGTTCTGAAGGAACAACCTGAAATATATCACCAGCTTGAGGTACTTCGCTCAGACCCATCACAGAAACTGGAGTGGACGGACCAGCTTTATAGATCCTTCGACCTCTAAAATCAAACAGCGCTTTTAATCGCCCTAACGCTTGCCCAACGACGACTACATCACCCATTTCAAGAGTTCCATTTTGAACAAGTAAAGTAGCCATAGGACCTTTCGCTTTGTCCAATTCAGCTTCGATGACCGTACCGATTACCTGCCCGTTTGGATTTGCACGAATATCCATATTGTCTGCTACAAGCACTATGGCTTCAAGTAAATCTTCCAAACCTTCCCTTCGTTTAGCAGACATTGGTACGACAATGGTATCCCCATCCCAGTCATCAGGTACCAACCCTGCTTCTGCCAGTTGTTGTTTCACACGATCTGGATCGGCATTGGATTTATCAATCTTATTCATCGCTACAATAATTGGAACTTTAGCAGCTTTTGCATGGGCAATCGCCTCTTTGGTCTGTGGCATCACACCATCATCTGCTGCAATTACCAGAACGACGATATCGGCGCCTTGAGCGCCGCGTGCCCTCATGGCCGTGAATGCAGCATGACCAGGGGTATCTAAAAATGTAATTAAATGCCCGTTATGCTCTGCCTGGTAAGCTCCGATATGCTGGGTAATCCCACCCACTTCCCCTTCGGCTACATTCGTTTCCCTGATTGCATCTAACAGAGTAGTCTTGCCATGATCAACATGGCCAAGGATAGTAACAACAGGAGGGCGAAACTCCAAATTCTCAACATCTTCCTTGGCGATGGCCATTCTCCATTGTGGTATCTCACCTAGATCCTGCTCGGTAACCTTTGGACTTTCAGGGATAGCTTCAAAACCCATCTCAGAAGCAACGATAGCTGCAGTGTCAAAATCAATGGGTTGATTAATGCTTGCCATTACCCCGTTTGACATCAACGCTTTAATGACATCAATGGGGCTGGTTTGCATGATCTGTGCAAGGTCACGCACAGTGATGCTTGAAGATAATTCTATTTTCTTTGAATTGTTGCCGTTCTCGCTCATATGGTACCTCTATGAATTCGATTTATTAGACCCCTATGAGCGGGTGAGATGCATCACTCGTTCATTGTCGGTTCCTACTCCGGTAATGATACGGCGTAATCCATTAGGCGCTCGCGCTCTTCAGGAGTTAATTCTGTTTTCAAAGCGTTCGCAAGTGCTCCCTTCAATCCACTTTCCCAACACGCACGCAGTTCATGAAGATAAGCACCCCTTCCTGCTAATTTACCCGTCAGGTCAATCATTACCCCTAAGGGGCTACGCACTATTCTAACCATTGAACGCTTAGGCAATACTTCCCTACAGCCTACACAGGTACGTTGGGGAATATGCCTTCTTTTACCGGTTTTTCGGGGCACATGTCCTTCTTATATTGGTTTAGAAATTCCAATCATCTTCCCAATCACCGCCACGTTTGCGTTTTCTTTTCACCAGAGTGATATCTCGATCGGGATCATAAACAACTTCCACAAATTTTTTCTTCTTTTTCTTCTTTTTACCCTTTTTATCGAGATCCTCTTCCTCTTCCTCTTCTTCAGTATCCTGTTGTATACCGAGTATTTCAGGACGCAATGCGAAAATTTCGTTAAAATCGATCGGTTTCTCTAGTTCTTCTTCTGTTACTTCACCAGTGACAGCTGGAGCTTCTCCCTCACCGACCAATTCCGGCTCTGCGCTAATTTCTTCAACAACTGGAGCACCTTCTTCCACAGTCGTCGGTTGTGCTAATGAGACTTCCTCCGCCACCTCGGGCTGTTCAGCTGCAATAATTCCCTCTGGGGTAGGCGTGATAATTTCTTCTACTTTCTCGACTACTGATTCAACCTGCTCAACCACCTCAGGAGCTACCACTTCAGGCTCAACTGATGGGTACGAAATGTTCGCTAGTTTTTCCTTAATTTCTTCCATCGCTTTTGGACCAATTCCGCTGATCCCCAATACTGCGTCTTCATCCAAAGCCAATTGGAACATCAGGTCACCAATTGTTTCGTAGCCTGAGGATCTGAGTAAATCATTGATTCGGTCAGACAAAGCTAAATCTTCGAGAGACATTGCGAAAGCCGCGGTGGGAATCTTCGCTCGTGTTTCTTTCCGGCGTTCTTCTTCGGCTAATTTTTCTGCTGTTCGACGATGGATAAGACCACGCTCAACTCTATCTACGAATTGACTCAAGAATTGATATTCCTCAGGAGTTATCGGGCGTCCTTCGGCTTTCTTCCCTAAAATAAGCTCAACCCTTGGAATATTCTCAGATTCCAATTCAGCCATGGCTGCAAATTCGTGATCGCTTTGTAACCGATGGACTGCATCTCCAGCAGCTTCAAGTAATGATTTGATATCTATGCGCCATCCAGTGAGCTTGGCTGCTAGACGTGCATTTTGACCATCTCGCCCGATTGCCAGACTAAGCTGATCATCCATTACAACCACCGTGGCTGTTTTCGTCCCCTTGGCGTGTTCATTTAGATAAACACCTGTAACGCGCGCTGGACTGAGTGCTTTAGCAATATAGGCAGCAGGATCAGGGTCGAACTCAATGACATCGATTTTTTCGTCGTTCAATTCACGTACGATCGCCTGTATGCGCACACCCCTGATGCCCACACATGCACCAACCGGATCCACCGCTGGCTGTAGTGCCGCAACTGCCACTTTTGATCGTTGTCCAGGCTCACGCGCAATTGACCGGATCTCGACCAATCCGTGGTAAATCTCGGGGACTTCATTCTCTAATAGACATCTAAGGAAATTACGATGTGAGCGCGAAAGTACGATCTGTGGACCACGTGGTGTTTGCTTTACTTCTAGTAATAATGATTGCACGCGATCATGCACGCGAAAATGTTCACCATTTATTTGTTGGTTTCTAGGTAGGACACCCTCGGCTTTCATATCCAACCCAAGCGTAACCTGTTGTGGAGTAACCGCTTGAACAACGCCACTGACAATTTCGCCTACTTGTTTTGCATAATAGTTCATCTGTGAATCACGTTCAGCTTCACGGATGCGCTGTTGGATCACCTGTCGAGCTGTTTGAGCAGCCACTCTTCCAAAATTGGTAGGCGTTGATTCTACAGTGACCATACCACCAAGTTCAGCGCTTGGATCGATCTTGAGTGCGTGATCCAGTGATACTTCCGTTCGATCATCTTGAACAGAATCCACCACCTCTTTCTCAGCAAAGACAGTGACTTCTCCTGTTTCAGGATCGATCTTGGCCTCAACCAATTGTGCAGTGGAAGCGTTTACCGCCCGACGGTAAGCAGAAACCATAGCAGCTTCGAGGGCTTCAAGGACCACATTTTTCGGTAATCCTTTTTCCTCGAGTACCTCATTAAATGCCAACATGAACTCGTTTTTCATTCCTTGATTTTCTCCGAACAATTACCATAACGGGATTGGCCTTATACGCAAGAAAAGTGGGTGCTGCCCACTTTTCCACGTCGCCACAATCTAATTACCTTTACCGATACGATTTTAACACGAAAATGGATGAATGGCAAGGCTTTGTGGATTAATTAATTTTATATTTATATTATTCCTATAGATTCCATCTTGAATGCGCACCTTTTAGAGAAAGCTGCCACGCATTACTTTCTTTATACGGGCATGGGTATGGATCGCCCCATGATTTTCCGGTCATGGCTGAGATTACAGCCACTGAGCAGGCACTACCCGCGTTCAAATCATAACCACCTTCAAGGAACAAACCCATCTTGCCCTCACAATGGGTATCCGCCCAGGTGCATAATTTCTTGATCAGATTCCCATACCCATCAGCTGTTAATTGAAGCTGCCCGAGAGGATCCATCCAGTGTGTATCAAATCCGTAGCTTACCATGAGCATTTGGGGGCTTCGTTGATCAAGCAACGGAAGAATGAGTTCATTCATAATAGTGTTAAAAGCAATATCTCCCGAACCTGGCGGAAGTGGAAAGTTAACAGTCCAACCTTCTCCGTTTCCTTCACCAATGTCATCCAAGCGCCCTGTACCAGGATAAAATGGCGATTGATGAGTGGAAATATATAACACATCATTTCTGAACCAAAATATATCCTGGGTTCCATTACCGTGGTGCAAATCCAAATCGATGATCGCCAACCTCTGGACAGCATAATCCTTGATTAAATGTTGTGCAGCAATGGCAATATTATTCAATAAACAAAAACCCATCCCCTGCCCATGGGTAGCGTGATGGCCTGGTGGACGCGTCAGGGCAAATCCTCGTTTTGCATTCCCCTCCCAAATAGATGAGGCTACCGCAGCAGCTCCCCCTGCAGCTCGATGGGCGAGTTGCCATGAGGCAGGGGTGGTATACGTATCCGGATCCAGATGTCCTGATCTCCTGCATGTCATTTCCAATAAATTCAAATAAGCAGGCGAATGCACTTCTTGCAGAAGTTCTTCAGCTAAATCAATTGGTAGCAATTTGGGAAAAGGCTCCCATAAACCGGCATTTTGTAACGCAGACCGTATTGCCTCGACACGCTCCGGTCTTTCGGGATGCCCAATTTCATAATGATCGATATGCCCTTCCGGGTAAAAATAAACCATCTCTTCCATACTTATCAACCTTGACTTAGATCATATCCTGGTTGTGTGCTATTAAGTAAATAAATGCCAACTGTTAATCGTGAATATAAATCATCCATGAAGCAGCTTCGAGCCACTTTTATACATCCGAGTCATAGAACACATACCCTGGATAGGGCTTATTTGCATCACCTAAGAAACGCCTAAATTTATCCAACTCACCTGTCTTCTCGAGCAACTGAAATTGTGCAGTTATCACACTTTGGTTCAATAAAACTCGAGAGCGCCATAACCCAACATCATGCAAAATATCACTCAGAGAAACTAGTTTTAAACGCAGATATAGTCTGTGCTATATATCGAGTATCACAGCTTTATTACGGATCTGCATATTTACTCTGGCTATACGAAATTTAGGTAATTTGTGGTTAATTTTGATAGATCAGAGTAATAACCCCGATATCCATCAGGCAATATTTCAGCAATTTGGTACATGATTTCATCAACCATCATATTCCGAATTTCTCGGTCTAATTTACCCTCAGGGAATTGTAACATGAACAATTTCCCCACCCGAATATGGAAATCTGTCCGCTTAAAGCGGTTTATGTTATCACGCAATCTCTCCCCGCCATAATAGACTAACGGCAAAATTGGCGCCTGGCTACGGTGAGCCAGAAGAACGATACCTGGAAGCCCTCGTCCCAACCTTCCATGCCCGCTGCGTGTCCCTTCAGGGGCGATTGCCAAGATTTTCCCGTCCCTCAATGCTTCTAATGCACTCCTGAACGCATCAGTGTCTGCTTCACCGCGTTGGATTGGAATAGCTCCCCAGAGATCAAATAGTAAACCCATCGCGGGATTGTCCCACGTTTCCGATTTGGCAAATCCGGTAATAGAGCGTGGTTGCAGATGTGTATACATCACAGGCACATCCATGAAATTGATATGATTGCTAACTATAATTAATGGCCCATGGTCGGGAACATTAATTAATTGGGTGTCATCAATATTACACAAAATCCGGGTTATATTTTTAATGGATGTGGTTACTACAGCATAAGCAAGGTTCATGCTTCAATTCATCCATGTAGGATATTAATCGGCTGTTTTATAATATCTATGCTCAATTCTTTCCCCGCAGTACAGATCGTCTCTCCATCAGCGTGTGCTGGCAAGGAACCCTCTATAGCAAGCACATGAATTTTTATTGCACGCCCCGTCTTGATTTGCGGATGAGTAGCCTGGGTACCCTTCATAAACCGGGGTATCATCGTAAGGATTCCAATTCTACTTAATTGACCCGCAACACAAAGATCCAATAGTCCATCATCTGGATGTGCCTCAGGAGCCATCATAAAACCACCACCCATTCTCCTGCCGTTCATGATCGAAACCATCAAAGAAGGTTGAGTGATTTGCTTATCATCATACTCGATCCGTACCAAAGGGGCATTAAAAAATAGAAAAATCGTCCGCAAGGCAGCTACGATGTAATTTAAGAAACCATGCAGATGGGTTAGTTTTAGTGCTTCAAAACCTACAACTGCATCGAACCCTATCCCCACCCCATTACCAAAATAACGCCCTTGAGGATAGTCACCACCGACCACATATCCCACATCCATTAAACGTTGTGTCCCAGCCTGAATCACCTTAAAGCCATCCTGTAAACCTGGCGGTATTCCAACACCGTAGGCAAAATCATTCCCGCGACCAATGCTGATAATACCCATGCTGGTATTTCGATTTCCTTGGTTCCATGCTTGCATCAATCCATTCAAGACCTCATTAGATGTGCCATCACCACCAACGGCAACAACAATATCTATACCACCTATTGCTGCTTCCCTTGCCAGGTCAATTGCGTGTCGAGGATGTTCAGTGCTGACGATTATATAGTCCATTGAATTTTCACGCGCCATGCGATCGATCTCAGGAAGGGCAAGCTTCCCTGCCCCTTGCCCAGCGATTGGATTAACAATAAATTTGAGTTTCTTTTGCATTATGGGCATGCCTCTGGGAGATTGCTGAGATTAAATAACAAGACAGGACTGTTCCCGATTCGTTCAATTGTCCCATTGACTCGATAACAAGTATTAAGTTTGGCTTTTGTCCAAACCAGGTCATAAGAAACCAAATAAAATGCCCCCGCCTTATTGCTGAAGGTAACCATAAAATAAGTTGGATATGTAATAGTCTGAATCACAACCCCTTGAACACAGAAAGTTTGCCCAACATCTGCTAATGTGATGGCTAAAGCATCCCGGCAAGTAGGTACAGATGTCGGGGTCGTTGTTGCTGGTAATGAGGTTGGCGAAGCGATAAATGCAACGACAGGTGTATTTGTCGGGCGAATAGTTGGACTCGAATAAGGTGTGTTGCTTGATTGTAGTCGAGGATTCAAAAGTGCCAAGGGCGATGGGGTTAGGTTATGTGTGGGTGTTATTGCCTTATGGACTAAGTTTGCCAGATTTCGTTCCAAGATAGGTCGCCCCGGACCGGCGATTGTGTATAAAATCCACCCAATGATGACCAAACCGAGCAATATTCCAATTGCGATTTTGAGGTTTTCCCGTTCGAAAATACTTTTCCTGGCAGGTTCTTCCTCACTGGCAGGTAGCATATCAGAACGTAATGTGTTGACAAGATTACTAATGGAGGACTTTTCTGGTTTTTGTGCCGCTTTTACTTCGTGAAAATAATCAATTGGTGTGCTTTCTTCCTGGTTAAATGACTTTTTAGCCATTGATCACTTCTCGGTTTAGCGGATGGTGTAATCGTAAGTATAGCATTAATTACTCATGGAGGGTAAAAAAATCTGTGTGTGATTCCACCAGCAGACATCTACTTTATGTTGCTTCGGGCTCCATCTTCGGTTTATCTTGGGTAGGAATATAAAATTGGCTTTATTTACCAACAGCAGGTAAAACACCCTTACTGTGTAAACTTTATCTCATCTTGCAATTAAATCACGCTGAATGTAGAGCGGGTGATGGGACTCGAACCCACGAATGGTAGCTTGGGAAGCTACTGCCTTACCACTTGGCAACACCCGCAATTGCGTTGCTGATTATATCAGCCACGAAACAGATGTCAAGTAAAGGAAAACCATAGTGTTATAATTTTGAAGTTATGCCAAACGCTGATACCAATGATCTTAGTGAACGTGAGCTGGATATTTTAAAACTCGTAGCAACGGGGGCGAGTAACAAGGAGATAGCTCAAAAATTATTCATTAGCTCGAATACAGTAAAAGTTCACTTACGCAACATTTTCACCAAGATTGGAGTTACATCTCGAACTGAAGCAGCAATGTTTGCTGTACGGTCTGGGCTTACTGAAATGGTATCTCCACAACTCATAGCCCAATCGGACGATTTAGAATTACAAGTTAATCCAACTGTGGCACTTCCCCAGACGCATTCTTTTGCAGCTATTATTAAAAACAAACTCTATATTCGTTATTTTGGATTATTTGGCATTTTAATAATCCTATTAATCACCAGTATACTGTATTTCCGGAGTAATAAAATCCAGGCAGTTACTGCTATACCACCGACCTCAACCCCTAGGGTTCAATGGTTTGAATTACCAGGGCTACCGACACCACGTCGGGGATTAGCTGTTGCTAACTACGAGAATCAAATATTTGCGATTGGAGGGGAAACCACAGAAGGAATAAGTAATATCGTTGAAAGTTATGATCCTCAAACTAATACTTGGAATGTTCATTCAGCGAAACCAACAGCAGTAACCGATGTACACGCAGCGATAATCGGTGGGCTAATATACATACCCGGTGGTCGACTAGCCTCGGGAATACCTACAAATATCACTGAAATTTATGATCCTCAATCCAATCAGTGGTCAATAGGTAGTCCATTACCAAATCCATTGAGCGCATATGCATTGACCGTATTCGAAGGACGAATTTACATTTTTGGAGGTTGGAATGGTAGTCAGGTAGTTAATAATGCTTATGAATATGATCCTCACAGTGAATCATGGTCAGAGCTTCCTGCAATGCCTACAGCGCGATCATTTGCCGGCGCTGTTGCTGTTGGAGGAAAGATCTATGTAATAGGGGGTTGGAACGGAAACCAGGCATTAACGGTTAATGAAGTATATCTGCCCGATCTGTCTGGTGGAGGATCGAGGTGGGTTCAGGCTTCTCGCTTGCCTTCTGGACGGTATGGTATGGGCATCGCAAACCTGGCTGACATTATTTTTTTAATTGGTGGGAAAGGATCAGATGAAAAACTCT
>Ga0315291_10005433_pt1 | contig 15987 bp, 13 predicted proteins | sample YL17G12_20_MG_FD_203070 | JGI IMG/M metagenome (GOLD analysis project Ga0315291, IMG submission 203070) | Sediment microbial communities from Yellowstone Lake, YNP, Wyoming, USA - YL17G12_20 | ecosystem: Environmental > Aquatic > Freshwater > Lake > Sediment | place: USA: Wyoming | collected...
GCTCCCGGTCATATAAGCGCCAGGCTAAACTTTCAATAATATTCTCCAATTCGTCCTCGTCAATATAATTAAGGGGGCGCTCTCGAATAATCGAAAAATTAGAAAGCGTTGATTTTACAAAAGGTTTTTCAAACAGAAAAATTAACGAAGCGGTCCTTTTCGCCCCTCTAAGAATTTTCTCCACCAAGACAAAAACTTCTTCACTTTGAAATTCAACCCCGACCGGCGTTTCAAAAGAAAAACTTTTCCTCAGCTTGACTCTCTTCGAATTAAAATCAAAATCTGCCTCTAAGGCGTTGATGCTTTCCCGAGTAATGTTAAAAATCAAAATCCTCTTCCATTTGTGAGGTAAAAGCAGATGCCAATTGAACATTCATTAATAATTATACCCGAATAAAATTTTCTCTGCCACTCCTTCCCCCTTGTTTACGCTATAATTAACTATAGTGGGTTATGGCATCAATACTAATTTAGGACTGCTTTGATACGGCGAACTCCGCTTGAAACTGCTTCTTCTTTAATAATCTTAAAACGCCCGAGTTCCGAAGTATTCTGAACATGTGGGCCGGCGCAAATTTCTTTGGAAAAATCGCCGATGGAATAAACTTTGACTTTTTCGCCGTATTTTTCGGCAAAAACTCCGACCGCTCCTGATTTTTTTGCTTCTTCTAAATTCATTTCTTCCATTTTTACCGGTAGTGCCGCTTTAATTTTCCGATTAACAATTTCTTCTACTTTTTGGATTTGCTCCGGCGTCATTTTCTGGGAATAAGAAAAATCAAAACGCAATCTTTCCGGAGTAATGTTGCTACCTTTTTGCCCCACGCTTTCACCCAAAACATCTTTTAATGCCTGCTGCAATAAATGCGTGGCAGTATGGTATTTAACGCTAATTTCCGAATGATCAGCCAAACCGGCCTTAAACATTCCCGTAGTCGCGGTCCGTGAAAGTTCTTGGTGCTTTTTAGATTCTTCTTCGAATTCTTTCACATCAACCTCCATTCCCTTTTCTTTTGCCAATTCAATTATCATCTCTATTGGAAACCCGTGAGTTTGATACAAATCAAAAGCTTCCTTCCCAGTTATTTTTGTTTTATTTTTTTCTACGGCGACTTTATCGCTCAATTTAATTTTTTCCGAAAGTTCCAATTTGAAATGTATCGGTCCCCTCTCCAGCGTTTTTCCAAATTTTTCTTCTTCTCTAACTAATTGTTCTTCAATAAAATCTTTATTTTTTAATAATTCTGGATAAATGTCCTTGTATGTGCCGATTACTGGCTTGGCCACCTGGAAAGCAAAAGTTTCTTTAATGCCCAGTTGCCGGCCATAGCGCACTGCTCGACGAATTAGCCTGCGCAAAACATAGCCCCTTTCCACATTCGATGGTTCCAAACCTTCGGCCAAGATAAAAGTAGCGGCTTTGAGATGGTCAGCAATGATCCGAAATTCTTTTTTATTATCCTCATATTTCCTGCCGGACAATTCTTCAATTTTTTTGATAATCGGCTGGAAAAGTTCCGTCTCATAAACGCCGGCTTGCTGATTAATGACGGCTAATGTTCTTTCCAAGCCCATGCCCGTATCCACATTTTTTTGTTTTAATAGTTCGTGTTTGCCGCTGGCAGTTTTATTGTATTCCATAAAAACATCATTCCAGATTTCTACCCAATCCTTTGTCTCGCTGCTCGTCAATGGTTTGAGGTTGTCGTTGCCAACCCAATAAAACATTTCCGTACAAGGTCCACAGGGGCCGGTTTGACCGGCTGGCCCCCACCAATTATCTTTCTTGCCGAAAAAATAAATCCTCTCCGGAGGGATGCCGACTGATTGCCAAATTTTTGCTGATTCCTCATCCCTGGCTGCGTCTTTATCCCCGCCAAAAACAGAGATTGCTAATCTTTCTTTGTCTAATCTCAGCCATTTTTTAGAAGTTAAAAATTCGAAACTCCATTCAATTGCCTCTTTTTTCCAATAGTCGCCGAGCGACCAGTTACCCAACATCTCAAAAAAAGTCAAATGAACCTCGTCGCCCACCTCATTAATGTCGCCGGTGCGAATGCATTTCTGAACGCTGCAAAGCCGCTGGCCAGCCGGATGTTTTTCGCCCAATAAAAATGGCACAAGCGGGTGCATCCCGGCGGTAGTAAATAAAACGGATGGGTCGTTTTCCGGAATCAAAGGCGCCGAGGGAATTATTTTATGCCCTTTTTCAATAAAAAAATCAAAATATTTTTTCCGTAATTCCAAATGAGTCATTAATCAAATCATAACAAAAAAATCCGAAAAAATAAATACCGAAATAATTAAAAAATACCCCCAACCAAAACGCTGTGCAAACAACACAACAAAATTAAATAAATTAAAAGCATGTGAAAAATGCGGTCGCAATTTTCATATTCTCCAAAAATTCCGAAGAATCCAAAAAAATTGAAAAATTGAAGCCAAAATTCCTAAATTCACATTAATTCGCGATCGCGAATTAATGTGAATTTAATTGACGCGATGGCGATTATCAATTTCTCAATTTTAAAAAAGAAACTCTATTTCTTTCGTTTTTCTTTCCAATAATACCAATCGAGGAGAAGCGGGCTGGCGATAAAAATCGAAGAATAAGTGCCAAAAAATGTGCCAATGAGAAGCACTAAAACGAAATTATGAAGCGAGATGGGGCCGAAAAATAATAAAGCCAGCAAAACCAAAATCAAGGTCAAGGAAGTGTTAATGGAGCGGGTTAAGGTTTCATTAATGCTCTGATTGACAGTTGAAGAAAAATCTAATCCCGGCGCCACTCGCAATTTCTCCCGAATTCTATCCAAAACCACGATAGTATCATGAACAGAAAAACCCAAGACAACCAGTAAAGCGACGATAAACGAAGAATCAATTTCCACGCCTTTAAAATGACCGAGCAAAGAAAAAACACCTGAAGGAATCAAAACATCGTGCGTCAGAGCAATTATCGTCACGATACCGTATTTCCAGGCAGACATCGGCCGCGAGACCTTCCGGAAAGCCCAGGTCAAATACAAACCGATTCCCAGGAGGACGAAAATGACGCCGGTAACAGATTTTTTCTTTAATTCTCTGCCGATTGCCGGTCCCAGCGATTCAAAACGGTTTTCTTCCAACCCCGGAAATTGCTCTTTTAATTTCTTGATAATTTCCTGATGCTGTTCCTCGGAAATTTCTTTGGTGCGAACCAAAATGCCCTTTTCTCCGAATTGAGAAATAACCGGGTCACCAATATCAAACTCTTTTAAAGCTTCTTTAATTTGTTCCTGAGAAATTTGAATCTTACTAACATCGAGCTCCAAAAGCGAGCCGCCGACAAAATCCATGCCTAATTTCAAGCCGAAAATCGCCAAACTCGCGATTGAGGCGCCGACAAAAATTATAGAAATCAAATAGGCAATTTTTCGATTTTTTACAAATTCAATGGTCATAATTTATATTTGGCAGCGAGCCATCAAATGAAAGCAAATCTTTCATTTGGGACGAGCGAACCAAATCCATGCGTTGTCACGATCCGTGACAACGTTTTATTTCATAAAAACCCGCAAAAACGAGCGGGTGACCGTGATCGCCGTAAACATACTAACCAAGACACCAATTAAAAGCGTCAGGGCGAAACCCTTAACAATGGAAGTGGTAAAATTATAAAGAATAAGACAAGTGATAATGGTGGAAATATTGGAATCGCGAATTGACGGCCAGGCGCGCTTGAAGCCCTCTTCAATTGCCCGGAATTTGTCCAAGCCCTTCTTTAATTCTTCTTTGGAACGGGCAAAAATTAAGATATTGGCGTCAACCGCCATGCCGACTGACAAAATAAATCCAGCGACACCGGCTAAAGTTAAAGTAACGGGAATGGTCTTAAACACCGCCAAAGCCAAAACCGTGTAAATAATCAAAGCCAAACTGGAAAATAATCCCAAAAACCGATAATAACCTAACATAAAAATTATCACCAAAATAATGCCGATAATCCCGGCTTTAATCCCCAATTTCAGAGAAGCCTCGCCCAAAGTAGCGCCGATTGATTGCTGAGAGACAAGTTTAACCGGCGCCGGCAGAGCGCCGGCATTCAATCTTTCCACTAATTGTTTTGCCTCTTCAGTGGTGAATTTTCCGGTAATTTGAGCGCGGCCGCCACTAATGACATCTTTGACAACCGGCAAAGAAATCGGCTGACCATCCAAATAAATCGCTAAAATTTTATTGACGTTTTTCTTGGTTAATTCTTCAAAAATTTTCGCTCCCTCATCATTAAACTCCAAACCGACATACGGCTCATAGGTTTGAGAATTAAATTCTAAACGGCTGGTTTTCAAATATTTGCCGTTCAGAGCCGGCTCCGCAAGCACAAAATAAGGATCGATGTAAAGATAAGCAGAGTCTTTTGCTTCTTGCTTCTCCAAAATTAATTTGGTTTCCTCCTCAGTCCTTTGCTCTTTAAATTCCAAATAAGGAGTTTCGCCAATCAGTTTAATGGCTTCTTTAATATCTTTGATGCCGGCCAATTCCACTATTAATCTGTAACTCTCGCCAACTTTTAGCGTTTCCACCCGCGGCTCGCTGACACCGAAAAGATTCACCCGGCGCTCAATCACATCGCGCAAACCAGCCATCGCCAAATTTCTGTCTCCCTCTTTAACTTGGCTCATATCGGCCTCATATAAAAGATGGGTTCCACCGCTTAAGTCCAGCCCCAAACGAAACGGCGCTTTCATAAATTTCGGAAGAAAATCTAAATTGCCGTAATCAAAAAAACCGGCGACAATCGCCACAACAATTATTAAAATCAACCACCACAATGTTCTTTCTTTTATTTTTTTTCTTTCAATATCCAACATTTGGTCCGCCCGGGAGGACTCGAACCTCCAACTTTCTGCTTAAAAGGCAGCTACTCTACCGATTGAGTTACGGGCGGATAAATATAATTCTAAACAAATTTTCCAAAAAAACAACTTCTATTGCCAAGTGGGAAACCAAACCCGGCTTTTATACTCCGCTCCCGTAAGGGGCGAACCGTAACTGAGGGGCGCGAAGAAAACAAAGGTGACAAAAACAATAAACAAAACCAGTAAAATTAAAGTCGGGTAATTTTTGAAATATTTCCAAAGGAAAAACCCCAAAGCAATAATCAAAAAAAGCAATGAAGGAAAATAATGATAAAGAAAAGAAACGCGGCTGACAAAAACATAAGGTAAAAGATTACCCAAATAGCCGGCCACTATTAAAGCAACGCTGACAAAATCACTGTTCTTTCTTTTTTTGAAAAATTGGCCCAAAAGCCAAAAAATCCAGTAGATAATTATCAGACCGCCCAGCCACCAAATAAAAGGATTGCCCAAAAGATAAATCCGGCTTTCTTTTAAAGTCCCACAATTTTCGCAGCCGGTTTTCCCGTACCAATAATATATCGGCCGATAAAGAACGGGCCAGCTGTACCATTTTGAGCCGTAAGAATGCGTCGCCTTGAGGCCGGCATTAGCCGAAAACATCACCTCGTTTAATTCAATAAATTTCCCGAAAAGATTGAGCGGCTTAATTTGCGGATTATTGTAATTCTGATTGCCGATAAGAGTTCTCTGAAAGCGCTGGCTCATATAAGCGTCGCCGCCTCCGCTGTAGGGCAAACTTTTCAAATGAATGGCGAAAATGGCAAAATAAAAAAGAAAAGAAACAATTAAAAAAATCGCCGCCTGAACAAAAAATTCTTTCCATTTTTTATTACTCGCCCGTAATACTCCGCGGCTTGCCGCGGGGATGAAGGGCAATTGTATTAAATATGTCGGCGGAGCCGACTCCTCTTGTAAAAAACCCGCCCTGATACCCTGCGTTCTTGACGCAGGGTCGGGTTTATTTTGGAAAGCGTTAATCAAAATTATTAAAGCGGCAACGCCGATGAAAACCAAAGCTGTCCACTTCACCAAAAATCCGGCAGTCAAAAACAAAATTGATAAAATGAAAAATAAAAACCAGGAAAAACTGTAGATTTTCTTCCGCCGCGACATCAAAAGAAAAACCAAACCCCAAACGCCGAAGGCCAAAAGAAAAACATCGGTTAAAATCAAACGCGACTGAACCAGAATAGAGTTTTCAAAAATCGCCAAAAGAGCCGCCAAGAAAGCCGGCCATTTGTTTTTAAACAGTTCTTTGGCCAGAAAATAAACGCCAAAAATTAAAGCCAGACCGAAAATACTTACGAAAAACCTTAAAAATTTGTAAGAATTGTCGGGATAAACCTTGGAAATGTTACTAAAATCAAAACTAACAGGCAAATTAATACCAAAAAGTTTGGCTGAGCCAGCCATTAATAATTTTGCCAAAGGCGGGTGAATGTCAAAATAATATTCTCCCTTAAAATAATCGGTGGCGAATTTAGGGAAATAAACCTCATCAAAAACAATCTGATTGGGGCGGCCAAAATAATAAAATCGTGTCCCAGTTGCTAAAATCAAAATTACCAAAATCAACAGCCACTCTTTTGAAATAAAATGAAGGATTTTGTCTTTAAACATAGATTTTCAACTTAGAGAAAATAAATAGAAACAGTTTTGACTGGTAATTTCAGCCACCTCGTTAAAAGAAATTTCTTTAATTTCGGCTATTTTTTCTGCTACATACCGAACATAAGCCGGTTCATTGCGCTGGCCACGAAAAGGAACTGGAGCCATAAAAGGACAGTCGGTTTCAACTAATATTTTTTCCAAGGGCACTTCTTTGCTTGAGCTCATCTTTTGAGGATTATAAGTGATATTGCCGGTATAAGAAATGGAAAAGCCCAAATCCAAAAATTTCTTCGCTATGTTATAATCTTTTCCAAAACAATGAATCACTCCTTTTTTTGATGGAAGTTTTGAGTTTTTCAGGATAGAAATAATATCCTCATCGGCTTCTCTGGAATGAATAATAATCGGCTTATCTAAAATGACGGCAATTTTAATTAATTTTTTAAAAACTTCTTTTTGTTTATTTTTATCGCTTTGATGATAATAATCCAAACCAGTTTCGCCAATAGCTACGACTTTTGAGTGTTTGGCTAATTCTAAAAATTTTTCGTCATTAAAATCTTCTTCGTCAACATCAATCGGATGAAGACTGACGGTGGCATAAATATTTTCGTATTTTTCTGCCAACTCTATAGATTTTTTTGAGGCCTCAAAATTAGTCCCAATATTAATAATTCTTTCTACTCCAGAAGAAAAAGCACGTTTAATCACTATATCGCGATCTTTATCAAATTGTTCAAAATCTAAATGAGCGTGGGTGTCTATTAACATATGTCCCTTTTTATCGCCGTGGGAAGAGTGGCGGAATCTTTTTCACTTCAAAAACCGTCTTCCGCCATTCTTCTTTATTCTCTTTTTTGATGCCCAATGATTCCTTAATTTTGAAACTTGCCTCCGGCATAAACGGCTCGACTAAAAAAGCCAAATTAGCCAAAACCAGCCAAAGCGAAGACAAAGTCTTTTTTAATTCTTCCTGGTCGGTTATTTTCCAAATCTCCTTCTCATTAATGAAAGCATCGGCTTTGGAAATCAATCTCAAAAAACTGTCAACGGCGCTGTTTATTCGGAAATCAGAAAAGGCCCCGTCGTAATTCTGCCAAGTTTCTTGAATTTCTTTCTCTAAAAGATTGATTTCCGGCTTGAGGCGGCCGCCGGTTTTTTCAATCAAAGTCGTCACCCGGCTTAAAAGATTGCCCAAGCCATTGGCCAGTTCTTTATTATATCGCTCTAAAAATGTCTGGCGGCTGAAATCGCCGTCCTGCGCCAAAGAAAATTCTCTCAAAATATAATATCTTAAAGCGTCGGCGCCAAATTCACCGACTAAATCAGCGGGGTTTAAAACATTGCCCAAACTTTTTGACATTTTTTCTCCTTCAAGGGTGATAAAACCGTGAACGATGATTTTATTGGGCAAACGCAAACCAGCAGCCGAAAGCATCGTCGGCCAATAAATGCAGTGAAATTTAGAAATATTTTTGCCGATAAAATGCCAGATTTCGGTTGACTCATCTTCCCACCAGGCCCGAAAAAGCGGCGAGTTTTTCGCGTAGCCCAAAGCTGTGATATAATTGCATAAGGCATCGAACCAAACATAAATCACCTGTTCTGAATTATCAGGCACCGGGATTCCCCAATTATGAGCGCGCTTTTTGGAACGGGAGATGCTGAAATCTTTTAATCCCTCTTTTAAAAAATTCAAAACATCGGGCTTGCGGCTTTCGGGAATCACCTCAATCAGGTTTTTCTCATAAATTTCCTCTAATTGTTTTTGATATTTACTGAGTTGGAAAAAATAATTTTCTTCCTCGACTAATTCCGGCTTCGTCTGATGCTCGGGGCAAAAACCGCCGATTAAATCTTCTTCCTTATAAAAATCTTCACAACCGACGCAATAAAGACCGTGATAAAAACCTTTGTAAATATCCTGAGAAGCGCTCTGCCAGAATTTTTTGGCTCCTTCGGTGTGACGATTTTCGGTTGTCCGGATAAAATCATCAAAAGAGACGTTTAAAAGTTCTTTAAGGCCTTTATATTTTTCAGACATCTTATCCACCAGTTCTTTAACGCTAATTCCCGCCTTTTCCGCGGCCAAAACGTTTTTCAAGCTATTCTCATCAGTGCCGGTAACGAAGAAAACCTCATTGCCTTTTAAACGCTGATAGCGGCTGACGCAATCGGCCTGAATCAATTCCAAAGCAAAGCCCAAATGCGGTTCGGCATTGACATAAGGGATAGCGGTTGTAATATAAATTTTTTTAGCCATGATTTTAACTATTCACACCTTGGCTGGCGCGGCCATTGCTAACCAATTCAAAAATCCTCTTCTGGGATGGCTTTTTGCCTTTTTTAGCCATTTTATTTTGGATTTAATCCCCCATTGCGAATACTCTCTGGAAGACGCAAAATTGGGCTGGAAAAACAAAAAATTCTGGTTTGTCGCTTTTAAACTTCTTTTGGATTTCGGCGCCGGCTTTCTTTTTATTATAATCTTTACTCAAAACAAGAGCAACCTGCTGAATAATTTAGCGGGTGGATTTTTCGGCATTTTGGCTGACGGTTTTTCCCTTGTAGCTTATCTTATCAAAAACCAAAATTGGAAAAAACTATTTTTGGGGATGATTATTGAAAAAACCAAAGAAAAACCGAAAAATTTTCTAGAAAAAATCGGCGAAGGTTATATCAAATCCCATCATTTTCTTCATTTTAATAAAAAACCCCCCTTGCTTTGGGGTCTTTTTAATCAAATAATTATTTTTCTAACGGCTCTCTTATTGCTTTAGAGCCTTTGACTTATTTGATTAAGCAGGCGCCGGCTGCTTTCTCTGGCGATTGATCGCCGACAATACTTCTTCCAAAATCACCATAATCGGAACGGCCAAAATAATGCCGACTATTCCGCCGAGTTTGGCACCGGTTAAAATCGCCAAAATTATCATAATTGGATGCAGGCCGATCGATTTTTTCATTATCAGAGGCACTAAAATATGACTTTCCAGTTGCTGAATCAAAATGAAAATAATAACCACCCAAATCGCCAAAGAAAGCGATTGGGAAAGGGCGACGATGGCGCTCACCGCGCCGGCAAAAATCGGACCGGCAATCGGCACAATCTCCAAAATGGCGGCCAAAACCCCCAAAATCAAACTGTATTTTATTCCCAAAATCCAAAGACTCACAAAAGCCATTAATCCGATGAATAAACTCAATAAAAGTTGGGTTCTAAACCATCGGCCAATTCGCCAAAGAATCTTCTGCCAAATTCCAATCACCTCATTTTCCAAATTTTGCGGCAAGACCGCCCTTAAAAATTCAGCCACCCCATCTCCTTTGATTAAAAGATAAAAAGAAATAATCAAGACGCTGATGGCCGAAACTACGCCGCCGACCACGCTAAATAAAACTGAGAACACCGTAGCGCTGGTTTTTAATAAAGAACTGCCGTAGGTGATAATTATTTCATTAATATTCTGAGCAATCTGTGAGCCGATAATAGAATGAGAGAGTTTTTCGGAATAACCGGGGATAAGATTAATCACTGCCAAAAGTTGCTGATAAATAATGGGGGCAACAAAAAACAGAAACAAACCAATTAAAGCGATGCTTGTCAAATAGATAATCAAAGTGGCTAAAATCCGGCCCACTCCCCGTTTTTTAAACCAATCCACCAATGGTTCAAAAGCCGAAGAAATAATGATGGAAAAAAGCAAAATCACCAAAACCGAACGGGCGTAATAGAGAAAGAGCAAAAAAACAACGATTAAAACCAATCGCCAGACGCTTTGCCAAGAAATATCTTTAAGGTCACGCATACAGCTATATCATACTATATTATAACAAATTCACAAGTAAAAATTCCGGGCCCAACTTAATTATAAAGCATCATTTCCAATTTATTGCCGGATACTAGTTTTTGTGCTACGCTAATAAATAATCATGTTCGAAGGCTTGCCTAAAAGAAAATTGCTTCTTTTGACCGGAGATATCTTGCTTTTGTATCTCTCTCTTTTTTTGACTTTATTTTTAAGGTCTTGGGGACAGCCGAACTGGATAACTTTTAAAGAACATCTGCTCCCTTTCACGATTTTGTATTTTATTTGGTTAATTGTTTTTTATATCTTTGGGTTTTACGACTTGTACCTTTCCAGAAAAACTTTTTCTCTTGTTGGCCGCGTTCTCGCCGCCCTAGCATTTTGTCTGATTTTAGGAACCGTTTTTTTCTATTTTATCCCTTTGTTTGGCATAACCCCCAAAACAAATTTGTTATTAAATATTTTTATCTCGGGATTTTTAATTATTGCTTGGAGAAAAATTTTTTATTCCTTATTCTCCCTGCGCTTTCAGGTTAAAACGGCGGTTCTTGGGGAAAATCCCCAATCAAAAGAATTTGTTGAACTCATTAGAATAAATCCTCAGTTAGGATACAAATTCGTGGGGTTTCTGAGTCGCGAAGAAAATATTCCGGAAAAAATTCGAGAGAAACAAATCGATACGTTGATTTTGGCCGAAAATTTTGGCGCCGATTCACCTCTTGCCCAAATTCTTTACCAATGTGTCCCTTTCAAATTAAACTTTTTGGATTTAGCCGACGCCTATGAAATCATCGCCGAAAAAATCCCCATTTCTTTTATCAATCAAATTTGGTTTTTAAAAAACATCCGGGAACGGAGAAAAAATTTTTACGAAATTGCAAAAAGAATAATCGAAATTTTTCTGGCTTCTTTTTTCTTAATTTTAACCCTCCCCCTTTGGTTAATTATTGCTCTTTTAATTTATTTAGAAGATAAAGGTCCAATTTTTTACAAACAAAAAAGAATCGGCAAAGACCGAAAACCGTTTTTATTAATAAAATTCCGAACGATGAAACCCGATGCTGAAACCGCCGGTCCTATTTGGGCGAGCCCCAATGATCAAAGAATGACAAAAATAGGCCGCCTTTTAAGACGGACTCATTTAGATGAACTGCCCCAATTAATTAATATTTTAAAAGGCGACATTTCTTTAGTGGGTCCTCGACCGGAAAGGCCAGAATTTGTAGAACAGTTAGAAAAAGAAATCCCCCATTATCATTTGCGCCATATTATTAAACCCGGCTTTACCGGTTGGGCCCAAATAAAATTCCGCTACGCCCGCTCAATAACCGATAGTTTTGAAAAATTCCAATACGATCTTTACTATCTCAAAAACCGTTCTCTGTTTCTTGATTTTAAAATCTTGCTCCAAACTCTCCAACTTCTTTTTAGAAAAGAATGAGAAAATAAAAATATTTTCAGATGCGCCAGCCAGAGGTCTGGCGCTTTTGATATAGATAATTATCTAATTTAGAAAAATGAGCAAAAGTTGATAAATAAATAAGTTTTAAATAATCTTTACAAGTTGCTTGATAAAAATGAGGGTAATTTTTTCGATAATGTCTGATTATATCAATCTTCTCTAGAGTTCTTCGGAGTTTTTCACGACGTACTCCTGCTACATTTTTATAAGATGGCGGTACTCGAAACTTAATTAAATACTCAGGAAAATTATAAAATTTTCCCACTTTTCCTATTCGCAACCAAAGATCGTAATCACAGGCTCCGGGGACTTTTTCATTATATCCACCTAATTTTTGAACAATATCTTTTCGAAAAATTACGCTTGAATGTAAAAAAGGATTACGATACAAAATATAATTACGAATTTCTTCGTCTTTTTCAGGTTCTAAAAAATGGTAAAGTTCCTCGCCTTTATTATCAATCGCAATTGCTCCACTGCCTACTAAAACATAATTTTTATTTTCTTCTAGAAATTCAATCTGCTTTTTGAGTTTATTTTTATCACACCAAACATCGTCATCGTCGATCCTGGTAATATATTCTCCTTTAGATACACTCAATCCTTGATTTAAAGACTGAGGAAATCCTATTTTTGTTTCATTTTTAAAATACTTAATTCTCTGATCTTCTTTTATTGATTCTAAAACTACCTTTTCGGTATTGTCTAGAGAAGCATCATTGATAATTATTAATTCAAAATTAGAAAAATTTTGCAAAAACACACTCTCTATTGCTTGAGCAATGTATTTCTCGCCATTATACGTAGGTAAAATTATACTGACTTTTGGAATCATAACTTGAACTATTTATTTTTTCGCCTGAACGACAATGGTCCAAGCATATTTTAGAAAAGGAAAACCGATAATTTGTGGAAATTTCTCGAAAAATTTTGTTCTTTCTAAAAAAAACGACATCTCCCACCAAGGAAAAGGCTGACCATATTGAAAAATAATTTTAAATCCGTTATTTTCTAAAAAATCCAAAAATTCATCATAGGTAAATTCCTTTATATGATAAATATTATTTTTGTTAATTTTTTCTCCGTAAGGTTGGCGTAATAAAAGATGTTTACCTATTGTATAAAAATTTTTTCGATTAGGACTCGAAATAAATAAATCTCCTCCTTCTTTGAGCACCCTATAAACTTCTTTTATAACCTGTTCTGGATGAAAAACATGCTCTATAATTTCAAAAGCAATAACCACATCAAAATAATTATCCTCAAATGGTAATTTTTCTGCCGAGCAACAAATATATTCAGGACCAGGGTAAGTTTTTTTAGCATAGCTAATGGCTTTTTGAGAATTATCCATTCCATAAACTTCATTACCCTTATCTAGTAGAATCTTGCTTCCATAACCAGTTCCGCATCCTAAATCCAGAACTTTTTTGTTAGAATCTATCTTCCTTGTTGCAAATCGGTATCTCTGAAGATGCTCATATCTTACCCGCCTCCCAGATATCTGAGGATTAAACATATCATCCCTCTCCCCAGCTATTCCTTTATCACCCAAAGGAATTTCATTATTTTTATAATATTTAGAAGTCATAAATTAAATTTTTATTTTTTGCAAATTTAAAATATATTTCAATTTTGTTTATATTTTTCCTTGAAAAATTCTTCGTTTTAAAATTCTCAAAAAACTATTTTGGAACAATCCAGGAAAAAGTAAACCCACTAAATAAAATAAAAAATAATCCGGACGAGGATATGCTAAGAAAGCCTTCAAAAGGTTTTTTCTTCCTTGCTTAATTTCGCTTGACTGACAGAATGCTCTTCCAATAGTAGAATAAAAAAAACCCAAGGCTTTCCTTCCTAGACACGAATATAATGAATAGTATTTATTTAAAAATAACTTTGCCCCTGCTGCTCCATCAAGGAAAACAAATGAGGGCTTCTTGCCTACAGAATATCCATAATATATTCTTAGTGCCTCGGAGACACAATCTATTTTATGATCTTTCGCAACCCATATTCCAAAATCTAACTCATCGAACACCTGTCTTTCATCAAACCAAATATTCTCTTTTATAAATAACTCCCTTCTTAAAACCCAACCATTTCCTATTCGTGTCCTCCAAAATTCCTTTATGGGCTTTCTTTCTATTCCCAACCTTAATCCTTCTGTAGTTCTAAAATCAATGTAAGAAGTAACTCCTATTAAATCTTTTTTTTCCTCTAACCTTTGGACAGTTTTTTCTAAAAAGGTAGGTAGAAATTCATCATCGTCATCTAAAAAAGCAATGTATTTCGAATCTAGACTAGATTCTCTTACTCCTTCGTTTCTCGCAAAAGAAACATTTTTCTTTACCTGATTTTTTATGTATTTTATCCTTTTATCATTGAGAATATCATTGACTACTTTTTCTGTTTCGTTATCCTGGCTATCATCGATTATTACAACCTCAAAATTTTGGTAGGTCTGATTTAAAACACTTTTAATCGCCCGTTGAATTAATTTAGGTCGATTATAAGTTGGAATAATTACACTAACTTTAGACTGCATTGTAAATTAAAAATTATTATATGTTTATATTATTTTTTGAATCCAGTAGTAGGTTCGTTTTAATCCTTCCTCAATACTAACTTTTGGCTGACAATTTAATAAAGTTTTAGCTTTAGCTATATTTGCTGTTCGGCTAAGAGGACCGACTAGTTTTTTGGGGTTATAAATCGGTTTTATGTTTTTTCCTGAAATTCCAATTATTTTTTCAGCTATTTCTTTAATAGAAGTGGCTTTACCTGAGCCGATGTTTACGGTTAGAGAAGATTCTTGGGAAATTTTTTCTTCTAATTTAAGTAAAAACTCAACGCAATCCGAAACATAAATATAATCTCTGGTCTGCTTTCCGTCTCCCCAAACTATAAATTTCTCTTTAGGATAATTTATTGCTTTACGAATGAGGTCGGCAATAGCATGAGCCCTTTCATCAAGGGGTTCATTTTCCCCGTAAACATTAAAAAGACGAGCTATGCCTATCCTTGTGTTTTTTATCAAATTAAGCTGAATCTCTGCCAAAATTTTTGCTAAACCGTATCCGCCATCCGGATTAATTGAAATTTTAAATCTAAATTTCGGGTCTTCTACTTTTGATTCAAGAGGTAAATCCTCTTCAGAAAAAACCGTACCAAAAGAAAATTGTCTATCTAAAGGATAAACAGCCGAACTAGATGGATAAATAATTTTTTTTATTTTTTGCTCTCCACAAACCCTAAAAACATTGCTATCTATGGCTAAATTCTCCTGAAGAGCTAAAAGTTCGGCAGACTCACTCTCGTGAAGATATTTTATTCCTCCTATTCTGGCCGCTAAATGAAAAACAACATCTCCTTCTTTTATAGCATCCGAAGTTTGATGATAATCGGTTAAATCTAATTTTTTAAACTCAAAATCAGAAGGTTTTAAACCCAAATCAGATAAATTTTCTAAACTTCCGGCAGATAAATCATCTATCACAACCACTTCCCTACCCCCTTGGATAAGTCTTTTTACTAAATGGCTGCCAATAAATCCTGCTCCGCCTGTTATGATAGTTTTCATAGTTAATTAGTTTTTCTTAATAATCTTTGACAGGCGATTCTAACTGCTTCATCTGAAGTATGTTTTGTCTGCCAGCCAAATTTTTTCATCTTATCTATGTTGTAATGGACCACGGGCGCATCTCCTGGCCAACCTCTTCTACTACCAGTATATTCAAACTTAACATCTTTTAACCCCATTTCTTCCGCTACAATTTGGGCAATTTTAGTTACCGAAGTAAAGGAATTACAGCCTAAATTATAGACATCGTATTGTTTATCTGGGTCTTTATATTCCACATTATTGAAAGCGTGAAGCAGTCCTTCAATACAATCTTCTACTAAGAAAAAAGGTTTTTCTTGTTTCCCATCGCCCAAAATTTCCAGTTCCTTGGGATTTTTCTTTAATTTTTGAATGAAGTCAAAAATAACGCCGTGGTTCATTCTTGCCCCAACAACATTGGCAAATCTAAAAATCCAGGCCTGAATGCCAAATAAATGAGAATAGGCGCTCATTAATCCTTCGCCGGCCAGTTTTCCTGCGCCATAAAGAGAAATTGGCAAAAGGGGACCATAGTTTTCAGAAAGAGATATTGACGGAGCATCTCCGTAAACACAAGCGCTTGAAGTAAATAAAATT
>Ga0315291_10005434_pt1 | contig 15982 bp, 11 predicted proteins | sample YL17G12_20_MG_FD_203070 | JGI IMG/M metagenome (GOLD analysis project Ga0315291, IMG submission 203070) | Sediment microbial communities from Yellowstone Lake, YNP, Wyoming, USA - YL17G12_20 | ecosystem: Environmental > Aquatic > Freshwater > Lake > Sediment | place: USA: Wyoming | collected...
CTTCATCGGCCAATCAGGCACTGCAACTACGGTCATGCACCCGCTAAGGGGTGCCAACTTGATGTCTCGTCTGCGGTTTGAGACAATGACCCCTCAAGCTTGTCGCCGTACGGCTACGGCTTCTGCGGCGTGCGCACTGCGCGGTGAAGGGGCACAACTGACTGTACCAGAAGGAGAAACGAGATGGGCGGAAAGAGACCGATGGCCATCACGCGACGGTCGTTTATCGAGATGGCGGGAATCGCCGGTGCTGCCTCGGCCCTGAGCCGGGTGACGACCGCGGTCGCTGCGGAACCTGCCCAGCCGCCGGTAGATGACAAAGGCAAGGTCATCCCGGGCTTCGAGAAGACGAAGGCCGACCCCAACGCATCGAAGGGCTGGCAGCCGTTCTCGGACCGGAAGATCCGTGTCGGAATCGCCGGGTACGGCCTCTGCCAGTTCGGAGCAGCGTGGGGCTTCCAGAACCACCCCAACGTCCAGGTGGCGGCCGTCACCGATCTGATACCGGACCGATGCGCCGGTCTGGCGAAGGCGTGCCGGTGTGAGAAGACCTATCCGTCATGCGAGGAGATGATCAAGGACGACAAGATCGAGGCCGTGTTCATTGCCACGGACGCCCCGAGCCACGCGCGGCTGGCCATCGCGGCCCTGCAGCGCGGCAAGCACGTGGCTTCCGCCGTGCCGGCGGTCTTCGGTTCGCTCGAGGACGCGGACAAGCTCTTCGAGGCCGTGAAGAAGAGCGGCTTGAAGTACATGATGTTCGAGACCTCCTGCGGCCACGCCGATAACTGGGCCTGGCGCCAACGATACCAGGCCGGCGAATTGGGCAAGATCATCTACTCCGAAGGCGAGTACTACCACTACAGCGCCACTGCGCTGGCGGGGTATAACCCAAAGACGAAGAATGTGGACGGCGAGGGATGGCGCAGGGGACTGCCGCCACAATGGTATCCCACGCATTCGAACGCGTACTACATCGGCGTGACCGGTGGCAGTTACACCGAGGTGTGCTGTCTGGGCATGCCCAGCATCCTGCCGGAACTGCGGCCGGAGAACAACGCTTACAAGAACCCGTTCGGGTCGGAGATCGCGCTGTTCCGCACCAGCGAAGGCGGGATGTCGCGAATGGCGGTGTGCTGGGACCTGCCGGCGGCCGGCGGCGAACAGGGACGGGTGTACGGACAGAAGGACGACCACGGCGGGGACAATAAGGGGGTGAGCACCGCCCGTCCGCCCCTGCCTCCCGGAATGGGGGAGGGCACGCACGGGGGCGGCAACCATCTCACGTGCGACTTTGTGGATGCCATCCTGCGGAACCGCAAGCCGCTGGTTGACGTGGCGCAGGCGTTGAACATGACCGTGGCGGGCATCGTGGCCCACCAGTCGGCGCTAAAGGGCGGCGAACTCATGAAGATCCCGCAGTACGCGCTGTAGAACGACCGGAATCGAGGAAATGGTGATCGGTAATCAGTCGGTCATCGGTACAGTAGACGGAACGACGCGCGCAATATGGGGAAACGTACGAACCGTTGTGGTGATGACTGCGCTCCTGCTGGCCTGGTGGTGCTGGCCCGGCGAGCTTCTCGCCAGTGCCTGGCAGGGCGCTGCGGTTCAGTGAGAATTACTCCGCAACGGCCCTTCGGGCAGTCCAAGCTGGCAACAACTGGAGCGCAGGGATTATGATATTCGATCGCAGAGGGCTCCTCGGTTTGGCTCTGGGCGGCGTTGCCCTCGCGCTGGCCCCGATTGCCGATGCGGGCGAAATGAGAACTTCCCGGCCGGTCAACTACGCGCGGCCCTTTGAGCCGCCGACTCATCCATCTTTCCTGCCGTTGCCTCCCGGTGCGGTGGAACCCGATGGCTGGCTGCGCGACTGGTGCCTGGCGGCGCGGGACGGCTTCACCGGTCACATGGACGAGTACGACGACGAGTTCAAGCGGGCCTGGGCTCCCGACCACAAGATGACCGGTGAGCGGCTCTTCTGGTACAAGGGCGCCTGGCCCTACGAAGGGGGAGGCTACTGGTTCGATGGCCTGGCTCGCCTGGGCTACGCCTTGCACGACGAAGCGCTCATCGCGCAGGCGAAGAAGCGGTTGTACGCAGTGGCCGACAGCATGAACACCCGCGGCCTGCTCTTCCTCTGGTGGCTCGACCGCGAGAATCCCGGCGACCGGAAGGCGGTTAATGACGCCTTGGGCGGCTGGCCGCTTTGGACTTGCGGCCTGCTGGGGCGAGCCATGACGGGGTTCTACGCAGGCTCGGGCGACAGACACGTCCTCGAAGCGCTGGAGAATGCCTATTCCGCGGACCCCAACTGCCTGCGTTCGATTACCGGCAGCGTTTCGAATCCGTGGCCGGCCTATGACACCTACTGCTGGACCGGCAGCCGGGGTATCGCGGCTGCTCTGGACGCCATGTTCAAGCAGAAGGACGTGGGGCTCGTGCCGAATCTCAAGCGATACAGCGAGGCGCCGGATCTGGAACCCGGAACAACCGTGGACAACGCCCACGTGGTCGAGTTCCTCGAAAGTACGACGCCCTGGGCCGTGGGCTATCTCTGGACTGGAGACAAACGCTACCTTGATGCTGCGGTCGGCTGGCACGACCTGCTCGAACGAGTGGCCATGCAACCTTATGGCGTCCCCGTCTCCGACGAGTGGTATGGTCCCACCGGCGCGTTTCGGGGCAGCGAGACCTGCGACGTGGCGGGGTACGTGTGGAGCCAGATCAGCCTGCTCCTGGTGTCCGGCGAAGGCCGGATGGCGGACCGGGCGGAGCGGGCGTTCTTCAACGCGGGGCCGGCCACAGTCTCGCGCGATTTCAAGACACACGTCTACTTCCAGAGCCCCAACCGCTTCGCCAACCTCTCGCCCGACTTTCCGCACGGCCCCAGGGCAGAAGGCGGCGCCTATGAGCGGAAGCACTCGCCGTTGTGCTGTACGGCCGCGCTCAACCGCATTGTGCCATGGTATGTCACGCACATGTGGATGGCCACCTACGACAACGGCCTGGCGGCAACCTGTTACGGCCCCTGCAAGGTGACCGCAATGGTGGCCGACCGCGTGCCGATTGTGATCACCTGCAGAACCAGTTACCCCTTCAACGAAACCATCGAGATCTCCGTGCAGCCGGCGCGAGAGGCAGCATTCCCGCTGGAGTTTCGCATTCCAGGTTGGTGCACGGCTCCGGTCTTGGGCGTGAACGGCTCCGCGGTCGCGATCAAGCGGGATCCCAAAGGATTCGTCCGTGTCCAGCGGACCTGGAAACCGGGCGACACGGCTCGACTGCACCTTCCGATGACCGCGAGTCTGCGGACCGGCCGCGATGCGGCGACGGGCGGGCCGTGGGACGGCTCGCACCGAGCCACGTCGGTGACGATCCCTGACAAGGACAGCGCTCGGGGAGTGCCCTACGCCTCGGTCTCCTACGGCCCGCTGCTCTTCGCACTGCCGATTGCGGACACCGCCAACGCCAACACCCCTGATCCATCGGCTCGGTGGAAGTTCGCACTGGACGTGCAGGATCCCAACCTGGCGGTGGAGCGCACTGCGATGCCCGCCAGATGGGATTGGCCGCTGGCGGCGCCCCTGAAGCTGCATGCCAATGCGGTCGAGATCGCCTGGAGCCCCGACTCCAAAGCCCCGCGGCTGCCGCTCCTGCCGGCTGCCAAGGGGAAATCCCCGGAGCGAGTAACGCTCATTCCCTACGGCTGCACCAAGTTCCGGATCTCGATGTTCCCGGTCACCGCCGAGCCGGAGGTCAGAGCTTCAGCCATTCGTCGGGTTCTGTTCCTGGGCAACAGCATCACCTTGCACGGTCCCAAGGCGGATATCGGCTGGACCGGGAACTGGGGCATGGCGGCCAGTTCCGAGGACAAGGACTACGTCCATCTCGTCACCACCGCCCTGGCTCAGCATGCCGGGTCCAGGCCGCGGATCATGGTCGGGAACATCGCGGATTTCGAGCGAAACTACGCGACCTATGACGTGGACAAGCAGATGAAGGACCTCTTCGCGCTGGACCCTGACCTGGTGGTTCTGGCCATCGGAGAGAATGTGCCCGCGTTGGCCTCCGAGGGCGACAAGGCGCAGTTCAGGACCGGAGTGATGAGCATCCTGCGATGCGCCCTGGCGAGACGCCATCCGCTGGTGGTAGTGCGAAGCTGCTTCTGGGCGGATGCCGCCAAGGACGAAGTACTCCGACAGGCCTGCCAGGATGTCAACGGCATCTTCGTCGACGCCGGCCCGATCGGCCGGGATGCCGCCAACGCGGCGCGTTCGGAACGAGCCTTCACGCACGACGGGGTCGCCGCCCACCCGGGTGACAAAGGGATGAAAGCCCTTGCCGATGCCATCGTCGGGGCCGTCCTGAACTCCCAGACGAAGAAGACCGGATCGTGAAGACGGGACTTGCCTTTGCCATCGCAGCAGTGCGGTCGTCCGTGTAGCGCAAGGACCCCCGTCACTTTGCCGCCGGGTACAGCTCGATCTCGCTCACCTGGGCCGCGTTCAGCGTCACGGGGTTCACGGATTTCTCGATCACGAGCTTGAACGTGTCGGTCTCGACCGGCTCGATCTCCTTGCGGAACGAGCGCGGGTTCTGGTTGTCCTTCACGACGAAGACTTCCTTCCACGTCTTGCCGTCGGCCTCCAGGACCAGGCCCCTGAAATCGACTGGCCGGCCCACGGGGTCGGCAAAGCGGATGACCACACGGCCGATTCGAGCCGGCTTCGGCAGCTTCACCTGAACCCAGTGCGGGTGCGGAGTCTCGGTGGAGGAGTGCCACCGCTTGCCCTCGAAGTCGTTGGCGGCCGGAACAATACCGTCGATCGCGCGCGGCGTACAGCCTTTCTCGCGCTGGAGTTCGCTGTCGGACGTGGCCACCGCCCCCTTGGACGCCAGGGCAAGGTCGTCGGGTCCGGGGCCCTCATGGCCGAAGAGAGTGAGCGGCATCGTGATCGGCTCGGCGCCGCCCGTCACATCGATCCGCAGGCGCGTTGGCCCCTCATCGACGGAAGTGGCGGCAATGGCGAAGTCCAGCGTCCTGGCGGCGCCCGCCTCCAGCGAGACTGCACCGGTCGGCAGTGCCGTCACCATCCAGCCCGCGGGCAGGCCGGCCATGGCGATCTTGACCTGCAGCGCCTTGCCGCCCGGGTTGGCAAGCTTGAGCTTCATCGCCCGTGGCGCGCCGGCCGCGATGACCGGCTCGCCGGTGTAGTCCAGCGCGACCGAGAGGTCCGCTTCGTTCCACTCGACCACATAGGGAGACATGGCCCAGAGCTTCTCACACGCCGGGCGGTCCACGAGCACAAGTTCGCCCGCCCGGGACAGGTCGGTCGGTTTGCCGGCGATCGAGACGGGCGCGTCGTACAGGGCCAGGACCTTCTTCGCCATGGCGACTGTGCGGTCGGTGAAAGCCCGGGTGTCTTTCGGCACTTCGACGCCGGCGATGGCGACGTTCTGGATCCCGTCGCCGATGGGCTTCCGCCACTTCTCGGGAATGCCCTTGGTGCCGCCTAGAATCCCCAGGAGCGAGCCGAGCGTAGCGCCGGTCGAGTCGGTGTCGTCGCCGCAGTTGATCGTCGTGCAGAGGGACTTGCCGAAGTCGCCCTCGCCGTAGATCCAGCCGAGGACGACGAAGCCGATGTAGCGAGGCGACTGGAACCAGCCGGTATCCACCGAGGCATCGACGACTGCCTGGCGAGCGGCCTTCCAGTCCTTGCCGTCCTGGCGCGCTCGGAGGACCGCCCGAACGGCCTTGGCGATGCGGCAGTCGGCCGGGATGCTCGCCAGGCCGATCTGGAGGAGCTTGTCGCGGTCCGACTCGACGTAGGCCGCGCAATCGACGGCCGTCATGAAGAGGAGGGCGTTGGTGCCTTCGCCGGCCCCGTGGTCGAAGCAGCCGTCCTCGCGGGCGTGGCGGAGGGCCAGGGCCGGGCACCCTGGGAACAGGGAGGCCCAGAGTTCCGACCGGATGATCGCCCCGTTGGAGTGTTTCCACTGGGCGTTCCTGAATTCGCCCGACAGTGGCGGCAACAGGCCCAACTTCATGTTCGCCTTGCCGACGCCGTACTCGTTCCAGTCGACTGGAATGTACTTAAGCCAGTACCCCCCGAGGATCCGGGCGTCAACGCGGCCGTTGTGCTCCTCCATCGCCTTGAGCCAGAGCAGTGGCAGGTCGATGTCGTCGTTCGGTGCGGCCTTGCCGTCCTTGAGATTCGTGTAGAACGTAACTGTGTTGAGGTCCTGCTTGCCCTCGAAGGGCATGCCAAGCGTGCCGCCGATGTTCTTGCCGGTCCAGCAGGCGTAGACGCGGTCATGGAACTCGGCCTCGTTCAAGCTGACCTTGGGCTCGGCCTGAGCGAGCGAGGCAGCCAGGAGGATAGCAGGCAGGGCGGCGAGCAGACGCTTCGGCATGAGCGATCCTTGCCCGGGGTTTCCCGGATGGCCTTCGACCGACGACCAACGCCGGCCTTTCTGAGGATTCTATCGCCCCTCACGAGGTCCGCAAGCATGTCCTCTGCGCGGCGGGCGGGAGAGGGGGTATTCGATCACTGGTTGCCGTTGCGGTCGAACCAGTCTCGCACAGCTGGCAGACGCTCCAACGGGGTGGGTTCTCGGTCCGCAGGTACTCGATCACTTGCTGCTGCCGGTTCACCCAGCCGGCGATGGCCACGACGAGGAAGTGCCAGGGCGTCCAGGCCATGGAACAGAACGTATCGGCAGGGCAGCGACTCGGCAAGTACCGAATGGTGTGGGCCTGGGTGCCCGCCCGTCGGCATCGTCTCCAGTCAGTTGTCATCCCGTCCCCCTCCGCCAGCTGCTTACTCCACCACGCCAGCTTCCACACCGCGGGGGCCTACCAGAGGCCGGCAGCGGCCGGCACGGCGTTTCGGTCGTCCAGGTGGATCGCATCCCTCTTGCAGGCCGCGCGGCAGATGCCGCAGCCATAGCATCGTGCGAGGTCGACCGCCGTCTTTCGGACGGACGGGCTGTAGATGATGGCCCCGAACGGGCACAGACGCATGCACTCCCGGCACCCCGTGCACAGCGCCGGATCGACCCGGGCCACCCATTCCGCGCGGAACATCACCGGCGTCGAATGGGTCACCGTGGCGCGCATGGCTAAGCAGTCGCTCCGGTCGCAGTTGCAGATCCCGCCGATGAAAGGCGTCCCGAAAGTCCAGACCGTGTGGCACATGCCTTCCTTCTCGTGCGCCCGGAAGGCGGTGACCGCCTCGAGCCTGTCCAGCCTCTCCAAGCCGGCGCCCGCCACCCCTTTCAGGAAACTGTTGTCGATGCCGGCGAAGATGCGGCCCAGTTCTCCGCCGTCGGGCCCCAGGCTCACCCCGTAGCAGTAGCGCTTCTCCTGGCCCAAGGTGGCCTTGCGGCAGACGCAGGCGATGCCGGGGGGCACTTCCATTGCGGCAAACCATCTGCCTAGAAGTTAGACGCCGGCACCGGGAGTGACGCTCATGGACAATCAATTCTCCTTCGACGTCTTCCTCAGCCAAAGTTCCAAAGACAAGGCGGTCGTGCGCGCCATCGGCCGGCGCGTGCACTGGGGGGCATAGTGAGTTTCAAGCACCGTCCACAGACTTGGGAGGATGTCACCAGGTTGGCCCATTCGAACAGGGAGGGGTTCCGCTAATGACAGCCAGTCCTCTCTTCGCAACCGTAGGTAACGAGACGGAGAAGATTGACGTCCGGCTGAGCTACCGGATCGTCCGTCTGTTTTCCGAAGGCCTATACGTCAGCCCCAACAAGGCGATCGAGGAGTTGGTCGCCAACTCGTTCGATGCAGGGGCACGGCGGGCCGCTATCTTCCTGCCGGCGGATTTCCATGACCAGGGAGCGACGATCGCCGTTCTCGATGACGGCGAAGGCATGGACGCTGGGGGACTGAAACAGCACTGGCTCATTGGTAAGAGCGACAAGCGCAATCTGGCCACACTGCCGTTGGGCAGGCGGCAGATCGGCAAGTTCGGCATTGGCAAGCTCGCGACGTACGTGCTCACCAACCGTCTGACCCACATCTCCAAGAAGAAGGGCGGGTACTACTCGACCTCGATGGACTTCACGGCGGTCGATGACAGGGGAGACGAAGAGATAGAGCCGAAGAGTCCGATTAAGATCAGCCTCCGGAAACTCACTGAGGATCAGGCCAAGCAAGCCGTGAGGGATTGGACGAGTGCAGGCGCGTTTCAGAAGTGCGGGTTCACGCTGTTCGGCACGAGTGCTGCGAAGTCATGGACGTTCGCGATCCTCTCTGACCTCAAGGACAAGGTCCACGAGATTCGGCGGGGCAGGTTGGACTGGGTGCTGCGCACCGCGCTTCCTCTGCGAGACGACTTTGCCATCTATCTCGATGGAGCCAAGCTGGAACCCAGCAAGGCTGGCAAGGGGCTACTCAAGACGTGGACGCTCGGCAAGGACATCGACGAGTTGCCCAAGCCGGCTCCCGACGAGATAGAGGCAACCGAGGACAGAAACCAGCCCAAGGACTCCGAGACGCGCTTCGCTCTAGAGCATAAGGCGGTCGGCCGAATCACGGGATACGCCGAAGTCTACCGCGACTTGCTCACGGGCAAGTCGGACGAGCTCGGGCGGAGCCACGGTTTCTTCGTGTACGTGCTTGGACGCCTAATCAACGCAGAGGACGGGCATTTCGGCATCTCGCCTGACGAACTCCGGCACGGCACGTTCGGCCGCATCCGGGTGGTCGTCCATATGGATGGGCTGGACGAGTATCTCCAATCGGATCGCGAGCATATCCGCGAAGGACCAGTCCTCAAAGACGCTCAGAATATCCTCCGCGCGATCTTCAACAAAATCCGACCTGAGTTGGAGAAGGCGGACGCGGGAGAAGATCCCGGCGCGAAGCTTGCCCGCAAACTTGCGGGCAGTCCCGCCAGTTTGGCTCGTCGCCCCATCATCGAGATGGCGCGGGCCGCCTTATACGGCACGATCAAGTCGCGGTACATCGCGCTTCCTCCGGCGACCACGAAGAACGAGCGGGAGAAGCTGATCGCGGCGCTGGAAATGCGGGCAGAAACGCCGGAACAGTTCGTCGGGGGGATCGACTTCGCCTACGACGCCACATCGGATGATGGGATTGCCGTGTACGACGCAGTCACAGGCCGACTCAGGGTCAACGGCCTACATCCGTTCATCGGTGCGTTCTTTGACGAGTTCACGAGCAAGACCAGCGGCCTTCCGCTGGAGATTTTTGCGATGGCCGAAGTGCTGTTGGAATGCCATCTTCACCAAGCGGGGCTCAAACAGGATCAGATTGATACCACGATGGCTGCGCGCGATCAGTTGCTGAGATACGTAGCTCAAGAGTCTGGACGGAGGACCGCGTTGAGCGTCGCGAATGCCCTTCGGGAGGCCCGGAACGACCAGGACCGGTTGGAGATTGAAGTCGTGGAGGCTTTCCGCAGCCTTGGATTCGACGCTACGCGCGTCGGCGGCAAGGGAAAGCCTGACGGCGTGGCAAAGGCGCACCTCAGCGCGGGAGCGGACAACAAGCCCCGGCGGTACGCGACAACGCTCGAAGCGAAGAGCAAGAAGAAGGAGGGGGCCAAGCTCAAGACAAAGGCCTTCGGAGTATCCACGATTGCGCGGCACCGTGACGAAGCACAGTGCGAGCACGCCATTGTCGTTGCGCCGGCGTTCGACCACACACCGGGAAAGGACAGCGCCCTCGCCAAAGAAATCAAGGCGGACCGAGAAAGCACCGCTGCCAATGGCAAGCCGCGGACGATCACAGCGATTCACGTCGAGGACCTCGCGCGGCTGGTCCAGTTGCGGCCCGTCAAGCGCCTGGGGCTGGCCAGAATCCGCGAGATGCTCCAAGCCTGTAGCATGCCCGAGCAGTGCAAGGAATGGGTGAACAAGGTGGAGAACGAGGTCGTGGCCAAACCGCCCTACGCCAGGATCATCAACGCGATTCATGCGTTACAGCAGGAGTACGACATGGCGCCGGTAGAGTACGGGGCCTTGCGAGTCGCGCTGGGCAAGGAGACGCCACCCTACAAAGTGAGCACCAACGACGAGTTAATCGACCTGTGCAAGGCGATGGCCGCGATGGCCAGCTACGAGATCGCCGCTACCGACCGCGCTGTTGAGTTGAACCAGAGTCCGGAAAACGTCCTTGCAGCGATCGAGTCGGCGACGAAAGGCCCACCTTGCCCGTAAACACTGACTCTTCGGGCGCATGCGCACCGCCTACGATCCCGTGAGAGGCTGCCTACTGCATGTTCAAATCGCATAGAAAGACCATCCTCGAAACCCTCGGGCGCGGCCCGATTCATCCGTTTCCGGCGCGCATGGCCCCTGGAATCGCGCTGGAAGCCCTAGGTGAGAGCAAGAGGCCGCTCCGGGTGCTTGACCCGATGGCTGGTTCGGGCACCGTTCTTGCGATCGCGCGTGCCAAGGGGCACCGGGCTTTTGGCGTGGACCTTGATCCCCTCGCCGTCCTGCTTGCTGGCGTTTGGACCCGGACGGTCGACGCGGAGCGCGTGAACGACAAGGCTTCAGAGGTCTTGGATCGGGCAAGGGCGGCATTCGGCCCGCTCTCGTCGGGGCGAGCCTATCCGTGGGGGAGCGACAGCGAGACCCGGAAGTTCATCCGGTACTGGTTCGACGACTACGCGCGCTGCCAATTGGCCGCCCTCTCCACTGCGATCCACCGGGTTCGTGACAACGCGACCCGTGACGTTCTGTGGTGCGGCTTCTCCCGGTTCATCATCACGAAAAGCGCGGGCGCTTCGCTCGCGATGGACCTAGCGCACAGCCGGCCACACCGGGAGTTCGCGCGGGCGCCGGTCAAACCGTTCAATCGCTTTATCTCGGCTGTCGCGACTGTCGTCTCGAACTGTCCGCAGATCGGATCGGGGGCGGTTGGCCCCGCCACGGTCGTCAAGCGTGGGGATGCCCGGAAACTGGACGTCGAAGATAGCTCAATCGACCTGGTGATTACTTCGCCGCCGTACCTGAATGCGATCGACTACATGCGGTGCAGCAAGTTCTCGCTCGTGTGGATGGGGCACAATGTGGGCGCGCTTCGCCAGATTCGCGGGGAGAGCGTGGGCGCGGAGGCATCGTCCGAGCAAGCGCTGGAGGCTAGGTGGGTCAAGTCGCTGATCGACCAGCTCGGCCTCAAGCCAGTGCTCTCTAACCGCGACCATGCTCTCTTGGCGAGATATGTGTGGGACATGGGGCGAGCAATAGTTGAGGTTTCGCGTGTCCTACGGCGAGGAGGACGTGCGGTATACGTCATCGGTGACTGCATGAGCAGGGGCACCTTCATACCCAACTCCTCGATTGTCACGGCTATCGGGCAGGAGCATGGTCTCTCGTTGGTGTCGCGGCAGTCCAGAGCACTGCCTGCCAACCGCCGATACCTACCGCCGCCCAAGCGATGGCTGTCGAGTGCCACAATGGATGCCCGGTTGCGACGGGAGGTCGTTGTCGTGTTCAACAAACCATAGCCGTGTGGTGGGCGCCTAACAACCCGTTGCAGCGGACGGCGCTTCGCGCCGCAGCTGATGCTGGGCGTTACAGGTATTCCTTGTCGATCCGCACCTGGCCACAGTCGAGGCATCGGCAGCGGCGGCGGATGATTGAACTGTAGGGTGTGCCGTCGGCCCGAAGGCCGGGGCACTTCTGGATGAGCCTGCCCCAGTACTCGCTGCGGCGGGCGCTGCCGCACTTGGGGCAGGCCTCCTTCGCTGCCCCGCCAGAGTAGCAGAGGCTACGGCGGCCGGGTGAGACCGTTCCACGACCACGTCCACAGCGTTCTTGCTCCCCTTGGGACGACCGACACGCTTCGCCGCCATTGCTTTTTCTCCTGAGCGCTATCCCCCGGCCATGCCGGGGGCTTGTTATAGGTACGCCACGTGCTTTCGTTTCCGCTTCACCTTCTTCGGCGTCGCGCCGCGAAAGAGCGAGAAGCCCAGCATCGAGGCCGCCGCCGCGCAGCCCACCAGGCAATCGAGCCAGTCGCCGACGCGCCAAAGCCGCTATGGCGACGGCGCGTGGTTATCGACGGTGTTGGCCTTGAGTTTCCACTCGTCCACCGTCCGCCCCCGCGCCTCGGTCCGCACCCGGTACTCGGCCGAGAGGTGCTCTGACAGGAGCCGGTGCTCCTCGGCCTTCGTGCCGAAGACCGACAAGCACCCCTCGGTCGCCTATCGCCACACTCAAGCGCGCGTGCACGAACGACTTCCAGTAGTTCGTGTCGATGTGGACGGTCCTCAGTTCCCGCGTGCCGTGCACGGCCGGGACGCGCCAGTAGTGGCCAGCGAGGTCGCCCTTGCGTCGCTTGTACTCGGCAAACGGCTTGCTCGACGCCCCGACGCCGATGCCCTTGGAGGGCATGAGGATTGCCGCCCGGCCGCTGCGGCGGTGAAGCCTTGCATCGATGGTAGAGCCCGGACATGGCCCGGCGACTGGGCCAGGAGGTGCTGTATGGGGAGAAGGCGTACGTGTTTCCGAGGTGTCGGCCGGCCCAGGGCCTACGGGCCATCGCCCAGCAATGCGGACAGGGGGGCGATGCTGGTCAACGCCTGAACGGAGGCGGTAGGTTCCATAGGACGCCCGGACGCCGGGAAGGCTCCCGCGGTCTCTAATGAAATACATGCGTTAGTCTGCTGACACCGCGGCGATCTCCTGGCTCCGGCTCCGCCGGTTTTCCACTCCGGCAACGATCCTGTTGCCCCAGGGGAGTGTTTTGTCCCCTGCCAACAGGGAAGACTCCACCAAGCGCACACTTCCCTGCCGAGAATCGCCGTGGTATGCTCCCAGCAGCCTGTCACGCTTGCTGGCGTGGGTTGAGCCGGGTGGCGCGGCGGGCAGTCGTGCCCACCGCGCGGCGGGCAAGGCTGCCTGCCGCCAAAGGCAAGGAGGTCATCGGCGTGTCGCCCATGACGCTCACCAACCCGTTCTTCAGAGAGATCGAGAACGCCGAGTGATGCCTACAGCCCCTGCCGTCGCCAAGCCGCTCCTCGTCATGGAGGGGATCGACAAATCGTTCCCCGGCATCCGGGCCCTGCGGCAAGCGCGCCTGGACCTCTACGCGGGCGAGGTGCTGGCACTGCTGGGCGAGAACGGCGCGGGCAAGAGCACGCTCATCAAGGTCCTCACGGGGGCGCACGCGCGCGACGCCGGCACGATACTCATTGACGGTCGCCCGGCGGCCATCGCCTCGCCCCTCGATGCCCGGCGCGCCGGCATCGCGGTCATCTACCAGGAGTTCAACCTGGTGCCGACGTTGACGGCCCGCGAGAATATCTTCCTGGGCCGCGAGGAGACCGCGGCGGGCTTCCTGCGGCGCCGGCGCGAACACGCCCAGGCCCTGGCCCTCTTCGAGCGATTGGGCGTCCGCGTCGACCCGGAGGCCCTGTGCCGCAACCTCACGATCGCCCAGCAGCAAGCGGTCGAGATCGCCAAGGCCCTCGGCCTGGGCGCCCGCATCATCGTCATGGACGAGCCGAGCGCCACGCTCACGAGCCAGGAGGTCGACCGGCTTTTCGCCATTATCCGCGATCTCAAAGGCGCGGGCATCGCCGTCATCTACATAAGCCACCGCCTCGACGAGATCTTCGAGATCGCCGACCGGGCCGCGGTCATGCGCGACGGCGAGACCATCGGCACCCGGGCCGTCAAGGACCTGACGCGCGACGACCTCATCGAGATGATGGTCGGCCGCCCGATCGAGAAGGAGTTTCCGAAAGTGGCCGCGCCGCTGGGCGAACCGCGACTGGTGGTCGACGGCCTCTCTCGCGCGGGCGTCGTCCGCAACGTTTCTTTCAGCGTGCGGCGGGGCGAGGTCCTCGGACTGACGGGCCTCGTGGGGGCCGGGCGGACGGAGGTCGCGCGGCTGATTTTCGGGGCCGACCGGCGCGACGCCGGCACGATCCGCCTCGACGGCCGCACACTCGACATCCGCTCGCCGCGCGACGCCATTCGCGCAGGGCTCTGCCTGCTGACCGAGGACCGCAAGGCCCAGGGCCTGGTGCTGGGCCTGCCTGTCCGCGAGAACTTCTCGCTGCCGAGCCTCGGCCGGTTCTCGAAGGCGGGCTTCGTGCGCCGGCGCCGCGAGCGCGAGGCCTTCGCCGCCCACGCAAGAGGTCTCCAGATCAAGGTCGCCAGCGACGAGGCGCCCACGCGCAACCTCTCCGGCGGCAACCAGCAGAAGGTGGTCCTCGCGAAGTGGCTCGAGTCGAACTCCGAGGTCATCATCTTTGACGAGCCGACGCGCGGCATCGACGTCGGCACCAAGTACGAGATTTACCTGCTCATCAACGACCTGGCGGCCCGCGGCAAGAGCGTTATCATGATTTCCTCGGAACTCCCGGAGGTGCTGGGCATGAGCGACCGCATCCTGGTGATGCACGAGGGCCGCCTGAGCGGCGAGATCACCGACGTGCGCGGCGCGACGCAGGAACAGGTCCTCGCCCTGGCCGTGGGATAGCCATGCAGGCCGCGGCAACGCCGCGGCATGGCGGTCTCCGCAGCCGACGAGATGTCGCGGCCGACGTGATCCATGTCATGTGCCGCGCCAAGGAGCAGCGGGAGAATCGGCTTATGGGTATGGCTGGATCCGGCGGAGCGACACGGCGGTTCGCCACCAACTACGGCATGTTGGGGGTGCTGGCGCTTCTGTGCCTCATATTCTCATGGGTCACCGTGCAAGAGCAGGACCGCACCGGCTCCGATGCCGCCGCGTACCTCGCCCGCGGCCTGGCGCACGGCGCGCCGAAGTCCTCGAAGATTCTCATCGTGGCGAAGACCGGGCAGGAAGACGCCCGCTTTGCCGACGCGCTCGAGGCAGCCCTGAAGCAGGACGGCTTCCGGGTGGCCGGCAAGGTCCAGGGCGGCCCGCGCGAGGCAAAGAAAGCCCTTCAGGAGATCGCCGACGCCGGCGGGGGCCTCGACATCATCGCCACCACGCGCGAGTGCGCCGACTGGCAGGTCGTCGCGGCCGCCGGCCAGACGATTCCTGCGCTGGCGGGCGTGAAAGTCTCCGTCGCCCCGGCCTACACCTGGCCCACGTTCCTGAAAACCGAGAACCTGCTGAACGTGGCCAACCAGATCGTGGTCATTGCGGTCATCGCCATCGGCATGACTATGGTGATCATCACGGGCGGCATCGACCTTTCGGTCGGGAGCCTGGTGGCCCTCTCGGCGGTGGTGGCGGCGTGGCTCATCGCCCGCTGGGGCGGCGAAGGCGCCACGCCCGCGGCGATGGTGCTGGCCTCGCTAAGCGCGATCGTGGCCTGCGGCATGGTGGGCCTCTTCTCGGGCGCGGTGATCACGCTCTTTCGCATCCCGCCGTTCATCGCCACCCTGGCCATGATGCTGGTCGCCAGCGGCCTGGCGTTCAGCCTGGCCCAGGGCCAGTCGATCTACCAGATCCCCGACTCGTTCACGTGGTTGGGGCGCGGGGCCGACCTCTTGGGCATCCCGAACGCGGTCATCCTGATGATCGCGCTCTACGCGGCCGCGTGGGTCCTCATGTCGCGGACCGTACTCGGGCGGTACATCTACGCTGTGGGCGGCAACCCGGAGGCGACCCGCCTGTCGGGCATCCGCGTGCGGGGGGTGCTGCTGTTCGTGTACGTGGTGAGCGGCCTTGCGGCCGGGCTGGGCGGCGTAGTCACGGCCTCGCAACTCAAGAGCGGCGCTCCGACGTATGGCCAGATGTACGAACTCTATGTGATCGCCGCCGTGGTCGTCGGCGGCACGAGCCTCGCCGGCGGCGAAGGCAAGGTCCTCGGCACGCTCATCGGCGCACTCATCATCGCCGTCATCTGGAACGGCATGAACCTTACGCACGTCGAGAGCTACACCCAGAAGATCATCCTGGGCATGGTCATCCTGGCCGCCGTGCTCCTCGACTCGCTGAAGACCCGCTCCTGGCCGTGGCGGTCGCTGAAGCCCCCCGCCGCGTAGGGCGGGTGCTTTGCACCCACGC
>Ga0315291_10005435_pt1 | contig 15977 bp, 10 predicted proteins | sample YL17G12_20_MG_FD_203070 | JGI IMG/M metagenome (GOLD analysis project Ga0315291, IMG submission 203070) | Sediment microbial communities from Yellowstone Lake, YNP, Wyoming, USA - YL17G12_20 | ecosystem: Environmental > Aquatic > Freshwater > Lake > Sediment | place: USA: Wyoming | collected...
CCATCCGCAACTTTTCTAATAGTCTTGGCTACCTCCCCATCCAGAAGTTCTGTTAACTTTTTGTCTCGGGAGACCCTTAAGCCATCCATCTCCTTCTGAAGATTCCTCTTGAGCCTTAAGAGTTCATTTTTTTCCATCTTTTTTGCGTCCTCAGACCTCTCTTTACGGGAGAATATCTTAGTATCGATGACAACTCCTTTCATCCCTGGGGGAGCTTTGAGTGAAGCATCTCTAACATCCCCGGCTTTCTCCCCAAAAATTGCCCTCAAAAGCCTTTCCTCTGGTAAAAGCTCGGTTTCCCCTTTAGGGGTCACTTTTCCTACTAAGATGTCACCTGCCTCAACCTCTGCACCAATTCTAACTATTCCTCTTTCATCTAAATTAACGAAGGCTTCCTCTGAGATATTGGGTATCTCCCGGGTTATCTCCTCTGCTCCTCTTTTGGTCTCTCGCACCTGAAGCTCAAACTCCTCAATATGAATGGAGGTGAAGCGGTCCTCCGCTACGAATTTCTCACTTACTATGATAGCGTCCTCAAAATTATATCCTCTCCAGGGCATAAATGCGACCAAGATATTAGTTCCTAAAGCTAACTCACCTCTATCCGTGGCTGGCCCATCGGCAATGCATTCATTTTTTTTGACCGCATCCCCTACTTCAACTAAAGGTCTTTGATTGATACAGGTATCCTGATTGGAGCGTCTGAATTTATCTAAAGGGTATTCATCCATCTCCACTAAATCCAAAGAGTCTTTTTCTTCGGTGGTTGGTCGAATAACTATCTTATCCGCAGTTACATTCTCCACGATCCCGCCTCGCCGCGCAATTACCGTAGCCCCAGAATCTAACGCCACCCTTTTTTCTATGCCAGTGCCAATCAGGGGAGCCTCGGTGACTAAAAGAGGAACCGCCTGTCTTTGCATGTTTGAACCCATTAACGCCCTATTAGCATCATCATGTTCTAAGAAGGGGATCAGGGCTGCAGCCACACTCACCAACTGCTCCGGTGAAACATCCATATAATCGATTTTATCGGGCGAAACTATGGGGAAGTCCCCTCTGAATCTTGCTCTGATCCTGGGGTTTTCAAACTTTCCATCCTTTCTCAAGGGTTCATTGGCCTGGGCTATATAGAATTGATCTTCCTGGTCTGCGGTTAAATATTCAATTCGATTAGTCACCTTCCCGTTGACTACTTTTCTATAAGGGGTCTCCAAAAATCCATATTTGTTTATTCGGGCATAAGTGGAAAGGGAAGCAATCAAACCAATATTAGGTCCTTCTGGGGTCTCGATGGGGCACATCCTTCCATAGTGGGTATGATGAACATCTCTCACTTCGAATCCAGCTCGTTCCCGGGTTAAACCTCCAGGTCCTAATGCGGACAGTCTCCTTTTGTGGGTAAGCTCAGCTAAGGGATTGGTCTGATCCATAAACTGCGAAAGCTGGGAGGAACCAAAGAAAGTAGCGATCACTGCAGAGACGGTTCGGGCATGAACCAAGTCATGAGGGGTAATAGCCTCGCTATCCTTTAAACTCTTTAAACTCATTCTCTCCCGAATGGTCCGGGCCATTCGGGATAGACCGATGGAAAACTGGTTAGCCAGAAGTTCCCCTAAGGTCCTGGCTCTTCTATTTCCCAAATGATCTATATCATCTGTTTCCCCCTCACCATTCCTCAATCCTAATAGGTATTTGATGATACTGATAAAATCTTTTTTGGTCAAAGTAGCAGTCTCAAGGGGAACATCCAAGCCCAAACGTTGATTCAGCTTATACCTTCCCACATCTCCTAAATCGTATCTTTTGGAGACAAAAAAGAGTCGATCCAATACCCCCTGGGCCATCTCCAAAGAGGGTGGCTCTCCTGGTCTTAATAAAGAATATATCTTAAATAAAGCTTCCTCCTGAGATTTGGTTGTATCTTTTTGCAAAGTATTAAAAACCACACCTGAATCTTTTGAAATATCTCCTGCAACTATTTTCACCTTGGAAACTTCAAGATTTTTCAGTTTTTCCAGATGCGCTTCTTCGAACATTTCGCCACCCGAGATGATAATCTCCCCAGTCTTAGAATTCACTATAGAGCCGGATGCAATTTTCCCCAAAATCTTAGAATGATTTTTGGGAACAAACAAAAGCTCCTCGGTCTGGTAGAATAAGGAAATAATCTGTTCATCTGTGGAATATCCTAAGGCTCTCAAAAGGGTAGTAGCTGGAAGTTTACGCCGGGTGTCGATGTGCACATACATTATATCATTTACATCGATATTAAACTCTACCCAGGAACCTCGGTAGGGGATTATCCGGGCAGAATATAATCTTTTCCCATTGGGATGAATTTCCTCATCGAAAAATACCCCAGGACTGCGATGGAGCTGGCTTACGATCACCCTTTCCGCACCATTGATGGTGAAGGTCCCAGTGGGAGTAAGTAAGGGAAGCTCTCCTAAGAAAACATCCTGTTCGATGATGTCCTTCACTTTTCTCCCTTTTTCCTCCGGCTCTTTGCAAACTAATCTTAAGGTTGCTTTCAAGGGAGCCCCATAGGTCATGTTTCGCTCTTGACATTCCCGAATGGTGTAGCGAGGGATTCCCACCTGATATTTGACAAACTCTAAAGAGTAATTCTCGTGAACATCGGTTATAGGAAATATCTCTTGGAAAACCGCCTGTAAACCGATATTTTCCCTTTTTTCTGGCTCCACATCCGTCTGCAAGAAATTCCTGTAGGACTCAGTTTGCACCTCCAAAAGGTTAGGAACCTCGGTCACCGATTTTAACTTGGAGTACGATTTTCTTTCAACTTTTTTGACTTTCGCCAAATTGATCACACTCCTCAAAATTCAAGGATCGACATCTTTCCGCCGAAGGCGAATTCGCCTCCTTGGCCGGGCTGGCTGGCGGAAAATAAAGATGCCAATTCTTCTTTAAATTTTAAATGGCCTAATAGTTTTCAATAGGCTGGTCACAAAGCTTTGAAATTTAATAAAAATTTAACTCAGCCTATCCCAAAAAATAATTTATAAATTAGGATGAAGATCACTTTATCTCCACGGTGGCTCCGACCTCTTGTAACTTATTCCGAATAGTCTCCGCTTCCTGTTTAGGGATACCTTCTTTTACTGGCTTAGGTGCTCCATCCACCAGGTCCTTGGCTTCTTTCAAACCTAACCCAGTGAGCTCTCTCACTACCTTGATCACCTGGATCTTCTTATCTCCCACGCTGGACAAAACCACATCGAATTCAGTCTTTTCCTCTGCCGGAGCCTGCTCGGCTACACCAGCCTGAGGAGCTGCCGCAGAAGCCACAGGCACAGCCGCAGTAACCCCAAATTTTTCCTGCAAACTCTTGGTTAGTTCCGCCAGCTCTAACACCGACATCTTCTCGATGGTGGAGATAACCTGATCGATAGTGCCAGCAGAAGCAGTTGTTTCCACTACTTTTTCCTCCTTTTTAGCGGCCGCTTTTTTGGATGTTCCCTTTTCAGCTTCAGCCATTTGATAAACCTCCATTCTTATTTTTTATAACTTTTTTTCTATACAAAAAAATATTTACTTTAATTTTCACATTGTTTTTTGACCGACTTTTTCTGACTCCGACTTAGCCACAGCCTCAAGTGTGCCTATAAAGTTTATTAAGACTCCGGATAACGTTCCAACAAAATTTACCAGAGGTGAATTTAAAGACCCCACTAAGTTTGCTAAAAGCTGATCTTTGGAAGGCATACAAGCCAACTCTTTCAGCTTTTCGCTTTCGTAGATTTTTCCTTCCATCCAGAAGACCTTAGTCTTGGGCTTATCTGTTTTTTTCTGAAAGTCATATAAGATCTTCGCGGGCAAAATGGGGTCATCATATCCGAAAACTATTCCAGTGGGACCCTCTAAATAATTTATTATGGGAGAATACGCTTTATTTTCAGCCGCCAGCCGGATCAGAGTGTTTTTAACCACCTTATACTCCACCCCTTTTTCTTTCAAGCTCTTGCGTAGCCGGGTAATTTCTCCCACTTTTAACCCGATAAAGTCGGTGAGAAAAAAGCTTTTGCTCTTCTCAAACTTCTCTTTTAGTTCTTCAATTATTTTTTCTTTTTCTTGTTTAGACATAATCTCACTTCTTTAGCTCTGTCAAAATTGACGGGAGGTCTAACTTGAACCCCACCCCCATAGTAGAGGAGAGGGTAGCACTCTTTAAATATTGCCCCTTGGCTGAGGAGGGTTTAGCCCTAACAACAGCCTCAAAAAAAACCTTAGCATTCTCGTAAAGTTCCTCCTCTTTGAAGGAGACTTTTCCAATCGGGACGCCGATATTTCCAGACTTATCCACCCGATATTCTATTTTCCCCTTTTTCAAATCCTTAACTGCTTTAGCCACATCAAAGGTTACGGTTCCGGATTTGGGGTTAGGCATAAGCCCTTTTCTGCCTAAAATTTTGCCCAATTTCCCTACTGCTCCCATAATATCGGGGGTAGCGATAATTGCGTCCACATCGGTCCAACCACCTGTGATTTTTTCAATATATTCATCTGAGCCCACTAAATCCGCACCAGCCTCTTTAGCTTCCTTCTCCTTTTCCCCTTTGGTTAAGACTAAAACCCTAACTTTTTTGCCGGTACCAAAAGGCAACACCACTGTCCCTCTCACCATCTGGTCGGACTGTTTCGGATCCACCCCCAATCTTACTGAAGCCTCCACCGTCTCATCGAATTTGGCGAAAGCGTTCTCTTTGACCACCTTTACCGCCTCCATAAGGGAATAAAGGTTTTTACCACTTATTTTCTCTTTAACCTTTCGGTAATTTTTCCCTTTTTTCATTTTTCCTCCACCTCTATACCCATACTCCTGGCTGTTCCCTCCACAATTTTCATAGCAGCTTCTAAGGAGGCTGCATTTAAATCGGGCATCTTCAAAGTAGCGATCTCTTTAATCTGTGTCTTGGTTACCTTTCCCACTTTGACCCGATTGGGTTCACCAGAAGCTTTCTCAATTTTAGCCGCCTTTTTTAAAAGAACCGAGGCCGGAGGAGTTTTGGTAATGAAGGAGAAAGTCCTGTCGGCGTAAATCGTTATAATGGCTGGAACTATCATCCCGGCTTGACTTTGAGTTTTAGCGTTATAAGATTTACAAAACTCCATGATATTAACCCCATGCTGCCCTAAAGCAGGACCAACCGGGGGAGCCGGGGTCGCATTCCCAGCCTGGATCTGAAGTTTTATAGTCGCCACTACTTTTTTTGCCATCTCTTAACTCCTTTACAGAGGCTGAACTTGTAGAAAGTCTAATTCCACCGGTGTGGGTCGACCAAAAATGCTCACCAACACCTTGAGTTTCTTCCTTTCTATGTTCACCTCGCTAACAAACCCAGAGAAATCAGTAAACGGACCATCGATAACTTTTACCTGATCTCCATTCTTAAAAGGGACACTCTCATAATCTCTGGTTATTCCCTTTTCCACCTGGGACAAAATCCTTTTAATCTCAGATTCCCTCAAAGGGACCGGTTTCCCTTTGCTTCCCACAAAGCTGGTTACTCCTGGGGTGTTAGCTACCAGATGTTGAGTCTCCTTGCAAAGCTCCATTTCGATCAAAATATAACTGGGTAGAAACTTCTTCACCGAGGTAGTTCTTTTACCTTGTTTCATTTCGACTATCGTCTCGGTGGGAACTAAGATTCGACCAATCTTATCACTTAAACCGGATAGAGCTGCTTGATTCTCCAAATATTTCTTCGCTTTCTGTTCGTGCCCGGAGTAAGTATGGGCCACATACCATTTCTTACCCAATTAAAAACTCTCCCTTTATCTACTTTAAGATTAAACTTATGACCACCGATAAAAACTTGTCCACCACCCCGATGAAAAGAGCCAAAAGGAAAGAAAGCACTATCACAATAATGGTAGAGCCTACCACTTCTTGTTTAGTAGACCAGCTCACCTTGGTCATTTCCACTCGGAGCTCTTTTAGAAATCTTTTAATCTTTTCGAACATATTCTAAAAATAAAAAAATGATATACTCCATTTTTACAGGTCTGGAGGGACTTGAACCCCCAACCACCGGTTTTGGAGACCGGTGCTCTAGCCAGTTGAGCTACAGACCTATCTGATTACTCAAAATGTATCTCCAATCTTTTATTAAACTATCTGGTTTCCTTATGTATGGTATGCTTATGACAAAAAGGGCAAAATTTCTTAAAAGCCACTCGATCCTGATGTTTTTTTTTATTCTTAGTGGTAGTGTAATTTCTATTCTTACACACCTCACAAGCCAATGTTATTATCTCCCTGGGCATACACTCAATCCGTTCTTTCCATCCGCTTCATTAATCCCAGACTGCTTAACAGCGTTCTCTTTCTTGCGACTTGCATCTTGAAACTTGCAACTTTCTTTTGCCTCTACTCTATAATCTCCGTCACCACTCCCGCTCCCACCGTCTTACCTCCCTCTCTGATGGCAAAACGGAGCTCCTTCTCCATAGCTATAGGTGATATCAACTCCACCATCATATTGGTATTGTCACCAGGCATCACCATCTCCACCCCCTCAGGCAACTTGATCGTCCCAGTAATATCTAAGGTCCGAAAATAAAACTGCGGCCGATAACCAGGAAAAAAGGGAGTGTGCCGGCCCCCCTCCTCCTTGGTCAATACATAGACCTCGGCCTTAAACTTAGTATGCGGAGTGATACTACCAGGCGCCGCTATCACCATCCCCCGCTCTAACTCATCCTTCTCCATCCCCCGTAATAATATCCCTATATTATCCCCAGCCTGCGCCTCATCCAATATCTTCCGAAACATCTCCACACCCGTCACCACCGTCTTTTTGGTCTCCCTTAAACCCACCCGCTCTACCTCATCCCCTACCTTCACCCGACCCCGCTCCACCCTGCCCGTCCCTACCGTCCCCCGACCAGTTATACTAAATACATCCTCCACCGACATCAAAAAGGGCTTGTCCGACTCCCGCTTGGGTATAGGAATATAACTGTCCACCGCCTCCATCAACTCATAAATACTCTTAAACTCTAAAGAATCCTTCACCTCCGGCTTGGCCGCCTCGGTCATCGCCCTAAAGGCACTTCCCCTCACCACCGGCACTAAATCCCCAGGAAACCCATACCGCTTGAGCAAATCCCTAACCTCTAACTCCACTAAATCCAATAACTCCGGATCATCCACCAAATCCACCTTGTTCAAATAAACTATAATATACGGTACCCCCACCTGCCGAGCTAATAAGATATGCTCCCGGGTCTGCGGCATCGGACCATCCGCCGCACTCACCACCAATATCGCCCCATCCATCTGCGCCGCACCGGTCACCATGTTCTTCACATAATCCGCATGACCAGGACAATCTATATGCGCATAATGACGCTTCTCCGTCTCATACTCCGCATGATGCACATTGATGGTCAAACCCCGCATCCTCTCCTCCGGCGCATTGTCGATCTCCTCAAATGTCTTGGCCTGAGCTAACCCCCGCCGAGATAATATCATGGTTATCGCCGCAGTCAACGTGGTCTTACCATGATCCACATGCCCTATCGTCCCGATGTTCACATGCGGCTTGGTCCGAACAAACTTGGCCTTGGCCATATCTTCCTTCCTCCGACTATTATTTTAAAATCCTTTTAGCTTAGCGATAATTTTGTCCGAGATAACTTCCGGGATCTCCTCATAATGGGAAAACTCCATAGTATGAATGGCTCTCCCTTGAGAGAGACTCCGTAAATCTGTTGCATAGCCAAACATCTCCGAGAGTGGAACCAAAGCATCTATTACATGGGCATCAGTACGAGGAAGCATACTTAGGATTTTCCCCCTTCTGGAAGTAATATCACCTATCACATCCCCGGTATACTCTCCCGGAACTATCACTTCCACCTTCATAATAGGCTCCAAAAGCTTGGGTATTCCTTTTTTGGCTGCATCCTGCAAAGCCATAGATCCAGCGATCTTGAACGCTAAATCGGTGGAATCAACCTCATGAAAACTTCCATCCAGAAGGGTAACCTTGATATCGATGAGAGGGTAACCAGCTAACACACCATTCACCATCGCTTCTTTTATACCTTCCCTTATGGCAGGAATAAATTCCTTAGGTATCACCCTTCCTTCAACTTTATTCTCGAAAACAAATCCTCCTTTAGAAGATAAAGGTTCGACCCTTATTTTTACATGGCCATACTGTCCTCTTCCACCGCTCTGGCGAATGAACTTCCCTTCTGATTCCGCTGGAACTGAGATGGTCTCCTTATAAGCCACCTGAGGTTTTCCCACATTGGCTTGCACTCCGAACTCCCTCAACATTCTTTCTACCAATACCTCCAGATGAAGTTCACCCATACCCGAGATTATGGTCTGACCGGTCTCTTCATTCAATGAAACCTTGAATGTGGGATCCTCCTCCGAAAGTTTAGTCAATGACTCCCAAAGTTTATCTTGGTCTGCTTTAGTCCTGGGCTCAATGGCGATGAAAATTACTGGCACTGGAAATCTCATCATTTCTAAAACAATAGGCTTTTGGGTATCGCAAAGTGTGTCCCCGGTGAAAGTTTGTTTTAGCCCTATACACGCCACAATATCACCGGCATAAACCTCAGTTATATCCTCTCTTTTATTAGCATGCATCAAGAGGAGTCTTTGAATCCTCTCTTTTCTTTGAATCCGACTGTTCCATACGGCCTGGCCGGTCTTTAAGCTTCCGGAATAAACTCGTATATAAGTTAATCTCCCCACATAAGGATCGCTCACAACTTTAAAAGCCAAAGCGGTCAGAGGTTGGGTGTCTGAAACCTCTCTTGTCTCCTCTTTGCCCGTATTGGGATTTATGCCTTTTACCCCGGGCAAATCCAAAGGGGAGGGCAGAAAATCTATTACTGCATCCAAAAGCTTTTGAACCCCTTTATTCTTAAAAGCGGCTCCACACAGTACCGGCACTACTTTAACCTCTAAAGTGGCTTTTCTTAAAGCGTTTTTTATCTCGATCTCCTCAATAGGTTTCTCGTGAACAATCTTTTCCAATAAAAGGTCATCATAATGAGACAAAGTCTCTAAAAGTTCTTCTCTTTTTTTCTTGGCCGCCTCTCTAAAAGGCTTAGGGATAGGGTGATCATCATAGGTAGCCCCTAAACTTTCCTCGTGATAAACCCTGAAGGTCATATTTATCAGGTCAATGACTCCAGCGAAAGTCTCCCCAGAACCTACTGGAAGCTGAATAGGCAATGGATTGGTCCCTAATCTTTCCTTCATCATCTTTACGGTATTATCAAAATCAGCTCCCACTCGATCCATTTTATTGACAAAAGCCAGACGGGGGACATGATAACTGTCAGCCTGTCTCCATACTGTCTCGGACTGAGGCTCCACTCCACCCACCCCACAGAAGACAACAATGGCACCATCCAAAATCCTCAAAGACCTCTCCACCTCTGCGGTAAAATCAACATGTCCGGGAGTATCTATGATATTTATCCAGTAGTCATTCCAGAAACAAGTAGTAGCCGCAGAAGTTATGGTTATCCCTCGTTCCCTTTCCTGATCCATCCAGTCCATCACCGCCGCCCCATCATCCACCTCCCCCATCCTGTGGGTCTTACCAGTATAGAAAAGGATTCTTTCGGTTGTGGTGGTCTTCCCGGCATCAATATGCGCCATCAAACCGATATTCCTTATTCGTTCTAAAGAAAATTCCCTGGGCATAAAAAAACTAAAGCTAAAACTTGTTGAAGGTCTTCCTTTGATTCCACTTTTCGTGGAGGCAACTTTCAAAAAAGATCCTTTCACTTTTTTCCTAAAACTTAACTGCTTTTACTTTTGCTCCTTTTACCATCGGAAGTGGGCAAAAGCTTTATTAGCTTCTGCCATTCGATGAGTGTCCTCTCTTTTCTTTATAGCTCCCCCTTCATTCTTGGAGGCGGCAATAAGCTCAGCTGCTAACTTCTCCGCCATAGTTTTGCCAGCCCTTTCTAAAGCAAAGGAGATCAGCCATCTTAAGGCTAAGGAAATGCTCCGGTCGGATCGGACCTCCATCGGCACCTGATAAGTTGCTCCACCTACCCTTCGCGATTTCACCTCTAACAAAGGTCGGACATTGTTTATCGCCTTTTGAAGAAGATCCATTCCCGGCTGGCCGGTCTTTCTTTCCAACTGTTCGATAGCCTGGTAAAATATCTTCTCCGCTATACTTTTTTTACCGCCGCGCATCAGATTACTGATGAACCGAGTGGCCAAGACACTTTTGAATTTTGGGTCTGGCAAAAGGGTTCTTTTCTCTACTTTTTTCCTTCTGGGCACAGCCTTTTAAACCTCCAAAAAAACTGTTAGCTTGCTTGAAAAATGTTTCTGTAATTTACCTGGGTCAAATTCTTTGACCCGAAGATTTCTTAGGTTTCTTGGCACCGTATTTGGATCTCCCCTGCTTTCGGTCAGCTACTCCTGCAGAATCCAAGGTTCCCCGGATAATATGATACCTCACCCCGGGCAGGTCTTTCACTCTCCCCCCCCGGATCAGAACAATAGAGTGCTCCTGCAGATTATGACCTTCTCCCGGAATATATGCTGTTACCTCAATCCCGTTGGTCAGCCTCACCCGAGCTACCTTCCGCAATGCGGAGTTGGGCTTCTTGGGAGTAGAGGTATAAACCCGGGTGCACACTCCTCTTCTCTGAGGAGAGCCGGTTAATGCCGGGGTGGTGATCTTCTTTCTAACTTTGTTACGGCCATCCCTTACCAGTTGACTAATAGTCGGCAAAATACCTCCTGCCTAAAAAAGTAAAACTTATAAAATAACGTCTTTTTTTAAATTGTCAAGCACTTTTTTCAACCATTTCTTTTTCTTCTACTTTTTCTTCCTCTTTAAGCTGCACACTCCTGTATTTCTCTAAGCCCGTCCCCGCGGGGATCAAATGCCCAATGATCACATTCTCTTTCAACCCTAAAAGATAATCGGTCCGGCCATTGATCGCCGCCTCAGTTAATACTTTGGTAGTCTCCTGAAAGGAAGCCGCGGAGATAAAGCTATCGGTGGTCAAGGAGGCTCTGGTTATCCCTAATAGTAACGATTGAAAAGTAGCTGGCTCTCCGCCTTCGGCAATGACTCTCTCATTCTCCTCTCTGAATCTGTGTTTGTCCACCGGTTCCCCTTCTAAGAAGTTTGTATCTCCGATATCTTCTACTTTGACCTTCTGCAGCATCTGGCGAACAATAACCTCAATATGCTTATCGTTGATCTTGACCCCTTGTAACCGGTAGACCTCTTGAATCTCGTTCACCAGATATTCCTGTACCGCATTAGGTCCCTTTATCCTTAAGATATCGTGGGGATCGATAGGACCTTCGCACAACCTATCCCCGGCCCTGACCATATCCCCGGAATGAACTCTTAAGTGTTTCCCGTGGGGAACCAAATATTCTTTTGTATCACCAGCTCCTCCTCTCGCCAATAATTGGGTCTGTCCTCGGATGATCTGTCCGAACTCTACTTCCCCATCGATCTCCGAGACCACTGCTGGTTCTTTAGGTTTACGGGCTTCAAAAAGCTCTGCCACTCTCGGTAGTCCACCGGTAATATCTCTGGTCTTGCCGATCTCTCGAGGTATTTTTGCTAAAGCGTCTCCGGCACAAACTTTAGATCCATCGTGAACTAAAAGATAGGCCCGAGTAGGGATGGAATAACTCCCCACCTTGGTTCCTTTCTCATTTAAAATAAAAATCCGCGGCCTCAAAGTCTTATCCCTAAGTTCGATTATCACCCTTTGTCTTAAGCCGGTAGTTTCATCCAGCTCCTCCCGGAAGGATATATCTTCTATCAGATCCACGAACTTAACGGTCCCTTTCTGCTCAGTTAAAATAGTATTAGTGTAGGGATCCCACTCAAATAATACTTCATCCTTTTTTACCCAGCTTTTATCTTTAACTCTGAGATTAGCGGCATAGGGAACGTTATATTTTGTTCTCAGTCGGTCCTGTTCATCCAAAAGATGAATCTCCCCTTCTCTCCCTAAAACCACAATCCGTTCATCAGAGCTTTGGGCCATCTTCACATTCTTAAATACTACTTTACCATCCATCTTGGCTGTGGCCTTTGATTGCTCCGCAATTCGAGCCGCGGTGCCACCAATATGGAAGGTTCTCAAAGTGAGCTGAGTTCCCGGCTCACCGATACTTTGAGCCGCAATCACCCCTACGGCTTCACCTAATTCCACCATCTTCCCCGTAGCTAAATTCCTTCCATAACATTTGGCGCAAACCCCCCGTTTGCACTCGCAGGTCAAGACCGAGCGGATTTTCACCATTTCGATACCGCTTTCTTCAATTCGGGTAGCTGATTCTTCATCGATCTCGTCTCCCGATTTCACCAACAATTCGTTGGTGATCGGATCGTATACATCTTCCAATGCGACTCTTCCCAAGATTCTATCCTTCAATAGCTCGATTATCTCTTCCCCCTCTTTTAACGCGCCGATATTCAATCCCAAGATGGTACCACAATCCTCCTCATTGATAATCACATCCTGTGCCACATCCACCAATCTCCTGGTTAGATATCCGGCATCCGCAGTCTTCAAAGCGGTATCGGCTAAACCCTTTCTGGCTCCATGGGTGGAGATAAAGTACTCCATTACCGTTAATCCTTCACGGAAATTAGCGGTAATGGGTGATTCGATGATCTCGCCTATCTGCCCGGTTATTCTTTTCTGGGGTTTAGCCATAAGCCCTCTCATTCCAGCCAATTGTCGAATTTGATCTTTGCTTCCTCTGGCACCGGAGTCAGCCATCATGAATACTGGATTGAAACCTTTCTGATCTTCTTCTAATTTATCGAACATAACCTCCGCTATCCGGGTAGTAACGTGAGTCCAGGTATCTATGACTTTATTATACCTTTCTCCATTGGTGATCAAACCCTTCTCATACTGATGTTGGATCTTCTCCACTTCTTTGTTGGCTTGGGCGATTAAATCCTCTTTCTCCTGAGGGATAATCATATCATCTATCCCCACAGTTATGCCGGCCAAAGTAGCATATTCAAAGCCGATCTTTTTCAAATTGTCTAAGAATAAGGAGGTGGCATAGGCGCCCAGCTTCTTATAAGCTGAGGCTACTAATTCCTCTAGTTTGCTCTTGTTAGTTAGCTCATTAAAAAATCTCAGTTCCGCAGGGATGATCTCATTGAATAGGACCCTTCCCACTGTGGTGTCCAGTAGCTTCCCATCCCATTTGACTTTTATTTTGGCATGTAGACCCACACTTTTGGAATCATAGGCGGCGATCACCTCTTCCGGGGAATGAAAAATCTTCCCCTCCCCTTTGTCCCCGGGCTTCTCTTTAGTTAAATAGTAACAGCCTAAGACAATATCCTGAGTAGGAGATACAATCGGTCTTCCACTGGAAGGGGATAGAAGGTTATTTACCGAGAGCATCAAAATCTGGGCTTCTAATTGGGCTTCAAAAGATAAAGGAATATGCACCGCCATCTGGTCACCATCAAAGTCAGCATTGAAGGCTTGGCAAACTAAGGGATGAAGGCGAATAGCCTTTCCTTCCACTAATACCGGATAAAAAGCTTGAACTCCCAGACGATGCAGGGTAGGAGCGCGGTTCAAAAGTATAGGATGGTCTTGAATGATCTCCTCTAATATATCCCATACTTCGGGCCTTTCTTTCTCCACCAATTTTTTGGCAGACTTGACCGTTGAGACATACCCTTTCTCCTCCAGCTTCATAATGATGAAAGGCTTGAAAAGCTCCAAAGCCATAGTCTTAGGAAGCCCGCACTGGTAGAGTTTTAATTCCGGACCTACAACGATTACCGACCTTCCGGAATAATCTACTCTTTTACCTAATAGATTCTGCCTGAATCTTCCCTGTTTCCCTTTAAGTAGATCCGACAAAGATTTCAGAGGTCTTTTGGTATCTCCCCGCACCGATTGAGAACGCCTTCCATTATCAAACAAGGCATCCACAGCCTCCTGGAGCATCCTTTTTTCGTTTTTCAAGATAACTTCTGGAGCCTTGATCTCCACCAGTTTTTTCAAACGGTTATTCCGATTAATTACTCTACGATAGAGGTCATTCAAATCCGAGGTAGCAAATCGGCCTCCTTCCAAAGGCACTAAAGGTCTTAAATCCGGCGGAATCACCGGAATGATACTCATAATCATCCATTCCGGCTGGTTTGCGGATTGGCGAAATGCCTCTATTACTCGGAGTTTCTTTAAAGTATCTTTCTTTTTCTGAGTTGAGGTTTCAACTTTCAACTGCGCCCGCATGGAAATAGAAAGCTCCTCCACATCTATCTGCCTTAAAAGGTCTAATATCGCCTCTGCACCCATCTTAGCCACAAATTCCTTCCCCGCCTCTTCTAACTCCATATACTCCTCGTCCGAGATAATATCCTTATATTTAAGGGAAGTATTTCCGGGATCGATAACAATATAAGACTCATAGTATAAAATCTTCTCTAAATTTCTGATGGATAAATCTAAAACATAGCCGATCCGACTGGGGATCGATTTGAAATACCAGATATGGGAAACCGGAACAGCTAATTCGATATGCCCCATCCTTTCTCTTCGAACCTTGGATTGGGTCACTTCCACCCCGCACCGATCACAGACGATACCTTTGAATCTAACCCTTTTATATTTTCCACAACTGCATTCCCAATCCTTGACCGGACCAAAGATCCTTTCACAGAAAAGCCCATCTCTTTCTGGTTTAAAGGATCGATAATTAATAGTCTCCGGCTTGGTTACCTCGCCGTGGGACCAGGATCTGATGGTTTCCGGTGAGGCCAGTTTGATCCTGATCGCATAAAAATCTGATGGGTGTTTCATACTTTTTTGTTGGAGATCTGCCACGAGCATCCCTCCCTAAAATTTAAAATGGTTCTAATTTTCTATTAACTCTACATCCAATCCTAAGCTTTGTAATTCCTTCACCAATACATTGAAAGACTCGGGTACTCCGGGCTCCGGAGAATTGTCACCTTTAACAATAGCTTCATATACCTTGGAACGGCCAGCCACATCATCCGACTTCACCGTCAACATTTCCTGAAGAGAATAAGAGGCGCCATAAGCCTCCAAAGCCCAAACTTCCATCTCCCCGAATCTCTGTCCGCCAAATTGAGCCTTTCCACCCAAGGGTTGTTGAGTGACCAAAGAATAAGGGCCAATGGAACGAGCATGGATTTTGTCATCCACCAAATGAGACAGTTTCATCATATAGATGTAACCGACGGTTACTGGATTATCAAAGGGCTCCCCGGTTATACCGTCATATAGGGTTATTTTGCCTGATTCCGGGAGATCCGCCTGTTTCATGAGCTCTTTGATTTCCTCTAAATTTGCTCCATCAAAGATGGGGCTGGAAAAATATAGTCCCAACTCTTTTGCCGCCCAACCCATATGGGTTTCTAATACCTGACCTACATTCATTCGGGAAGGAACCCCTAAAGGATTCAAAATCAGATCCACTTGAGTTCCATCGGGCAAATAGGGCATATCCTCCTGCGGAACCATCCTGGCGATGACTCCCTTGTTACCATGTCGGCCAGCTATTTTATCCCCAACGGAAAGTTTCCGTTTAGTCGCCACGAAAACTTTAACCAGTTGCACCACTCCCGGTGAAAGCTCAGCTCCTCTTTGAATTTTTTCCTGCTCTAATTCAAAATTCGTCTGGAGAGCATAAGCCCTTTGTTGATAATTCTCCAGAAGGTGTTTAATCTTCTTATTGGTCCTCTCATTTTGAACAAAACCCTCTTCCGCTACTAATTCCTCCACATCCATTCCCTGCAAAGAATCTTTTTTGAACTTAAATCCAGCTCGAAAAATTATGGAGCCATCCGCAACTTTTCTAATAGTCTTGGCTACCTCCCCATCCAGAAGTTCTGTTAACTTTTTGTCTCGGGAGACCCTTAAGCCATCCATCTCCTTCTGAAGATTCCTCTTGAGCCTTAAGAGTTCAT
>Ga0315291_10005436_pt1 | contig 15975 bp, 7 predicted proteins | sample YL17G12_20_MG_FD_203070 | JGI IMG/M metagenome (GOLD analysis project Ga0315291, IMG submission 203070) | Sediment microbial communities from Yellowstone Lake, YNP, Wyoming, USA - YL17G12_20 | ecosystem: Environmental > Aquatic > Freshwater > Lake > Sediment | place: USA: Wyoming | collected...
TTTAAATAAAAGAAATGATGTCTGGTATTCTACCGATGGTGTGAACTGGACACAAGCAACGGTAAATGCTGGCTGGTCAGCAAGATTTCTCCCCACTTCGGTTGTGTTTGATAATAAGATGTGGGTGATGGGTGGACAGGATTTAAGTGGCCTAAGAAATGATGTCTGGTATTCATCAGATGGTGCGAATTGGACGCGGGCATGCGCTTCCGCCGGATGGACAGGAAGAGCGAATCACACTTCAGTTGTCTTTAATAATAAAATTTGGGTGATTGGTGGATGGGGTAGTAGTGATAGAAGAGATGTTTGGTATTCATCAGATGGTATAAACTGGACTTGCGCAACCGCCAATGCCGGTTGGTCAGCAAGGAATGGACATACTTCAGTAGTCTTTGATAACAAGATGTGGGTGATTTGTGGATTAAGTGACACTGTCGACAGAAATGATGTTTGGTATTCATCAGATGGTATAAACTGGACTCAAGCAACAGATTCTGCGGGATGGTCAGGGTCAGTAAGGACTGGCCACACTTCGGTTGTGTGTGATAATAAGATGTGGGTCTTGGGTGGAGAGGATATAAGTGGCCTATTAAATGATGTTTGGTATTCTACAGATGGCATAAACTGGACTCAAGCAACTGCTAATGCGGGATGGTTAGGAAGGGATCAACACACTTCGGTTGTCTTTGACAATAAGATGTGGGTAATTGGTGGATTTGGTTACGGGGGTAACGGTTTTAAAAATGATGTCTGGTATTCAAGAGCAATGATTACTAATTTAATTTTGCCAAATGGTGGTGAATATTTAGCCGGTGGTAGTAATCAGATAATCAAATGGCGGACAGAGGGAACTGGTCTTGCAGGGTATAGATTATTGCTTTCAAGAAACAGCGGTTCAACTTATCCAGATACGATTGTTCATAATGTAGCACCGACCGAATCAACATATAATTGGTTAGTGCCAACATTGAATATAAACACATGTCGGGTTATGGTACAAATTTTAGATGCCGGGAGTTTGGTAATATCACAAGATGCAAGCGATGCGAATTTTACGATTGATTCGGATCTGCCTTCAATACCGATTTTAATTCTGCCGAGCGATAATTCTTATATCCACGACAGTCTACCGAGATTTTGGTGGTATCAAGCAACTGATACTATAAGCGGTGTCGATTATTATCAATTACAGTATGCGATGAATTCAAACTTTACCGGGGCAGTTACAGTTAATGTATATGATACAACTTATCAAGTTCCAAATCGACTGAATGATACAACTTATTACTGGCGAGTCAAAACACAGGATAGAGCGGGCAATCAGAGCAGTTGGTCTTCAACACGGAGTTTTGAGGTTGATACAAGAATACCCAATGCACCATCCTTAGTATCTCCAGTAAATGGTGTCTGGTTTACAAATACTTCAGTAATCTTTAATTGGTCGCAAGTTTCTTTTGATACGAAATCTGCGGTGCGGTATATATTACAGGTTGATACAACAACAAACTTCTTGACCCCAAGAATTGATACAACAAGCTTAGTATCTGATACCTTAACATTACCTCAGGATCGTTATTGTTGGCGAGTCCGGGCGTATGATTTGGCTGGCAATCAAGGTACTTTCTCAAGTCGTGATAGTTTTGGTATTGATTATACTGCACCGAGTATTCCCAATCTGGTTAGTCCAACAAACGGCGCTATGATAAATAACCCCAGTATAACCTTTGTCTGGAATCGCTCATCGGATAATGTAAGTGGTGTATCAAGATATACTCTGCAGGGTGCAATCGAACCAGGATTTTTAATTTCATTAGATACAACTATTACTGATACAACCATTACTATAACATTAATTGATACTACTTTTTACTGGAGAGTAAAATCGCACGACCGCGCTGGCAATCAAAGTAATTACTCAGCAACTCGTAGTTTTGAATTAGATACGAGAATTCCAAATGCACCAGTTCTAGCATCGCCATTAAGCGGTATTTGGCTTACTAATACGTCAGTGATCTTTAACTGGTCACAAGTAACCTTTGATGCAAAATCACCGGTGAGATACATCTTGCAGGTCGACACATTAACAACTTTCACAACTCCAAGAATTGATACGACAAGCTTAGTATCTGATACATTAACATTGCCTCAAGATCGTTATTGTTGGCGAGTTAAAGCATACGACTTAGCCGGTAACCAAGGAACTTTTTCAAGTCATGATAGTTTTGGTATTGATAACACTGCACCAACTGTTCCAAATCTTGTGAGTCCGATAAACGGAGCGGTTTTGGCCGATTCGTTTGTCAGATTTATCTGGAATCGTTCCACGGATAATGTGAGCGGAATTAGAAATTATCGAATTCAAGTTGCTAATGATACTAATTTTACTAATCCAACCGATACGGTTATTTCTGATACTTCAATTACTCTACTGCTCAGAGGGACAAAATATTGGCATGTGAAAGCGATTGATTGGGCAGGCAACGCGAGCAATTGGTCGCAGAGAAGACAATTTACAGTGGGGATTGAAGAAATTAATAGTGGAACAATCCCAGCTATATTCAATCTTTATCAGAATATGCCAAATCCATTCAATTCACGAACTGAAATCCGATATTCAATTCCCCGAGAATGTAATGTGTCACTTTCAATATATGATATCTCAGGGAAAGTTGTTAAGACTTTAGTTAATGAGACTATGAACGCGGGAGTTTATTCGGTATCCTGGAACGGAAATGACAATGATGGTAGAAAAGTTGGTCAAGGTGTGTACTTCTACATTTTAAAGACCGCAGGCGAAAAGATGCAGAAGAAAATGCTAATGCTGAGATGAAAATCTTTTGAGGTTATTAAAAGAAAATAATGTCGTACAACCTTAGAGAGTGTATATTACAAAATAGCCAATTTGTACAATATCGCCTGGAATACAACACTGCCAATCTTTTCCAGATTTGAATTCGTGCTTAGGTAGTTTTTCTAGAAAGAATCTCCAATCGTTGTTATTGTTTAATAATTTTTTATCATTACAGCAATTACTGACAAATACGTGTGCTATGAACATAACTAACCAGGCAGGGGGTAAGGTATTATTGGCCACAACGAGTGTTCCTGCGAGGTCCGTTAGTAGTTGGTATCTTATCTTTTCAAGGGATGCATTTAATTTCCGACCAAGCAGGCTACTACATAACACTTCGATAAAATCTGGAATACTAGAACGCGGGTTCCCACTTTTCATTTTATTATAATATTTCCCTATTCGAGAGGCTCCAAAAGATTCGTCTGCTTTTGCTTCAATGCCGACAACTATGGGTTTGCATGTAATATTATCAATAATATTACCAAACAGCAAAAGATCAACACATGGTTTTGAACTACAACAGGGAACTTTTATAGAAGATTCCGCTACTCCTCTTTCAAGAACGACTGACGCTATAGCTTCTTCCTTCTCAAATAATTCTTTAATTTCATTTGGAAGTTTATAATCTTCTTTACAAATCCAAGAATTAGCTAACTCCAAAGCACTTCGATTTTCTTGCCACTGAGCATCCTTTTTGACAGGTGGGGCATAAACACGCCATTCGTCTAGCGAATGGATGATTCTGCCATTTTTGTTTGTAATTAAGAAATTAGGTGAGAGTCTTGCCACTGTTCATGTCTTTTTTAAATTTTGGGACTATTGAGTAATTTTGAAAATAAAGATAATTAGCTTCAGAAGATAGTTCTTTAACCACAGCACACATTTCCTGAAATCATCCATTATTTTCTGTGTTTTGTCAATATTTTCCTAGTTTCCTGTTATGTTAAATGAAACTTCAGATTACAGAAATTCTTCGTTTCATTCAGCATGGCATCCGTGTAAATCTGTGGTCAATATGTTTCGCTTTATATCTACATACCAATTGGCAAGGGTAAGAATTGGCGATTTTAATACTGGTAAATAGGGTTATATTGATAAGACCGGCAAATATGTCTGGCAGCCAACAAAATAAATTACTTGAATATATCTAAAAAAAATATCCCGAATATGCAACTGAGTCGGAAGTGACTGAGAAGATTTTAAGTTAGAAAAGTTACGACTTAAGGGTTCGACTCATCAGTTAGACTATATTAAAAGAAAAACTCACCTTTCTCTTCCTATTCTTCAAAGTATTTTAAACGTCCTTTGTTCTGGGAAAAAAATCACCTGTTGGAGTAATCGCTAAATCATGAGGTTTACCTCCAACAATCTGCCTTCCTTTTTGATATAATTTACGTTGCAATTCTGAAACTATTTCTATAGGTCTTCGAGTTATATATTGAAATGTTTCTATTTCACTTAGTTCGCGTATATTACCTCTGTAAATAGTTAGTAAAATTATTTTGTGAATTGCATCAGCTACAATATTAAACATTGCTGGATCTCCATTGTTGTAGATAAGCCATTTATCTTTTTGAATATGTTTATGAACAAAACGTCTAAAAGAAGGTTCGCGGTGGTCGACCGATGATTGCACCTTTGCTATTGTATGATATGTTTCTCGAGAAAGATGTACGCCACCAGAATTAACTGCGTTATATTTTGGATCAGTCCAGTTCGAAATTAAAAATAATTCGGGAATCCAATAATCATTGATCCGCTCGTATGCTGTTAGATGTATTCCTATTCCTGCATCAGTCGACTTAATAAATTTCATTTGAGATAATCTTTTATTTAGGTTATCTGTAAGTTCTTGTGCGAATTCTTCGGGAGATAAGTTTTGCCTTACGTGTTGAGCTTGTTCTTTTAACCAATCGTAAGTAGACCATTTATATGTATCATATCTGGCGAGTCCCCAATAAGACATTGCACCACGCAAAGAATGAATTCTAACAATTTTTGATTGCTGACTTTCATCAATTCTAAAACTGCCATCATCTTGTAATACACTAATAAATGAATCCGAAGCGTGAACTGTACAGGTTTTTGTGATAAGCGTTGAAATTACACTCATGTTACTTTTGTCTATTTAAATGAACTTTTTATCAGTAATAAGCTACTCTCAATCCCTTGTTTGTCAAGTCTTAAAATTTGAAACAATTGAAATTGTCTATAGAAATCTGTTTAATTGAAATAATACGCTGTTGTATTCCAGGCGATATTGTACAAATTGGCTATTTTGTAATTTACACTCTCAAGGTTGAGCACAACCCTAAAAGTGCAAGTTAGATTTTAACCAGTTTGTCTAATATGTGCTGAAACAGAACAAATAATTAACTGATTAAAGATTTCAAATTTCTTTATATCTTGCATAGTAATAATGTATGCCATATATTGCCACTCCCTTCGATAATAGTGGCATTATATCCTAGGAAATGGCTTTCTCTAAAACAAAAGTTTAACATTTTCATTTAGTAATAACCTTTAACATTTCTATATAGTAACTACACAAGCAACTATTTTACTTGACTTTTACAAATTCTAAATATAAATTAAGTAGTTATGGCTTGGTGTACACCTTATATCGGGTCTGTCATTTCAATCTTTTTAGCTTTTAAAGATAAATTTTTCCCTAGACCTTTTGATGGTATAATTAAACCTATTTGTGATATCGATCCTGATGATTTCGATGTCAAAAAACCGCCTTTTATAAAGTTATCGGACATAGATTATATAAATACATTCATTAGCAGACCCGAAGGTAAAGAGATACGTGACGCGATTGAAAACCATCAATCAGTTCTTATTATGGGTAAAGTAGCGCAAGGTAAGTCAAGAGAGGCGTTTCAGGTTTTATACGAAATGAGAAACAGGCTGGTTGATTATTCTCTTGTCCGACCTAATGTAAAGCGAGATATTAAAAAGCCATCAAAAGAAAGTGAAGTCATAATTTTTTTAGATGATCTAAACAAATATGCAGAGGAAAAATTTGAGTTAGCTAATTTTCTTCGACATTTTAAAGAAAACGTAATTGTTATTGCTACTTGCCGTTCCGGTGACGAGTACCATAAAGCATGTGAACAATATATAAAAGAAATTGAACTCTTTAAAAAAATTCAATTAAAAGACATTGATTACAAAGAAGCAGTTAATTTTGCAGAAAAGACTAACTGTAATATTAAGAATTTCGATGGGACACCTGGAAGTATAATTTTAGGGGTAGATAGAATAAAAGAAACAATTAATCGTCTTTCAGTTGAACAGAAAGCCATCCTTCGAGCAATGAAGCTTTTAGCTAGCGTTGATAATTATTTTCCGAGAATAAAGGTTGTTGAAGAAGTAAGTGTGGGTATTTTCAAAGTTACCATATTAAATTTCAATAATGAATTTTGTCGTCTTGCTGAGACAGGTTTAATTACTAAAAATAAAACTATATGTAGGATATGGCACGATAAATATCTTGACATGATTGACTTTAGTATTAGTAACGGTGATAAAGAATATCTAGAAAGATTGCAGAAAATTCTTTTTAAACTAAAAGACTATCAAGGATTAACAAGTTTAAGTGTTTGGTATGGAAAAGTTGGTTATTTTGACGACGCAATTACTGCTTGTAATTATGCCATTAAGCTTAACAATCGATATATATTTGCATACAGTAATCGTGCAACTGCGTATTCTGCTAAAAAAATCTTTGCTAAGGCAATAGTTGACTACACGAAAGCAATTGAGATAAATCCAAAAATAGCTGAATTATATAGTAATCGTGGCACGGCTTTTCATCTCAACTGCGATTTGGATAGAGCATTAGATGATTATAATGAAGCGATTCGCCTCAATCCAGGTTTTTCTGTAGCTTATAATAATCGCGGAAACGTCTATTCAGATATGGGGAAAATAGATTTAGCAATCAATGATTTTTCAAAGGCATGGGAACTTAATCCTAAAGATACTAGTGCCTTAAGAAATCGTGCATTGGATTATTTAAAGAAAAACGAACTGGATAAGGCTTTCGATGATTATACAACGGTAATTAAACATAATCCAAAAGATGCCGTAGCTTATAATAATCGCGCGAATATTTTTATGGATAAGGGTAAGATAGATAGAGCGATAGAAGATTACACTAATGCCATTGAGATCAATCCTAAATTCGTTGAGGCGCTTTACAATCGTGGCCATGCTTATGTAAAAAAGGATGATTTTCATAATGGAATAAAAGATTATACAAAAGTGATTGAAATCAATCCGAGTTACAAAAAAGCTTATTACAAACGTGGTTACGCATATGTAAAAATATTCGAGTTAGATAAGGCAATCTATGATTTCACAAAGGCACTCGAACTTAGTCCGCATGATATTGATGTTCTCAATGACCGAGGTGTGCTTTATTATAACTTGAGAGAATTTGACAAAGCTATTGCAGATTATAACAAGGTTATTGAATACAATTCTGCACATACAAGTGCTTTTTACAATAGAGGCTTAGCTTATTCCGATAAAGGAGAACTTAATAAGGCGATAGCTGACTACACAAAGGTTCTGGAATTTAATCCAAATGATGCGGAGATTTTTTTCCTTCGCGGCATTGTTTATGCGAAAAATGGAGAATTTGATAAAGCGATCGAAGATTATATTAAAGCCAATCAGATTAATCCGAAAAATATATTGATCATGGCGAATTTAGGAAGAGTTTTTCATGTGAAAGGTGATAAAAATAAAACAAAATACTGGTATGAAGAGGTATTAAAACATAAAGACCAACTTCCTGATAAAGGTGAACAAATAATCAAGTGGCTTAAAGAACTTGAATAACTGTTTTAGGATTTGTACCTATCAATATAAAATTTTTACATTTTACTTTGTCATTTTGACTTTTGATTTTCTATCTTGTTACAACCAGTTTTTCTTTTACCATTTCATTCCCGACCCGCACAAAATAAACACCATTCTTAATTCCATCAAGCGAAACTCTCAACTCCTTATTGCCTGAACTTTCTAACTCTTTGACAACCTTTCCGGTCACATCAAACATTCGTAGCATTGAGCTTTGAGTATTGAGCGGAGAGCGGATTGTAAAAAATGTTTTTGCCGGATTGGGGTAAATTTCAAGCGTATTACGTCCAGAGTTAAGCGTCGAGCGCTCTTCTACCCCCGGCATCACATCCCGAATTACTGAGATGCTAGAGCCTATATAATTTGAGACGTAAACCCGGTTCTGTAAGGAAATGTAGGTAAGAGCAAGTGGAGCACGTCCAACCGGAATAGTCGTAATTATTGAATCTGCTGTTCCATCAATCACCGTTACATTGCTACTATTACCATTATCGCAGTAGATTTTATTATTTGTGGGATTATAAACTAAAGCCCGTGGCCAGCTGTCCGCTGGAATTGTTATAATTACTTGATTTGTTGTGCCGTCAATCACTGTCACATTATCGCTAAAGGTATTTGCACAATAAATTTTATTGGCGATTTGATTATAAACTAAAGCCCGTGGTCCGTCTCCTGTCGGAATTGATGCAATCACAGAATTTGTTGCGCCATCAATCACTGTCACATTATCGCTACCAGAATTAGCACAATAGACCTTGTTATTTGTCACATTATAAGCTAGTGCCCATGGAGCATATCCAACTCTAATAGTTGCCATCACCGCATTTGTCGTCCCATCAATGATTGTGACTGTGCTATCATAATTTTGCCATGGACCAGCATTGGCACAATAGATTTTATTATTAGTCGGGTTATAGACTAAAGCCCAAGGTATCTCTCCTGTCTGAATCGTTGCTACTACTTGATTTGTCAATCCATCAATCACAGTAACATTATTACTGCCGGAATTAGCACAATAGACTTTATTATTGGTCGGATTATAAACTAAAGCATAAGGTTCTGCCCCTACTTGAATCCTTGTAATAATTTGATTTGATGACCCATCTATTACTGTCACATTGCCGGTACCCAAATTAGCGCAATATACCTTATTATTAATCAAATTATAAGCAAAAACCCAAGGGTCTCCTCCTACCCACATCGCTGTTATAATTTGATTTGTCACGCCATCAATTACCGTCACATCGCCGCTTGCCCCATTAGAACAATAGATATTCTGGTTAATCGGATTATAAACAAAATCGTGTGGTTTGTCTCCTACTTGAATGTTTGTAATTGGTTGATTTGTTGCTCCATTAATGACACTCACATTACAGCTACTTAAATTAGCGCAATAGACTTTGTTATTGTTAAAATTATAGACTAAAGCTGAAGGATTGTCCCCTACATGAATTGTTTGGATTACTTGATTGGTTGCACCATCAATCACAGTTACTTCATCGCTACCATTAGCGCAATAAACTTTATTATTGGTTGGATTATAAACTAAAGCACAAGGCATTTCTCCTACAGTAATGGTGGCAATTACTTGATTAGATACCCCATCAATCACTGTCACATTATTACTAGTGGAACTTGCACAATAAACCCTATTGTTTATTTGATTATAGGCTAAAGCACAAGGACTACTGCCTGCCGCAACTGTTGTAATTACTTGATTTGTTGCTCCATCAATGACAGTTACGTTATTGCTTCCCAAATTAGCGCAATAGACTTTATTATTAGTTGGATTATAAATTAAAGCCCAAGGACCACTTCCTACAGTAATTGGTGTAATCACTGTATTAGTTGCACCATCAATGACTGTCACATTATTGCTACCACTATTAGCGCAATATACCTTATTATTAATCGAATTATAAACTAAAGCGCGGGGGTTATATCCGACAGTAATAGTAGTAATCACTGCATTAGTTACCCCATCAATAATTGTGATTGTGCTATCATAATTTTGCCATGGATCAGCATTGGCACAATAGATTTTATTGTTGACCGGATTATGTACTAAAGTTAAAGGATTCTCTCCTACCTGAACGTTTGTAATCATCTGGTTAGTTGCCCCGTCAATAATGGTAACACTATTGCTCCACGAATTTGCTGAATATATCTTATTACTAGTAGAATTCCAACAAAGGGCGGTAATATTACTTCCAGTCGGTATTTTTGCAATCTTCTCGTTTGTTTGTCCATCAATTACAATAACGCAATCACCGTACATACCCCCAACGTAAATTCGATTGTTTGCCGGATTATAAATAAGTCCCTGCGGGCTAACTATCCCGCTCAAATTATCCGGCAGATAGATTGTCGTTTCCAGCCACTGAGCATACCCAGTAGTAAGTAACGCGCAGAGAGTAGTAAAGAGTAAGAATAATATTTTAAACTTTTTCGTAATAACTCCTTATTTAGTGATAACCAATTTTTTAGTTTCCGGATCATTTGTCAGTTGTAAGAAATAAATTCCCGGACTTATTCCTTTCAACGAAACTCTCAGCTCGCCTGTTCTGTCATTGCGCGGTTGCCGAAGGCAATCTCCAATCTCCTTAACCAGTTTTCCCGAAACATCAAATATCTTTATCTGTGTGCGGTCAGCGGAAAGCGGTAAGCGAAGAGTAAAAAACGCTTTAGCCGGGTTTGGATATACCTCAAACGTATTACGAGTAGCGTTAAGCGTCGAGCGTTCTTCCATCCCCGGCATCACATCCCGAATTACTGAGATGCTGGAACCCCAAAAATTTGCGACATAAATTCGATTCTGTAAATTGTTGTAGCCAAATGCAAGAGGATATCTTCCGACATTAATATTTGTAACTAATGTATTCAGATTACCGTCAATTACCGATACATTATCACTATAAGGGTAACAATTAGCACAATAAATTTTATTATTGACTGAATTATAGATTAAAGCATCGGGCCATGTGCTAACAAAAATATTTGCAATTACATTATTTGTTATGCCATCAATTACAGTTACATTATTGCTTTCAAAATTAGCACAATAAATCTTGTTATTAATTGAATTATATTCTAAAGCAAAGGGTCGGTATCCCACTTGCACTGTGGTAATTATTGAATTTGTGAACCCATCAATGATTGATACCGTGCTATCATAATATGGATAGCCTCCTCGATTCCCGCAATAAACTTTATTATTGATTGGATTATAAACTAAACTATAAGGACAACTCCCTGTAGATATTGTTGTAATTACAGAATCGTTTGTACCATCAATTACTGTAATATCATTGCTGTTAATATTCGTACAATAGACTTTATTATTTACTGAATTATAGACTAATGTGTAAGGACCTTGTCCAACCGCAACAGAAGCAACTACTACATTAGCTATGCCATCAATAACAGAGACATTATTGCTACTATAATTACAACAATAAACTTTATTGTTGGTAGTATTGTAGGCCAGAGCGACGGGCCGATTTCCTACGGTAATTGTTGCAATGATTGAATCTAGGGTGCCGTCAATTACAGTTACATTATTACTTTCAGAATTAGCACAATAAACTTTATTATTGGTTGGATTACAGATTATAGACCATGGTTCATCTCCTACTAGAATTGTTTTGATAACCAAATTAGAAATACCATCAATCACAGATACATTTTTACTTATTCGGTTAGCACAATAGACTTTATCGCTGGTTGGATTATAGGTTAAGGCATAAGGGAAACCTCCTACTGTTACGGTTGTTATCACCGTATTTAATGCGCCATCAATCACTGTGACATTATGAGCCGCTTCATTAGCAGAATAAATCTTGTTATTTACTACATTATAAGCCAATGCGTAAGTACCACCCCCTGTCGATATTGTTGATAAAATAGTATTTGTTGTGCCGTCAATTACAGTGATATTAGCGCTATATCGATTAGCACAGTATACTTTATTATCAGTTTGATTGTAAACCAAAGCATTTGGACGTTCTCCTACTGGAGCAAATGCGATCAAAGAATTTGTTGCGCCATCAATTATTGCTACATTCTGTCCATGTTCAATGGCACAGTAGACCTTATTATTAGTTGAGTTATAACACAAAGCAAGAGGAAAAGAACCCACAGCAATTGATGCAATCACAGAGTCGGTTGTTCCATCAATAATAGTTACATTAAGTCCCTCATAATTAGCAGTATATATTTTATTATTAACTTGATTATAAATTATTGCGCAAGGTTCCGCACCAATTGGTATGGTTCTTATTACTGTATCAGTTCTTCCATCTATCACAGTAACATTATTGCTTCCGTTGTTAGCACAATAAATCTTGTTATTATTTCGATTGTAAGCTAAAGCGTAAGGAAAAGTTCCAGCTGCAATAGTTGTTATCACCGAATCAGTTAACCCGTCGATTACACTTATAGTATTATTGTTGACATTAGCACAATAAACTTTATTATTTGTCGTATTGTGAACTACAGCATAAGGACCATCACCGGTTGCTATTGTTGTAATGACAGTATTAGTTGCACCATCAATAATTGTAATATCATCACTCAAGCCATTCGTTGAATAAATTTTGTTATTAGTCGAATTCCAACAAAGATCCGTAATATCGCTTCCGGCAGGTATTCGTTTAATCTTCTCATTGGTTTGACCATCAAATACGATAATACAGTTACCCTCTTCGCCACCAACGTAGACTTTGTTATTAATTGCATTATAACAAAGAACTTGTGGTTTTGCGATACCCGAAAGCGAATCCGGCATATAAATTGTTGTTTCCAGCCATTGAGCATATACAGTAGTGAGTTGTGAGAAGAGAGTGGTAAGAAGCAAGAATAATATTTTATAGATTTTCACACACTTCCTCAACTATTTTGTAACAATTAATTTTTTAGTTAAGGTCGCATCTCCAAGCTGTACAAAATACACACCGTCCCTTATACCATCAAGCGAGATTCTTGTCTCTTGCGTCTCACATCTTGCTTCTTTTACAACTTTTCCGGTCACATCATAGATTTTTATGACTATTCTGTCATTCTGAACTTGTTTCAGAATCTGCGGACTGCGGATAGTAAAGTAATTTCTTGCCGGATTTGGATAGATTTCAAGCGACATGCGGTCAACAGAAAGCGGTACGTGGTTTTCTTCTATCCCCGGTATCACGTCGCGGATTACTGATATACACGAACTATAATAATTTACCACATAAACCCGATTCTGAATCGAGTTCCAAGTAAACGCATAAGATGGAAAGCCGTAGATACCAATATCTCCAACAGGAATGACAGAAATTACTGAATTGTTTGCACCGTCAATGATTGTCACGTTGTCACTCACTCGATTAGCGCAATATATCTTGTTGTTACTTGAATTCCATTCTAATGCACAAGGTCCGCTTCCTACTGAAATTGTTGTCACCACTGTATTAGTTACACCATCAATCACTGTTACATTGTTAATACCCTCATTCGTGCAATAGACCTTGTTGTTTTGAGAGTTCCATACTAAAGCACAAGGATAGGACTCATATCCGCATGATACCGTTGTAATAACTGCGTTTGTTACACCGTCAATGATAGTAACAGTACCATTCGAGGAATAATTCGCACAGTAGACCTTGTTGTTGGTTAAGTTGCAACAAAGAGCATAAGTATTTCCTACTGGAATTGAGGTAATAACTGCGTTTGTTACACCATCAATCACTGTTACATTGCCATTTCCACAATAGACCTTGTTATTCATGGAATTCCAACAAAGAGTCCAGGGACGATATCCAACTGTTACTGTGGATATAACTGAATCTGTTGCACCATCAATGATAGTTACTGTGGTATCATAAACAGAGCTCGCACAATAAATCTTGTTATTTGTTGAATTCCAGCAAAGCGCATAAGGACTATATCCAACTGGGACTGAGGTAATGACTGAGTTAGTTATACCATCAATCACTGTCACATTGTTACTATAATAATTAGCACAGTAGACTTTGTTATTAATAGAATTCCAAACTAAAGCACAAGGACCACTTCCAACTGGAATGTGCATTATTATTGAGTTCGTTGCACCATCAAATACTGTTACTTTATCAATTGCCAAATCAGCGCTGTAAACCTTATTGTTTATTGAATTCCAAGCTAAAGCATAAGGACCGCTTCCGACTGGAATAGTTGTTACAACCGCATTAGTTATACCATCAATAACTGTCACATTGTTACTCTTCTCGTTGGCACAATAGATTTTGTTAGCAGTTAAATTCCAGTAAAGATCCTGTGGTTGATCTCCAACTGCAATGGTGGTTATGATTGAGTTGGTTACGCCATCAATCACCGTTACATTATCGTTATCCCAATTAGCGCAATAGACCTTGTTGTTTTGTGAGTTCCAAACCAGTGCATAAGGACACGTTCCGACTGGAATCGTTGTGATAATTGAATTGTTCGCACCATCAATTACCGTTACAGTGTAACTACTACTATTGGCGCAATAGACCTTGTTGTTAGTAGAATTCCAGACTAATGCATTAGGATAATTTCCTACTGGAATTGTTGTAATGACTGAATTGGTCACACCATCTATCACCGTAACATTAAAACTACAATAATTAACGCAATAGACTTTATTGTTAGTTGAGTTCCAGACTAAAGCATAAGGCATAGCTCCAACTGGCACTGTTGTGATAACTGCATTACTTCTACCATCAATGACCGTGACGTTCGTATCATTAGCGCAGTATAGTTTGTTATTGGTGGAATTCCAGGCTAACGCACAAGGAATATCACCGGTCATAATAGTTGTAATTATTGAGTTGTTTGCTCCATCAATAATCGATATAGAGTTAAAGTGATCCAAATAATTTGCGCAGTAAATCTTATTGTCAATAGAATTCCAAACTAAAGCCCAGGGTTGACTACCAACTGGTATCGTTGTTATCACTGAGTTAGATACGCCATCAATCACCGTTACATTATTACTCTCACAACTTGCGCAATAAACCTTGTTGTTGGTAGAGTTCCAACAAAGAGCGTGAGGATGATTTCCTGTAGGTATTCTTGCAATCTTCTGATTAGTTGTACCATCAATCACAATAACACAATTACCACACATGCCGCCTACATAGATTTTATTATTAGTCGCATTATAGGTAAAAGCTTTAGGGTGTAAAATCCTGTTATATTCCAGGCGATATTGTACAAATTGGCTATTTTGTACTTTACACTCTCTAAGGTTGTGCGACATTATTTTCTCCACGCATATTATATAGTTTCCTGCGTATTAAAGTCAATCGTTTTTTTTCAGCCCGCTTCATCAAGATCTCTTCCCGTTTACCCGCGTAAACATCCCGGGGACTCACGTTGTTTAGAGCGGTATGAGGCATGGCCGCATAAGATGTAATCGCTTCGTCAACCGCTTTCTTAAGTTCCTCCGGTGAGCAGTAAACCAAAAGACAGACCCTTTCCTTGATGCTCCGATGAAACCGCTCAATCTTACCCTGGGTCTGGGGATGATAGGGCTTACCAAAGATATGCTTGATTCCATGTGCGGCCAGATACCCATCTAGGATCTTGGACGTAAACCCCGCACCATTATCAGATAAAAGCATAGGCTTTTGACTGTCTTTTAGATGACCCTGTGCTTTAGCTTGTTCAATTGCCTTTTCCACCACATCACTGATGCTGAAGGCAGTCTCATCAGGTTTAATGTCCCAGGCTAAGGGATTCCGTGAGTAGTCGTCCTGGACCGCGATTTGCTTGTAAAAACCCCAGCCAACCACAAAGTAATGCGTTGCATCGCACTGCCAAATCTCATCTACGCGCTTCGTCTTATGCGGCCAGGCTTTCGCGGCCGGCATTTCACTCAGTGGTTTTGGCGCGACTAAACCCGCTTCCTTCAATAACCGGTACACGGTCGTCGTGGAAATGCTGAAATCCTCCTCGTCCGTGATCTTCACGGCTAATAACCGGCAGCTTAATTCCGGATTACTCCGCGCAATTTCCAATACCCGCTGCCGTTCCAAGTTACTTAACCGGTTCCAGATATGCTCTGGTACCCGCTTCCTGCTCACCAGACCATCGCCTCCTTCCGCCTGATAACGACGCTGCCAACCATAATAGGTCGCGGTGGGTATCCCTAACTCCTGCAGTTTCATATAACGCTTACCTTTCAAAGACGCCAGCTCTCTTAATAGCTCGATCTTTGAGCCTAAAGCTAACCCTCGATGCCAACC